>Ga0209340_1001952_pt1 | contig 12980 bp, 8 predicted proteins | sample EPASupsiteSAE323_FD_187266 | JGI IMG/M metagenome (GOLD analysis project Ga0209340, IMG submission 187266) | Bioremediated contaminated groundwater from EPA Superfund site, New Mexico - Sample SAE3-23 (SPAdes) (version 2) | ecosystem: Environmental > Aquatic > Deep subsurface > Groundwater >... | reverse complement strand
ACAAATCCAAATGAAGTTATTTTATATATATCGGTGTCCTCGGAAGGTTCATTGGTCCTTAGTTTTACGACCGCCAGACCGGAGACCAGAGCGAAAGCGCTGTAAGCGGCAATAGCAGTTAAAACATGGACTGTCAGCCAAGGGCTTTTCAGAGCCGGCATCAAAGGTCCTGCTTGCCCGATTTGCTGGGGCATTAATACCATTATTGCTGCCATCAGCAGGACGTTGATAAGCATTACCGCTGCACCGGCACTATAATTCCGGCTTAATCTTTCATATAGCAGATATAACAAGGCGGTTATGAATACGAAACTTAGAACGAATTCATAACCGTTGGAGAGCGGCAGTCTTTTGCTGTAGGATATGTGATAAATAAGCGCCAGCAAATTGCACAATGCGCCTGTTAATGCCAGCCAAAAGCCATATTTTGCCCATGAAGTGGTTTGATGGGCGGTAAAATAAAAAACCGCTGCGGTAACATAGAAAAGAAAAATCAAATAGATAAGAAGATGTTCAATCGAGATCATTCTTCGTTCTCCTCCTTGTTAATCAAGCCAACCGGAAGTAACAGCCGGTTTATTTCTGGGCATCAGCAATACAATACTTATGCCCAGCATCAGCAATATCCCGCCCGTTGTTGTGAGTGGCAGGCCGGGATCGGTTTTGACAGTTAATATTGAATAGGGGCGTACCTGCTGAAAAGTTATAAAAACGTTTTCATCGATTTTAATCTTTTCATTAAAAGAAGCCGCGCCTACTCCCGCAAAGACTTTACCGTTGTATACGGTATAGATGACCCGGGGATTTGCCGGTTCAAGTGATTTTGATTGCATCCCCAGCGCCGGATCGAAATTGGGGATATATTTGAAAATTTTAACCGTCTTGCTGGTTGCTGTAAAGGTTATGATGTCCCCATCCTGCACCCGCAAACTTTTCGCTGCAGTCTTGCCGTCTTCTGCTTGGGCATCAAGCAAATAACCAAAGCTGTTTTGATAAAATTTGACTCCGGCATATTTTAATGGGTGATTGACGCTTATGGTCTGTTGATAATCACTCTGACCGGGAGATGATACCTGCAACGCAGAATAATACTGAGCCGGGGATCCGTCATCATTAAATGTTATTTTAAAATCAAGCAGTTTTAAATTGAAGGGAGTTCTGGCAGGGATAATTTTATTTATATTTACCGTATCACCCTGTAAAATACTCAATTGTACAGAATGACCGAGCCAGGAATTAAGACCCGCTCCAATAATGATCAGCACGATACCTAAATGCAGCATAACAAGGCAGATGCTTCTCAGCATCTGCCGTTTGTTTTTTATGATTCTTTTATTTTGTTTGATAAACCTGCTGATACTGTTGAAAGTACATAAAGCCATGTTTACAAAAAACAGCAACAACAACAAACGAAAATAAAATGTTTTGAAAAATATATCCGGCCACAAACTTGAGCCAATAGCTGAGATTATACCGATTAGAGCCAACAGAATCAGACCTGCATTCATGGAAGAAATGAAGTTGTATATGCGCATACAGTCATCTCCTGTAGTTTAAGCAATTAAATCTTTTCTTCAAAGTCAGTTGACCAACCTTCATCCAAATCATCATACCATTCCCAAATATGACATTCAACACACATAGGTTTGGATTTGCCGTGCATGTTGTGACAGAGATTGCAGTCCTGTTCGCCATTATGAGAGTCATGGGGATTGGAGTCTTCAAAATTGGTCGCCGCCACAATTTTATCCCAGCTTTCCCCCTGGCCGCCTTCTTTATGACAAGAAAGGCAAAACGCCCGATCTCCGGGAGCGGCTTCCAAAGGCAGTTTGTAATTTCCGGTAATGTAATTCAGACCTTCCAGGGCTTTTTCGGGTATGGTACGATGATGGCAATCCAAACATTCTATATTTTCCTGGGCATGTTTATTGTCCAGAAAAGCCCCTTCATTCCACGATTGATAATACGGCTTGATTATATGGCAATTACTGCAGAATGAAGGATTTTGACTCGCTTTCAGCAATCCTGCCGCAACCATTACACCTACAATAACGGCTATACCCAGAGCGATAAGGATTACCTTTTTGTTAAGATATTTTTCCCGAAAGCTTCTGTCTTCATTATTGCTGTTTGCCATATTCTTCACTCCTATTATTTTTTTATCAGTTTCACTAAATTATCAACAAATTGTATGAATTATCTAAATAATTTGATAAAATTGTAACATAATATTTTATCTAATTGTAGCGGTAAAAGTATTGTTTGTCTTTGTGATACTTTACAGTCTTTCTGAACCTTTCTTGGAGAAAAATACTCAATCGATGAATAAATGAAAGTGCTTGCTATTGGAATCTATTACAGTGATTTGGGGAAATGTTCGTAAATGCTCCCAATGTAAAAATCAATATATATGACTAGACTTAATATTGATAGCATTGCAATCAGATTAAACTCAAGCTAAAACTGAAATTCCAAGTTTTGAGTATGTTGTTGGTGTGTGGCATTCCAGTCACAATACACTGCAAAAAGAAGAAGGGGGAGATAAGATGAGTAGCGAGGAAAAACAAAATGGATTATCCAGGAGGTCATTTATCAAAGGGGCAGCAGTAAGTTCAGTAATGCTTGGTTCAGCCGGCGCTCTGATCGGCTGCGGCAAGGATGAGGAAGCCCCTGCGCCAAAAGAAGCCAGCAGTGAAAGTGCAACTCCCAGTTTTCTGAAGAAACCGAATCCAATTCCAGAAAGTGAGATCAAGAAAACCGTTACTGCTGATGTAGTCGTAATTGGAGGCGGTATGTCAGGTTTGTGTGCCGCCATGGCAGCGGCTGAAGAAGGTGCCATGGTCGTTCTTTTGGAAAAAACCGAAAGAGTACATTTCCGCGGCAATGATTACGGCGGTATTGGCAACAAGATGCAGAAGCAGATCAACAGCACCATCGATAAAATGGATGCAGTCCAGGAAATCATGCGCTACGGTGCCTATAAAACCAATCAGAGAGTCGTATCTCTGTGGGCTGAAAACAGCGGAGCCGTCGGTGATTGGATCATGGGCAAAGCCGAAGGCTACGGTTGCAAGCCCAAACCCGTACCACTGGATGAAACCGTGACCCCAGGGACTACCATAAAAGGTTTTCCTACCTTGAGCTTCAGAATGGATCCCAGCGAAGCAGCTGTTAATGATGCACCCAAGGGAACCGACCCATGGACAGCTTCGATGCGCTACACGCTGAAAAAGGGCTGTGAAGATGCAGGCGTAAAATTCTTTTATAAAACACCGGCCGTCCAGTTGGTGCGTCAGGACAAGGGGCGGGTCACCGCAGTTATCGGCGGGGCAAAAGGTAATTATACCAAGTTTAAGGCGAAAAAAGGTATTATCGTATGTTCCGGTGACTACAACGCCAACAAGGAAATGCGTGAATATTATATTCCTTCCACCAAATACATTCAGGCCAATATGTATGAGATGGTTGACGGAAAACAAAATACTGGTGACGGGCAATTGATGGGTATGTGGATCGGTGCTGCCATTGATGAATTCCCTCATGCACCAATGTATTTTGACTTTGCCGTACCGGGTGCTCCAATTCTGGCCGACGCATTGATGCGTCAACCTTGGCTGAATGTCAATAATCGCGGTCAGCGTTATTGCAACGAGGAACTTCCCTACGCCTACCTCTGTAATGCTCAGCGGCAGCAGCCCGAACTTGGCAGATGGGCGATCTGGGATGCCAAGTGGGAAACAGAAGCTCCTTCGTTCAAGTTGGTGGCTTGCAAGGATATGCGTACCAACTTCCATAATCCTGATAATGTTAAGGCTTACATCGAAAAAGGTTATATTAGAAGTGCTGATACCCTGGAAGCCCTGGCTGACAAGATCAAGGTTCCCAAGGATACATTCATGAAAACGGTTGCTCGTTACAACGAACTGGCCCAATTGGGCGAAGACCTTGATTTTGGCAAACGGGCGGCCACTTTGACCAAGATCGAAAAACCGACTTTCTATGCCGCGCCATTAGGTACAGCTTTGCTGGTTACGCTGGGCGGACTGCAGATAAACGAACAACTGCAGGTATTGGATGAAGACAAGAACGTTATCCCCGGCCTTTATGCTGCCGGCAATGCCTCCGGAAGTTATTACAGCAATGACTATTGCGTAAACCTGCCCGGCAACAGCCATGGCCGTGCGTACACCTTCGGGTATCTGGCCGGCAAGAACATTGTTAAACTTGGCTAAATAATTACCCCCCCTCTCAATATAAACCAAAACAAAGGGCTGTCCCGCAGGACAGCCCTTTGTTGTTAACAGGACATTTATTTCCTTGTCCGTGTCAGGGTTGGAACCTTTATTTCGCTAACTGGTATTCCTTTATCTTGCGATACAGGGTGGCTCGGCTCATCTTTAGCAGTAAGGCAGCCTCGGATATATTGTTATTGCATTGCAGCAGGGTTTCACCAATGAATATTTTCTCGATTTCTTTCATCGTCAGGTTGTTCACCGGGGCGGAATTTTTATTACCCTTTAAAACCAACGAATGAAGCGCTGCTTTTATATCGTCGGGCAGATGATCGGTTTCGATCATGCTGCCGTTGCTTACATTGACTGCATACAAAATGGCATTTTCCAACTGTCTGACATTGCCTGGCCAATCATAGTTTAAAAGAGCAATTAACAACCCGTCGCTTAATTCCGGTGTTTTGATCTGTTGTTTTTGCGCAATTCGGCTGACAAAATGCCGTGCCAGCAGCACGATATCTTCACCCCGTTTGCGCAGGGGAGGAATACTGATTTGCAAAACCTTCAGGCGGTATAAGAGATCCTTGCGGAACAGATCTTTTTCCACCAATTCATCCAAATCACGGTTGGTGGCGGTTATGAGGCGAAAATCAACCGGCAGATACTGACTGGAACCGATGCGCATGACTCTTTTTTCATCCAGCACCCGCAGCAAAACCGGCTGCAGCTCCAGTGGCATATCTCCGATCTCATCCAGAAACAGCGTTCCCTGGTCTGCCAATTCAATTTTTCCGGGTCGTCCCTGCTTTTCAGCCCCAGTGAAGGAACCGCCTGCATAGCCGAATAATTCACTTTCAATCAGCGTACTGGGAATGGCGGCGCAGTTTACCGCCACAAATGGCCCGTGGGGTCTGCTCTCCTTATGGATCGCGTGGGCAAACATCTCTTTACCGGTGCCGCTTTCACCCTGGATCAGTATATTGGCATCCAGTCGGGAAAATTTATGGGATAAATCGGTACAATGCTTTATTTCATCGGAATTGCCCATGATTTGGTCAAAATCATAGCGGGCATGCAGAGTTGAGGTTGGTGCGGAGATTTTTTTCATAGAGTCATTTTTTTTGAATGTCAGCATACAGCCCAAATTTTGACCTACCGTATCAGGTATGAGTTGGGCTGACAGCAGATGAATGGTCTGATTCCATCTCTCCAGATGGATTTCACCATCGAATACTGATTTACCTCCGTTTAAAACTGATTCCACCGCAGACTGTTGCCCGAGAATGGTTTTGTAAGGCATACCGATCATTTCATGATCCAGCAGTTTTTCAAAAAAATTCCGGGCAATGGCATTGGCCTGCGTAATAATGCCGCTGCGGTTTATCATTAGAACCCCGCTGTCGGTTGAGTTCATCGTCGCATCCAGCAGTTCCTTGTTAAAAAGCAGCTGAATGTCTCTTTGTATCGCCCAGGCCATGGAAACTACCAAGCCGAGCGAGTGAGCGTTTTGATGCTGATAACTGGGGCTTACAATGGAAAGGGTGCCGGTTAAATTTTGATTGCCGTCAAAAATAGGTGCAGCCGAACAAAAAATATTATCATATTTTTCACAGTAATGCTCCGGTCCGCAGATCTGCATGGGGATCTCATGGATCAAAGAAATGGCATGGGCACAGGTGCCGACCGTAGTCTCATTCCAAACAGAACCCGGGACCAGCTTGAAGCGCTTGTTTTGATCCTCCAGCTTTTTGTTTCCCTCCAATACTCGCAGCATGCAGCCCTGCTCGTCACTGAGCAGGATGATACATTCAGAATCGGCCAGCATGGAAGACAACTGAAGAATGAAAGGTTCGGATGAATCCAGTAGTATGGTTTTTTCCAGACAACGCTGCTGCAGTGTTTTTTCATCCAACGTCGGTGAATAATTGTATTCAAAAACGCTGAGACCATTGTCAAATGAACGTATCCATGAATCAATGACTTCAGGTCTTATCAGGCTGATTTGCTGCTTGTCGATACGCTTGTTGATTACATCCAGCTTCAGCGTTTTAATTTGATTGATCAGGTCAATATCATCAGGTTCAAAAGTATTGGTCAAAATACCACGGTTGCGGATCATCGGACTTAATGCATGTTCAAGCTTCATAACAAACCCTCCATGAACATTCCAATTTGTCTTAATTATTTCCGGTATCTTGAATACCTCTTGCAATTGTACATCTTCGACATTCTCATAATAACACAATATATCAATATAGTGTTTAAGAATAGTGTATTGTTTTGAGAAACAAGCCGATTTGGCAGTTCGTTTAAACGCCAGTAAACAGGGATAGGGCAGAATTATGCGTTATTGGCATGGGATTTGCTTTATATATAACCAAGAAATACAGGGAGGGTGGTTTTCTGTGGTAACAGCCATCAAGAGCAGCGAAATGCTTATTGAAGGGGTTCTGGATAACGGCTTGATTTTTATCGGCGAATATCTGGAAAAAATTCTCCGGCATGAAATTATCATTACTGATCACCTTGGTAAAATTTATTTCCCGGAAAACAACGATCATATGATTGACTGGGACAGTATGTTTGTCAGTATTTCTGAATTGATGGAAAAAAGAGAGTTCTATTACTGCGAAAGCAGCGGTTGTTTATATTACGGTGTTGAATCAAATCATCAGAATGCATATGTTATTGTAAATGATCTTAACATTGATCTGGTTTCCCAGATTATTAACATCCTTAGAGAATGCAGATTACCGGTAAAATGTTATTTCTCAAAATTAAACAAAAACAAAGACTTGTTTGCTTCAGAGTTGACCGAATATCTTTTTGGCTCAGGTCAGGCTGACATCAGGGATATTCTTCAAATGAATGATTCTGATGTGGACATTAATCGTCTCTATTTCACATTATTGCTGCGTTCAGAAGAGACGCGCGTTAAAATAGACCCGGGTATCATTCACACTTACGTTCGTGAATATCTGCAGCAGGGGAAATTGAAAACCATATCAGCGTATCATCAGGACCAATGGGTTTTTGTCATTCCGGCTAAAATTAAAGATGATTGTCGGATAAATGATATCGATAATGTTTTTGATATAAAAGCTTTAAAAAAAGTTATTGAAAGTAAGTTCAAAATTTCATTGTCGATCGGAGTTGGGCAAGTGTATGCTTTGATCGATTTGAGAAAAAGTTTCCATGAAGCACGTATCGCGATGATCCTCAGTCAATTGACCGGACAGAAAAGCTTTTTACAGAAGTTTTCTGATTTAGGGATTTACCGTCCGATATTTTCGCAGGAAATGAATCATATTTATAAATACTGCAGCAATACGCTGGGCAGATTGATTGAGCATGACTGCAAAAATGATGGAGAATTGCTGCCCACCTTGAGAAAATTGCTCGACACCGGCGGCAATAACAAAGCTACCGCCGATCAGTTATATATACATGTCAACACGCTATACTACCGTATCAATAAAATAGAACAGATTCTGGACATCGATTTGGCAAAAATGAATGCCAGAGTGGAGCTGTATACGGCGATCAAAGTGTGGGATACCCTGCAAGTCCTCAACGGAAAAGAGGAGATTACCGCGGTTCAGCCTGTGCCGCTGGCCATGCAGGCCTGAACGGATTCGCTGATAGCGCAGCCGTCCAAAATCAACAGAGCGAGAAAAAAGGCGAAGAGCAAGGCTATTCGCCTTTTTTGATGCTCTGAAGGCAAAATAGCTATTTTTTCAAAAATCAGTATAATAATATATGGCAAGGAGGATATAACTTATGGATCAGACAAAATCCCCGGCTCGGGGATATCATATATTGACCTACGGTTGTCAGATGAACAGCCGCGATTCGGAGATAATCAGCGGTCTGCTGGAGAATTCCGGATACACGGAGGTTCCTTTGGAAGAGGCTGAGCTGGTCGTTTTCAACACCTGCAGCGTACGTCATTCAGCTGAAAACAAGGTTTACGGAAAATTGGGCGAAGTTAATAAAATCAAGCGCAGCAGACCCGAAATGATCATTGCTTTCGGCGGCTGCATGGCGCAATTGCCGGAAGTCGTGCAGCGACTGAAGCGCAAAGGGGTGGACATAGTTTTCGGTACCCACAATTTGCACCAGTTACCGGTCTTGTTGGATAGAATCAGATCCGGGGAAAATCAGGTGATCGAGGTTTGGGACCAACACGGGGGCATCATTGAAGATTTACCATCCACCCGTAGGGAAGGGGTCAGTGCGTTTGTCAATATCATGTATGGCTGCAATAACTTCTGCAGTTACTGCATTGTTCCCTATACCCGGGGCAGAGAGCGCAGCCGCAATGCGCGAGACATTATAAGGGAAATGGAAGAACTGGCAGCGGAAGGTTTTAAGGAGATCACGCTGCTGGGTCAAAATGTCAATTCATATGGGCAGGGTGCCAGTGAAATAATGGATTTTGCTGGACTGTTAAAACTGGCTGACAAGGTTGACGGTCTGGAGCGGATCCGTTTTATGACGTCTCATCCCAAGGATATGTCTGATGCATTGATCGATACGATTGCCGCAGGCGAAAAGCTTTGCGAACATATTCATATACCTCTGCAGGCTGGCAGCAACAGTGTACTCAAACGTATGAACCGTGTATATACCCGTGAACATTACCTGGAGCTGGTGGCTAAAATACGTGAGCGCATTCCCGGAGCAGCGATTACCACCGATTTAATCGTGGGGTTTCCCGGGGAAAGCGAAGCTGATTTTGCCGACACCCTGGATATGGTTGAAAAAGTGCGCTTCGATGGTGCCTTTACCTTCATGTATTCAGTACGAACCGGTACCCGTGCCGCTTCGTTTGCAGAGCAGATCGAATTACCGGTAAAACAGGATCGTCTGATGCGGCTCAACAAAAAACAATATGATATCGCGTTGCAGATCAATCAGGCCATGGAAGGCCAGACGTTTGAAATACTGGTGGACGGGCCCAGCAAGACCAATCCGGAACGCTTGACCGGCAGGACCCGCACCAATCATATCGTAATATTTTCTGGAACAAAGGATTTAATTGGACAGTTAATTAATGTTAAAATAACTGCAGGGAAGACATTTTCGATTTTTGGAGAAATACCGGCGAAAATAAGCTGAAGCCGGACTATTTGCCGCCGGAAATGAATAAAAAGGATTGCCCATAAATATTGAGGAGGAGTAAACCTATGACAACCGAAGAAATCATCAAAATGGCTTATGACCTGGGCAATGCCATTGCGCAGTCCAAAGAAGTCGATGCGTTAAGAGAAATGCAGATCAAACTTAGCGAAGACGCCGATTCTTACGGGCTGATCATGCGTTATCAGGAAGCGCAGACCCAGATGGAGAATAAATTGCAGGACGGCATGAATGTTACACCGGCCGAGGAAAGCAATATTGAGATGATGGAACAGGAAATCAACAACAATCCGATGATCCAGGAGCTGATCAAGGTGCAGGAAAAGTTTGATAACCTCATGCAAGGCGTTTATTTTGCCATGAATCAGGCCATATCCGGCAGCGATTCTTGTTCATCCGGCTGTGATTCCTGCGGCGGCGGTTGCGGCGTAATGTAACGAGATAAAACCTGGTTTCAAATCTGTATTTTTAAAGGCTTGATCGTTTGATCCAGCCTTTTCTCATACTGAGAGGGAGGGTCAGTTTGTCCAAATTCACACCCATGATCGAACAATACTTGGAAGTCAAAGCCAATCATCAGGATGCAATCTTGTTTTTCCGACTGGGTGATTTTTACGAAATGTTCTTTGAAGATGCGATACTGGCTGCGCGGGAATTGGAAATTGTGCTGACTTCCCGCGATGGCGGACAACAGAAGGTCCCTATGTGCGGGATCCCTTACCATGCCGTCAATAATTACCTGCCGCGTCTCATCAGCCGAGGCTATAAAGTGGCCATATGCGAGCAGGTTGAAGATCCGAAGCAGGCCACCGGCATTGTCAAACGCGAAGTTATCCGTATCATCAGTCCCGGGACGATCATTGAAGATTTTATGCTTGATGAAGGGGCTAATAATTATCTGGCCGCCGTTGATATGGACGAAGAAATGATTGGTTTTGCCTATATTGATATATCCACCGGCGAATTTCAGCTGACCGAAATTATTAGCAAAAACGCGATGCAGGATCTGCATGCCGAATTACAGAGAGTAGCTCCGGCGGAGTGTTTGTTATCCGCCCGTTTGACACGCAATTCTTTATGGGAAGACAAGCCTCTGGGCAATGATTTTTTGTTTACCAGTTTTCCGGATGATCTTGATCTGGAACAAAGCCGCCAGGTGCTGGCTGATCATTTCGGAGTGGATTGCCTTGATGAATGGGGCATTTCAGGCTGTCATGCCGGTGCGCTGGCAGCAGCGATGATCGTCAGTTTTCTTTATACCACCCAAAAAAGCCGTTTGTTACATATAGACAATCTGCAGATTTACCAGACCAACGATTACATGGAACTGGACAGTTTTACACGCCGCAACCTGGAACTGACCTCTACCATCCGACTGAACCGCAAGGAAGGATCACTGCTCGATATTATTGATCAATGCCGAACCCCCATGGGCAAACGCAACCTGCGCAGATGGCTGGAACAGCCTTTGATGAAAATGGAAGCGATCAATAAAAGACTGGATGGAATCGAAGAACTGTTGGCCAATATTGGTCTGCGGCAATCCGGGCGGGATATTGTAAATAAAATCTATGATCTGGAAAGGCTGTGCGGCAAATTGGGCAGTGTGCTGCTCAATCCACGGGATCTGCTGGCGCTTAAGAATTCACTGGCACTTTTGCCAGCTGTCAAGGAGCTCCTCCAAAACAGCCGGAGCGAGATACTTACTGAAATTGCTGATCTTGACCCGCTGGTCGAGGTACATGACATAATCGATTTCGCCATTGATGATGAGGCCCCACTGACCGTACGCGAGGGAGGTATTATCAAAAGCGGATACCGGGAGGATATTGATGAACTGAAAGCTCTGGGCACCCAGGGAAAAAACTTCCTGCTTGAATATGAGAACCGGGAAAAAGCCCGTACCGGCATCAAATATCTGAAAGTAAGCTACAACAAGGTTTTCGGTTATTACATCGAAGTCAGCAAATCGAATTTAAGCATGGTGCCTACTGATTACATACGTAAACAAACCCTGGTTAATACCGAGCGCTATATCACCGAAGAATTAAAAAAATACGAAGACAAGATCCTGGGCGCACATGAGAAACTTTGCACCCTGGAATACGATTATTTTATGGAAATAAAACAAAAGCTGGAGCCATATATTCCAGCTATTCAGGCCAGCTCAAAGGCTGTATCGGATCTGGACTGTCTGCTGTCCCTGGCCCAGGTGGCTTTTCTGAATGATTATGTCCGCCCTGAGCTGACCCGGGACGGCAGATTGGAGATCAAGGCAGGACGTCACCCGGTGGTGGAGAAATCACTGCTGAATACCCGTTTTGTTCCCAATGACATCATGATGGACAGCCGGGACAATCGTTTTGCCATTATAACCGGCCCCAACATGGGCGGTAAAAGCACCTACATGCGGCAAGCCGCGCTAATCAATATCATGGCCCAGATCGGCAGTTTCGTTCCGGCCGGCGAAGCCCGGATCAGTATCGTCGACCGGGTCTTTACCAGAGTGGGCGCGGCAGATGACCTGTCCGCCGGGCAGAGCACTTTTATGGTTGAAATGGTGGAGCTGGCTCATATTTTAAATCACGCCACCGCCAACAGTCTGATCATTCTGGATGAGATCGGCCGCGGCACCAGCACCTATGACGGACTGAGCATTGCCCAGGCAGTGAGCGAATATATTCACGACAAGGTCAAGGCCCGAACCCTGTTTGCCACCCATTATCATGAACTGACCCGGCTGGCGGAAGAGAAAAAGGGCATTGTAAACCTCTCGGTTTCGGTCATGGAATCAGTGGATACAGTTACTTTTTTAAAGAAAGTACTGCCCGGCAAAGCCGACAAGAGCTACGGTATACATGTAGCCCAGATGGCGGGCTTGCCCCGCACGGTCATCGACCGGGCTTATGAAGTGCTGACCACACTGGAAAACGCGGAAGGACCGAACAGGCATCCGGCGGTACAGCAGATCAGTCTTTTTGAGGAAGGACCCAATGAAATTCTGGAAGAACTGGATCATCTGGATTTGGACAGCCTGAGTGCCCGCGAAGCCTTGATGATCCTTTACAGTTGGAAAGAAAAACGCAGGGGGTGAGAAGATGTTGATCGGCATTGATGTAGGCGGGACTTATACCGATGGAGTGCTGTTTGACAATCTGCAGTCCAAAGTGGCAAAAATGGTCAAGGTGCCTACCCGCAGTGAGCAGTTGCAGTTAAGTCTGATGGAAGTACTGGATCGGCTGCTGACTGATCAGGATATTGAAGGGATACAAAGGATCGTTTTGAGTACGACCCTGGTGACCAACCTGCTGGCTACCAATGCTGCCGAACCACCAGCGTTGATCCTTATACCAGGTCCGGGACTTCCCTTTGAATATCAGATGACCTTTCCCCATAGTTACATTATCAACGGCAGCATGGATTTCCGCGGGCGGGAAACGGAAAAGTTAAACCGGCAGGAGATCGAAGGCGTGATCGAAACGATCAGCGCATCCGGTTTGAAAAAAATCGCAGTGGTTGGTAAGTTCTCCAATCGAAACCCCCAGCACGAACGAACCGTGCGCGATATCATACTGGAAAAATTCCCGACCGCTGAGGTGGGAATCG
>Ga0209340_1001949_pt1 | contig 13006 bp, 12 predicted proteins | sample EPASupsiteSAE323_FD_187266 | JGI IMG/M metagenome (GOLD analysis project Ga0209340, IMG submission 187266) | Bioremediated contaminated groundwater from EPA Superfund site, New Mexico - Sample SAE3-23 (SPAdes) (version 2) | ecosystem: Environmental > Aquatic > Deep subsurface > Groundwater >... | reverse complement strand
CCAATATTTTCGGCAAAGAATTTTTGGACTGCGGAATCGTTTAACTGGTAAAGCAACTGAATGGCTTCACAGAAATATGTATCCGCAGGGTCACCATAACAAATACCATGCTTGTACCATTCATGATTTTGAAGGCAGGAAGCGACACCGGGCATAACCGTTATTAATGCACTCATGGTTGTTTCGCTCAGGTTAATGGAAGGCATCTGGCACCATTGGCTTTGTTTGTCCTGTGTTTTAATTTGAGAACTAACCCCACAATAAATATTACTCTCCGGTTGAGGCCATAACCCATGTAAAGTAAAATGAGTAGCTTCATACGCAGTAGGTTCTTCTTCCCCGCATTCGGGTTTGGAGGTGTGCGTTTCACAGAACGCAGGCTGCCAGCTTACTGCAAGTAAATATTCGGGAAGAACTGTTTGGGGTGTAGGCTGACCTTCTTCTTGAGGAACGGGTTGAGTTTGGGGAGATGTTTTGGGAGACGTCACATTACAATTGATTAGAAGCTTTCCACAGGAAACAGAAACCCATCGCTGCTCCGGGTTTGCTCCTTTTACAATAATGAGGTAGTGCGATGCATTGGCTGCATTCTGCCCGATTACCTCATAAGCCATGTCCGTAGTAACCATGATGTTACCAGGATTCGTCCCTTTATTGAATGACTGGAACGCAGGACACGAATCGTTCGCAATAAAATAACCGCTTATCTTTATGGTTGCCGTTCCTGTAACAGACAATAACACCATAACTATCATGAGAATTATAAAACGTTTATAAAGCATTTTAGAACCTCCATCTTTATGTTTATTTTTTTGTAAAATTTGAAATCTTTATTTCGATTACATGGTTGCGGGTTAATAAAATTTTAAAAAAGTGTACCAATTTTCGATGCTTTTTTTCCTTTTTGCTATCGATCTGAGTTGAAACCATGCCGACTTTCCATAAATAATGGGTTTTCATCCCTCATCACCTCTAACCCAAATATTTTACTACAAAATAGTTATATCATATATAAAAAAAAGAAGTCAACTAAAAAAAATATTTTTAAAAAAAAGATCAAAATTATTTAAAATCATAAATTTAGGAAAGTTTGATTTTTGAGGTAAAAAAGTGTATGATTTAACATTCGATTGAAAGACATAACATTTTCCAGGAGCATCCATGAAGACAGAAAAACCTTACCTGTTATTAATAGACGATGAGCCTAATGTTCTTACTGCTTATCGTATCATGCTTGAAGAGAGTGGTTATTTTGTTCTTACAGCTTCCTGTGGGGAGGAAGCTTTAAAAATTCTTGAAGAATTCACTGTTGCTGTTTGCCTGGTGGATTTGAAACTTAAAGAAGAAGATGGATTACAGGTAAGCTGTGATTTATACCGTGTGGATCCCTTAATTAAAATTATTATCATTACTGCTTATCCGACGTATGAAACCGCTGTGGATGCATTAAAAATGGGAATCTTCGATTATATGTCCAAAACAGAAGACCCGCGAATCCTGCTTCAAAAAATTGAAATTGCGCTTGAAGTACGTAGCTCAGAAATTCTCAAGAACAAAAATACCGCACCGGTACAAAAGAAAAATATAATACTGGTATGCGGACATGTAGAAATCCAGGAAGAGATTGAGAATTTTTGCAATGAAAATCCATCCTATAAACTTACCAAATCATTTCTTTCATGCAGTTATATCAAACCGTTTGATGCCGATGCAAAAGCCACTCTGCTGCTATTATGCAAATCCTGTTTTAATCCTAAAGCACTGATAGAACCTGAGGTTTTATTCGACCGCCTGCATTCTCTCTTTCCGAATGCAGGTATCGCAATGATAGGTGGTGAATTCACCGAAGACGAAAAATACGGGTATCTTCAATATGGTGTACGAGGATTTATCGAGGAAATCAGTAAGGACAGCATGAAAAAAGCGTTCGATTTAATTGTCAACAACCAATTCTGGGTAGACCGGCAATTATTAGACCGAGTGTTGATCGAGTTACTGGAAAAATCTGCCAGGAACAGGGTACAAAAATGCGGAAGTCCTTACAACCTGTCGAGAAGAGAAGTTGAGATGCTGGAAGCGATGTCCCTTGGAATGTCCAACCTGGAAATAGGAGATAAATTCAATATTAGCGAGAATACAGTCAAAATCCATATCTACCATATTTTCAAAAAACTAAATGTCAAATCCCGCCTCCAGGCAGTGATGAAAGCACATGAAGATTCAATTATTTAAAAGGTAACCACAGGGTGACTGTTGTTCCAATTCCTGCTTCACTATGGATTTCCACACCTCCGCCGTGTTCTTCCATGATGTTTTTTACGACCGCTAATCCAAGTCCAAAACCATACCGTTTGGTTGTGAACAAAGGTTCGAATATTTTTCCCAGGTTAAAGGAGGGAATACCGGGTCCGGTGTCTATGAATCTAATTTCAAGGCGTTGGGAATCGGTATTAACCCCGGATGAAACAGTTAAATGATTCCCTGGCGCATCTCTTTCCTGTAAGGCTTCAACCGCATTATTCAGAACATTAGTAATCGCCCTTAACAGGCGTTCGGAGTCTATCGCAATTCGAACACCGGAATCCAGTTCTCTTTTACAAACAATTCCAACAGGTAAGGGATGTCTGTCCAGTATATTCTCTATCCAGGAATCGATCGGGATGAGTTCAAAACATAATTCGCGGCGACGTGTAAAATTCAATAAATCATCTATAATGGTATCACACCGGACTATATTGTATTCGGCGAGTTTTAAAGCCTGGTGAACACGATCGAAATTATTACTTTTCATGGCTGTTTCAATAGAAAAAATTGATGCCCGAGCTGCACCGAGTGGATTTCGTATTTCATGAGCTACAGTAGCTGTTAATTGCCCAAGAACGGCAAGACGTTCATTTCGTACCAATTCTACCTGGGCTTCTTTTAACGCACTGGTTCTTTCTTCAACCAGTTCCGAAAGATGCTCCTGGTATTTCACCAATTCTTTATTAACCCGGGCTTTTAAACGGAGACGCTTATATATACCGATGGTTACCGCGAGCGCCAGGATAGAAATAATTACAAGAAAAAATATCAAGCTCTTCTGACGTATAAGCACTAAATCACGGATTTCCCGGTCTTTTTTCAGGAGAGAGATTTCTTTTTCTTTCCGTTCGGTTTCAAAACGGGTATTCAGTTCATTGAGTTTTCGAATGGTTTGCTCATTCAAATATAGATCAGTTGCTTCCTTGTGCTTTTTATAAAAATCAAGTGCCATCTTGAAATCATTCATCTCCCCATACAGATCGGAAAGTTGAAGGTAAATACGCGGAATAAATATATGGGATTGTATTTTTTCTGCGAGTGTCTTCGCTCGCGTCAATGGTAGAAGCGCAATTGTGTATTGCCCCGTTTTTCGATGCACCTGGCTTTGCTTTATTAGTGGATCAAGTAGTCCGTATTCGTCTTTGATCTCTTCTTTGATTTTTAAGGCCCGTCTATAATAATCATGCGCTTTTTTAAAGTTTTCACGATGCATGTAATAATCACCCAGGGATACCAAACAATTCGAAATATTTTTTTTACTTCCTAATTTTTCAAATATTGATAAGGATTTTTTCAAAAGCGACATGCTCTCCCTGGATTTTCCCTGTAAATCGAAAATCCGTGCGACATTTTCTTCTCCAATCGCAATACCTTCAATGTCTTTTTGAGAATTATCGATTTTTAAAGATTTTTGAAAATATTCAAGCGCTTTATTTAGGTTTCCCATATCTTGATATATAAGACCGATGTTATTGTATAAGCTGGAGAAACTTCCCTTATCATCCTGAGTATCGAAAATATCACCGGCTTTCAGGAAAAAGGAGAGTGCTGTGGGATAATCACCCATCCTCCGGTAAACAAGTCCGATATTATTATAACATTCCCCCAATTTCGAATAGTCTTTTGTGTGTTCCAAAAGAGTTGAAGCTTTTTCCATGTAATACAGGGATTCTTTATAATTGCACAGGTATTTGTAAGCTCTTCCTTTGCAGATATAGGAATCCACTAAGATTGTTTTATTTCCTTTTTCCAGGGCAATTTTCTCGGAGCGGTCAGCATACTCAATTACTTTGAGATAGTTTGATTGCCCGATTTGGATTCGCGACATCTTTACCAGGAACCCTGCTTCATCTATGATACCAGGAAACTGCTTTATAAGTTCCAAAGTTTCTTCGCCATATAAAATAGCTTTCCTCGGTGCGATTTTGGCAAAGTGATCAACTAACTTTTCCAGCAATTTGAGACGCTCTGCCCCGGATTCATTCTTTAGCCCTAATTCCAGTTGCGAAACTTCGGTTTGAGCCCCTAAAATAGACCCCAGGAACATTATCATAAATAACCCGGCAATTATCTTTCTTTTACTCATTCATTTATCCTATTATCTTTTACCTCTATATTTTAAATGGGACACACAAAAAATATCATTTAGCCACAGAGGTCACAGAGGACACTGAGGTTTTTAATCAAAGCTGTATGAACCCTAAAGAGTTTAGGGACCACAGAGAAAAATAATTGTCTCTGTTTTTGAGTATTCAAAAGATACATTGTGAAACTTTTTCCAGATGGCTCTAAAAATATCCTCGCTAAAAAAAACAGGAATTGGTAAATAGTATCACAGAGGTCACAGAGAATTATTGTCAGTATTTGGAATATCAATAACCTCGCACCAGCTTAAAATCCCCGAAGCGGTATTCTTTCAAATTTTAACTGCTGCTCTTAACTTGGCAGAACGGGAACGAGGATTGGCTTCCAATTCTTTATCCTGTGCTGTAACAGGTTTTTTGGTCAGTATGCCGATTAACTTTTTATCTTTTGCCTCTTTAAGCGCATTCTTCACAATACGATCCTCAAGAGAATGAAACGAAATAATAACAATTCGTGCCCCTGGCTTCATCACCTCTATAATTCTCAAGAAAAACCGTTCGAGATTCTCCAATTCCTGGTTCACTTCAATACGAATAGCCTGGAATACCCTCGCGAGCGGGTCCATTGTCTTTTGCTGCGGACAAATCCGGCGAATGATCGTTTTCAACTCATTGGTGGTTGTAATTTTATTTAGCTTCCGCTGCCCGATAATCTGCTGGATAATACGGTCCGGATGGTCAAACTCGCCATAGTCTTTCAATACTCTCGATAATTCATCGTAAGAATAAGTGTTTACAACATCGTAAGCTGATTTCGGCTGCGTTTTATCCATCCGCATATCAAGCGGCGCTTCTTTTGAAAACGAAAAACCTTTCTCTGGATTATCTAACTGAAAGGACGATACACCGAGATCAAACAAAAAACCATCAATCCTATCCAATGCAACGGGAAGCGATTCGATATCCCTGTAATCGGAATGAAAAAGCGTAAAACGTCCGGGGAATGCTTCTAACTTCTTCTGTGCAATCACAAGCGCTTCAGTGTCTTTATCTGTACCGTAAATATAATTCTGAGGAGATGCTTCCAAAATGAGAGAACTGTGCCCACCGAGCCCGGTTGTTCCATCAAGGAAAAAACCTCCTCGGGATACTTCTAAATACTCAAGAACTTCATCAGGTAAAACAGGTATGTGCATGTTGTGCCTTCGGCGACCCACCTTTCTTGTAAGAAAGGTGGGCCAAAGAACTTTTGACTAAGATAATATGATTATTCGGAAATACAAAACAATTAGTGCAAACTTATTGTCAGGGGTGCAACCCCTATCCGGTGTGTTTCGATCTGAGTGTGCGAGAAAGCTGTATGCGAAGATAAATGACATTTCCAAGTTTGATAAAGATATAAATGATGATGGAAAAAAGAATAATGGATGCACCGGACGGAATATTGAGATAATACGAAAGAAAAAGACCAAATACATTGGATAAAAAAGCAAAAAAGATGGAGTAAAAAATTATATGACGATAATTTTGCGATAAGATATTCGCTGCAGCCTGGGGAATGGTCAGGAGTGAAATGACCATAACGGTTCCAACTACGCGGATATTAATCACAATCGTAAGTGCTACGAGAGCAATGAGAAGATAACTGATTAATGAAACCGGCACTCCCTGGGTCTCGGCGAATTCTCTATCAAATGAGAGAAAGAGAATTTCTTTGAACAGGTAATAAAAGGTAAGAATGATAATAACAGAAAGAGCAGCCATCATATAAAGGTCATTTCCGGATACCGTGAGAATATTCCCGAACAGGTAACTCATGAGGTCCGAAGCATAACCGGGAGTGAGAAAAACGAAAATAATCCCGACTGCCATCCCGAAAGACCATGTCATACCGATGAGAGAATCTTCACGGAGTTCGGATTTTTTAGAAAGGGCTTCGATACCTAAAGATGTGAGAACAGAAAATACAGCGGCACCGATAATAGGATTTATACCGAGAAAATAACCGATACCGAGACCTCCAAACGAAGAATGACTGATTCCTCCACTGATGAAAACAATACGGCGAGTAACAATATAAGTCCCGATAATCCCGCATGTAATAGCTGTAAACAAAGAAGCCCACAAGGCATTTATAAAGAAATTGTATTTAAACAGTTCAAGCATGGCATGGCTCTCCATTTTCATGAGTTTTCAATACGCGGTGAGGGAGGTCGCCGTGAGTAATTAAATCAATAGGACAATGATAACTGTCGAGTAATTTTTTATCTATAATATTGGAATCGTGGTAATACAATGTACGGTTGATGCATGCGATCGCTTTCACATGAGACGAAATCATCCCGAGATCATGAGACACAAGGATTATGGCAATCTTTTCATTTAGTTCTTTGAGAATGTCATAAAATGCATCAGAAAACGTTTGATCTACAAATGTATCGGGTTCATCCAAAATTAAAACCTTAGGAGAAGAAACAAGTGCACGAGCCAGGAAAACACGCTGCATCTGTCCACCGGATAAAGTTCCTATTGCGCGAGATTTTAACCCGCATATCCCCATTTGTGAAAGAATATCAGAAACAAGGGTTTTATCTTTATGAGAAAAAGTTTTCAATACTCCCACACGGGATGAAAGCCCGGAAAGTACAACATCCTGCACAGTAATCGGGAATTTCCGGTCGAAAAGGTTTTGTTGGGGAAGGTATCCGATTCCTCCTTCGGAAGCATCATGGGAATTGAAATAGGAATTCATCGTTCCTTTTAAGGGTTTGAGGAGTCCGAGGATGATTTTCAGGAGGGTTGTTTTCCCGCTTCCATTGGCCCCGATAATACCGAGGAAATCAAGTTCGTGGACTTTCAGGTTTATATTATCCAGTACAATATTATTATTATAGCCTGCTGCGATGGAGTTGAGTTCGATAAGTAGTTTTTTATTATTATCCATTTGTTGAGATTATTTAAGGGTTTCGTAAAGAGCTTGAGTCAAATCTTTCATTCCTTTCATCCAGTCTTCTGCCAGGGGATTTAGCGTTACAGCTTTTCCATTGATTTCATTTGCCACCGATTGAGCTAATGCAGAATCGAATTGGCTCTGGATGAATATAATACGAATGTTTTCTTTTTTAGCAAGGTCGATGGCTTCTTTCAATGCAGCCGGGCTTGGGGATTTGCCTTCGCCCTCGATGGAGATCTGTTCCAGGCCGTAATCCCTGCAAAAGTAACTCCATGCAGGATGAAATACCATGAATTTTTTTGATTTGCATTCGGAGAGTTTTGTTTTGATTTCAGAGTCCAGGGCATCGATTGCTTCAATGAATTTATTATAATTGGTTTCGTATAGTTGGTGGTTTTGATTGTCGATTGAAATGATCGCATCCAGAATGTTTTTAGCCTGGATTTTAACTGCTTTGGGAGAAAGCCAGATATGGGGATCGATTCCTGTTTTCGGATCGACATCCGAAGGCGCACCGTGTTCATGCTTATGGTCATGACCTTTGATGAAATCCACTCCCGCTGATGTATCGATGATTTTCATTTCTTTATTATTGGAAGCGAGGCTGTCCATCCATGCGGATTCAAAAAGAATATTCCCGCTTTTCAGATAGAGTTTGGCTTTGCTAAGTGTTTGCATTTGTTGAGTGGTAGGGGAGTAGGTTGCGGCATTGTGACCGGGTGGAATCATCACGAGAATATCGTATTTATCACCCGCGATTTGTTCGACAAAGTATTTTTGAGGAAGAAGAGTAACAGCCAGCACCGGTTTTTCGATAGAACCGGCAGGTGCTTTGGTAGAAGAAGAGCCACCGCATCCGGTTGATAATAGATATATCACACACATTATAATCAATAGAACGTATTTCATCGTACCACCTGTTGTTTAAATTATTGTTATTACCGGATTATAACCCGAATACGAAAGGATGTCAATAAAGGGGTTGCACCCCCGGCGTGGGATTGCATCCCAGGTGTGGGGTTGCACCCCATCTTTTTATCATAATCCTTCCAGCGCCAAACAGAGTAGTCCACTATTTGTGTACATCCAATATTAATATAAAACTCCTATCAAAAGTTTTTGGACCCACCTTTTTACAAAAAGGTGGGGATTCTTTCTTAATACGATTTGATCTGTTCGAGCGGGGAAAAACTTACGACATAATCAAGATTTACATACGCAAGGTTTCGGTTGGCTTTGACACCTGTGGTTTTGCTTTCGAGTACATAAAGCTCTTTTGAAGTTCGCGAATCGGTACTGTCGTGTACATCCACGAGAGATAAAACCACGCAATTACGGGTCACTCCTTCCAATACCCCGATATAAACCAACGCCGAACGGGTATCGAGTACGATTTTTTGTTTTAAATATTTTTCGAGATCTTCTTTCATGGGAGTATACCTCTATTTCTTTTTATTTCCTGCAAAAATACCCTGAACCATTACTTTATAGATTCCACGCGTTCCGAATTCAAGAGTATCTATAGGAATCCGTTCATCCACAGAATGAATGGTTCGATTAAAATTAAGGTTTTCGGGAAGATTCATAGGTGTAAATCCATAAGTCCGGATTCCCAGTTTCGAGAAAAACCGGGCATCTGATGAACCTGGTAAAATAAAAGGCACAGGGATTCCTTCGGGATCAAGTTCTTTAATAATCTTCGAAAGCATTTCGAATTGCGTCATATCCGCTTCACCGGGGCCTTTATCATAAAGTAAAACCTCAAGCGTGATGTCATCCCCGATTATGGGACGCAGTTCATTAATGACATCATTGGGATTGAAACCGGGAAGAATACGTACATCGAAATTTACTTCGACTTCACCAGGAATTACATTTATTTTATCCCCGGTCCGGATGATTGTTGCATTTATGGTGTTCCTGAACAGGGGAGCGAAAGATTTTCCTTTATCGCCGAGGATTTTTAAAATGGAATCGGTAAGCCTGGGTTTCAAAATTTGGCGAAGAATAAAACCATTCGGAAAAGGAAGCGCAGCAGTCATTCCTTTGAACATTTTTTCCACTGCCGGGGTAATATGAACGGGAAGGAGGTTTTTATCCAGTTTTTCCAGGAGGGCAGCGAGTTTCGACATTGCGCCTCCCTGCATTACAGATGAACCATGCGCGGAAGAACCTTTTAAAATAACTCTCATGATACATTTTTGTTTCTGAGCGATTTCAATAGGATAGAATTTCTTGCCGCTGACGTTCAATGAAAATCCACCGAACTCACCGAGCGCATAGTGTACTCCTTTGAATAAATCGGGATGATTCTCTACCATAAATTGAGCGCCGAATTCCCCGTATTCTTCTTCATCGCTCAGGATGCATAAAATGACATCACCAGGTAATTCGGTATTTTCGACTTTAGCTTTGATGAAGGAACAAATCATCATGGTTAAAGCACCTTTCATATCTAACGCGCCTCTTCCCCATACAAACCCATCTGCGATTTCTCCTGAAAAAGGAGGGTGTGTCCAATTCTCATTCCCGGAAGTTACTACATCGGCATGACCATAAAGCAATAGCGGTTCAGCATCGGGATTCTTTCCTTTTAAACGTGCAACGAGGTTGGGTCGGTGCGGGTCTTTTGAAAACAGGTGTGTCTCTATTTCCCAGGCATTAAGCAAATGAGATATATATGAAATACATTCGCGTTCATTGCCGGGAGGATTCGTAGTGTCGAATCGGATCAATTGTTGAAGTAATTCTGCGGGACGAGTATAAATGGATTTATCGATTTCGGCATGGATTTTATATTCCGGCATGGCGTGATCTTCTTTAACTGTTTCTTTTCCTGTATGCGGCATGTTTACCTCCACCCGACCTGTTCCGCATACCGCTCCAGGTCGGCGATATATTTCGCTTCTTCTTCATCTTTATCCTTTTTATCAGAAAGAGTATCGAGTCTTTCCAGGGTGATGACGGGTAAATTATTTTCAAGGTAATCCTGCTGGACTACCGGTGTGAGTTTAACTTCTTTTATAAATGTAGTATCTTTTCCACTCCATTTTCCCCCTGCAAAGGTCAGGTTGATGACGCCACTCAATACGATATGAGGAGCGGAAAATGAAGAAGAAAGATTCCCTAGTGAGTAAACGATAACAGCGGTTTTTTCCGGGCAATATTTGGGATGAAAGTATTCCACGGGTTGAAGCACATGGGCATGATGCGAAAGAATAACATCAACACCCATTTCAACGAGTTCATGGGCCAGGTTTACCTGGTGATTCCTGGGGAAAAATTCGTATTCATACCCCCAATGCAGCGAAGCTACTATAACATCGCATTCCTGTCTTTTGCAATCATCGATCTGGTAATATAATAAAGAAAGATCGGGGGATTGAATCATCTTCTTATTAACCAGGGGATGGAATTTAACCACATTCACTGTATATTCTTTTCCTTTGGGAATCTCTTTCCCATTCAATCCAAACGTTGCAGAAATGAAACCGAATTTAATTCCTTTGACTTCGATTATTTTCGCTTTCTGCTGTTCATCAGGTTCCCGGTTGGTTCCCAGGTCGATAATATTGTCTTTTGCCAGTTGGACGAGAGTGGTTTCCAGCCCTTCTATCCCCATATCGAATGTATGATTGCAGGCAGTATGCATCAACGTATATTGCTTTCCGTTATAACCTTTCAATGTTTCGTATTCTTCTTGTGTACAGCAGAGCGGAGGAGTTTCTTTGTCGCTGAAAGTATAACCTCCGATATCCTGGCTCGTCAGTTGGGATTCCAGGTTCGCGTATGAAATGCCTGCATCGAAAACCAGGTCTGAAATTTTTTCATAGAATTTATCCTTTGAGTTTTCCAGTCCATTTACTTTAATTAAATCACCCACTGCACTAAAAGTTACGGTTTTGACTTCATTGAAATCAGCGGGAAGTTTGATTGAGGTATTATTTCGTTTAATAAATTCAGCCGGCGGTGTGTTCGGTTCCGGGTATAGAACCGGCTTTTTGCTCTTGTAACCCCAGTAGATTTTATCCATCAGGGACATGGTTTCAAAATCAGCAGATGCAGTAGGTGAGGGATATTTCCAGGATTTAAATATATCCGCACTCGTGTGGATGGTTTTCACAATGACTTTTAATGCACCCGAGATTTTCAATGCATCTAATGGTGTGGTGGGCAACGTACTTGGTTTCATTAATCAAGCCTCCATATTGCGAGATTCATATTTTATAAGGTAAAATTTATAATAATTCATACCATTATTATTATGGATTCCATAGAATAAATCAAGAGCAATCTTACGCATTGCGAAATTATTCCTTGAAAAATACTATAAAAAAGGGTAAAATAGAGTATTGCTAATAACTTTATAATTCTTCACTCAAAAGGGGTAGAACTAAAAACGATTACTATTAATATGATTCGAGATTTTTTTTGTAAATTTGATATCAACTGACTAAGATATGTTTTACAAATCAAAAATAAAGGTGTTGACAAAAATTGGTTTTTGGTATATATTTTTATTTCCTGAATAGGGAAGTCGAATATTGACTAAATTAAAAAGCTTATTCAATGTAAATATACTTGGAGGTGTAAAATGAATATTCAACCTTTGGATGAAAGGGTATTAGTAGAACCGCAAGATGCAGAAGAAAAAGTAGGTTCGATTATTATCCCCGATACTGCTAAAGAAAAACCCAGTATGGGAAAAGTTGTTGCGGTCGGAACGGATGAAGAACTCCAGAAGCTGGTTAAAGTTGGAGATAGAGTGCTTTTTGGGAAGTATGCAGGCGAAGAAATCAAGATTGAAGGTAAGAAGCACCTTATCATTTCCCGTTCGGATATCCTGGCCAAGATCGGCTAAGATGAGAGCCATCTTATCGTGAAACATGTCATCAAAAGAAAATAAACATTGATAAGGAGGAAACTTACAATGGCAAAGGAAATTACATTAGGTGAAGATGCAAGGCAGGCTATTTTACGCGGTATCGATAAATTAGCTAATACCGTAAAAGCCACATTAGGTCCCAGGGGACGGAACATTATCCTGGAAAAGAAATTTGGATCTCCCAATATTACAAAAGACGGTGTAACCGTTGCAAAAGAAATAGAATTAAAAGACCCGCTTGAAAATATGGGCGCTCAGATGGTTAAAGAAGTCGCTTCCAAGACTTCCGATGTCGCCGGCGATGGAACCACCACCGCTACCGTACTGGCACAGAGCATTTATAAAGAAGGTTTGAAGATGGTTGCTGCCGGTGCTAACCCGACCCTGGTTAAGAAAGGTATCGATACCGGCGTCGAAATGGTTATTAAAGATTTGAAAGAATTAAGCCAGGCTGTTACCGGTAAAATGATCGCCCAGGTCGGCGCTATCTCCGGGAACAACGATATGTCCATCGGCGAAATAATCGCCCAGGCTATGGATAAAGTCGGAAAAGACGGAGTTATCACAGTTGAAGAAGGAAAATCCCTGGAAACCGTTCCCGCGTTTGTCGAAGGTATGCAGTTTGATCGCGGCTTCCTCTCTCCATATTTTGTAACCGATGCAGATCGTATGGTTGCCGAAATGGAAGAAGCCATGATCCTCATGTACGACAAAAAACTTGCAAACTTACGCGAAATCCTCCCCTTACTGGAACAGGTTGCCAAATCAGGTCGTCCTTTG
>Ga0209340_1001948_pt1 | contig 13009 bp, 13 predicted proteins | sample EPASupsiteSAE323_FD_187266 | JGI IMG/M metagenome (GOLD analysis project Ga0209340, IMG submission 187266) | Bioremediated contaminated groundwater from EPA Superfund site, New Mexico - Sample SAE3-23 (SPAdes) (version 2) | ecosystem: Environmental > Aquatic > Deep subsurface > Groundwater >... | reverse complement strand
GCGCTTACTGATTCATTATTGATATTCATGGTAAAGTCCAATCACTACTAAAACGCATAAATAGTGTTAATTATTCTTTCAATTGTAATCAAATTTTTGCCAATCAGACCTTAAGATCACTTTGATGAACCAGACTGGAAAAACCCATTATCCAGCAAACTAATTGGAAATTTTCAATAGCGTTTTCTTTTTTCTTTAATAATTCGAAAAGTGTTTTTTGACGTGCACTATTTGTTAGAACAGAAATATTGGGAATTTGATCCTGGGATGTTTTTAGTTGGTCTTCTTTGCGTTCAACAATTATCTCGAATGAGTCTTTAAGACCAATTTTCTCTTTAAGTTCTGTTTTTTCCGGCTCTTTTTTCACCAATTCAAATTTGACTTGGGTAATATCTAAAAAACCATCATTCTTTGGATCAGGAAATACGATAAACAATGGAATATTTTGTTCATCAAGTATTGAAGCATATTTTTTTACTTGAGATTCAGCACAAGCGACTGTTTTTTTGTCTCTTGTCTGTTTAATCTCAAATAATGCAATCGGCTTATTAAGGACTTTATCGATAATTGCGAGGTCAACGCGATGTCGATGGTTAATAGGCCATTCGAGTACGATCGAATCTTCGGTTACTCCTTGTTTTTTTAGGGTTTCAATTAATTTATTGACAAGATCCCCATCGCGATATCCTCTCATATTACCCCATACCTACACTCTTTACAACGGCATTCGCAAATATGCTTTGGATCGCAACCCGTTCCTACAGCCGAGCTCCAGACTAATACATGATCCTGGCCCTAGATGTCAATAGAGAAATTAGTAAGATGTATTACTACATTATTTGTAAAAGGGAACAGAGCCTGTATTGGAGATGAGGATGCATTTATCCCTTGGAGAAAAGATCGACGGGGTTGTCATCATTCATGTGGATAGCGAATTACTGGAGAAGGCATTGGCTTGTATGCTATCCGGACCCTTTAGCCGTGTTACATTCTTAAAAGTGTTATTTATGTTTCTTACGTCACTTATTATTTTTCTATTAGGATTTGCAGGTCTTTCCTCTTCCCCGATGTAATATCCTAAATAATCGTTTTCCTGAGTGCGTATATATTCTCCAGTAAAACATTGTGTATATTTTTTCTTCATGTAAAAATTGATCTTATTCTCGGTTTAACCGAAAAGTTGAATCATCCACACCTATATTATGCTTTATAGTAAATTCATCCGTTTTATTTGGATCATTATTTTTATTCAAAAGAAGCTGATAAAAGCACTAAATATAGATCATTTCACTCAGGAATCTATTCCTATACTTTTAACAGTGCGTAAGAGTAGCAGACAATTACACTCCATTTCGTTATGGATAATGAAATATTAGTTGGTTTCATTGATGTTATAAACGAGCGGGTCAGATATTGTTGTGCCGGTTGGATACGCCGGCCTTTCTGGGGAGATTGTAGAAGAATTGCGGGTTCACTCCCCGCATTTCTTCATTCTGTGCGGAGTTGAGTCTCGGCAACTCTGATGTGCAGGAAAAGAGATCTTTCCCAATGGTTTCATCGCTATGTTCTTCTGTATGGTTCAGTGGTTGATACACTCGTAATGTTCCCGTGAGATACCGAATCACCTCAAGGTTCTTACTCTCTCTTCCCCCTTCATTCTTTTAATCACGCACTTTTTGCGTTTTCGAATACGAAATCTCAATCAATGTGGAAATTTTGATTAGATTTTATGCATTTAACAAGATTTGAAAAATTTAAGAAATGAACCCCATATCTCTAATATTATCAGGTTTTATACTATCACTTATCAAAATGAGGTGTATCCACTATCCCAAGGCATCACAATATTAAACCATTATTCCTTTGATAATAGAAATAATCTCGATTATGTTCGCATGTATTTTCTTGCAACAATTGCTATAAATGAAGCCCAAAAAAATGAACCACAAATTGCTTCAATGGTAGCAAGATATCTCCCTAAACCGGGATTAGGAACAATTCCTCCATAACCAGGAGTCATTGCATTGGTGACACTGAAATATAGATAATCAATTTTACCGGTAGCATTAAAGACTGGAGTAAAATATAAATTCATGCAATAATATTGAAGAGCAAAAAACCCAATAAAACCCAGCCAAATACAAATAGAATAACCTATATTTGTTCCATAGCGAAGGAAATATTGTATGGGTAATTCAGATAACCGAAAGAACCAATTTTTCCCCTTTCTTCTTGCTACCATTTCACGATAATAAAAATCATCAGCATCATGGAATGAGCCATTTTTTTCAAAATGAGTTTTTATGAATCTATAAAATATCTCTTCAGATTGATAATCTAAGAATTTAATATTATTATACCCTACAATATTCCCTGTTACCATTAGATGATTAAAATTAATATCGCCGATGTAAAATACTGTATTAAAAAAAAGATTTCGTTCTATTTTGGTGGCAATCATTTCGATTTTGAATCTCTTTCTTAATTCTGGAAGATCTAACTCCAAATCTCCTTTTATTATAGCATTATTTAATAATAAAGTAAAATCATCATTTTCATTGATAATTGGATTTATTTTTAAATTGGATTCAAACGTTGAATAATTAAGTGCCAATACTTTATTGAATCTACTATCGTTCAGTTTAATTTCACTAGAAAATGTTGAATCAGATAGTGAAGACCCTTTAGAAAAATTGCAATTATCAAATTTTACTCCACCTGAAAATTCAGATTTTGAGATTAGAAGTAATTCTAATGATTTTACATCAATAAGATACAATTGACTCTGAAAATGTAAATTATTAAAAAAGGTAAGGTAAAAAAAGTCTAAGCTCCTAAAAAAGGCAGGCGAAAAAAATTTGATATCAAAAAAAAGGCATCCACTATGAAAAATAATATTTGAGAAAACTACAGATTTGTGATATTCCAAGGCAGTCATATTCACTGTTGAAAAAAACCTTATATTACAAAAAAATACTTCACCTTGGAAGTTATTACTCATTATAATAAAAGAATTTAGAAATTGAGAATCATTTAAACTCGCAGTATCTTTAAAATTAGAATTCTCAACTTTGACATTACCACCAATGAAAATTTTATTTAGAAAAAATTCATTATGAAAAACTGAATTACCTATTTTTAAATCCCCTTGAATTTTTGTCTCTCCAATCAAAATTTTCTTAAAAAAATTTGATTCAGAGAAACTAATCCCTCCATAAAAAGTGGATCTATTTAAGAAAATTGTATTTTTACACTGAATATGAAAATAAGACACATCTTGATAAAAAAAGGCATTATTTATTTCAATAGTATTATTGCATAAAATATTGTCTAATTTTAATGGATTTGTAAAGGTTGTTCCATCAAAAGAGATCTTATAATTAAATGTAACATCCAAAAAATTAACATCAGTATAAAAAATCGCATTTAAAAAAATTGATTCTTTTTCAAATTTGATTGAAGAGAAATTTACTTCTTTATAAAAATATACTTGCTTAAAATTTGCTTCTTCATGAAAAGTAATGTTTGAGAAATTTACTGGTCCAAAAAATTTTGTATATGAGAAATCTATAGGTCCAGTAATATTCCCAAATAACTCGATATTTCCAAAAATTCCTCCTTCAAAATTTAAATTATTTGTTGATATTTTGTTTAGGAAAAAATCTCTTTTTTGATTGTTAATATTCTCCCAATCTATCAAATTTTTTTGATTTGGAAATTCTATATGCATAATACATTTAGTTGATCCTCCATAATTTTGCTCTGAACAACTGCTTCCATCCTGAAAGATATAGTTACACATGTGACTAATCAGCAACCCTTATTTTTTAAATGTAAGATAGTTATTGAAGAAAAGTTTATCAAAAAAATTTTAAGACTTTGACTCTCCATAGAGGTTTCTCTGCTCCTTATCTTATTACATCCAATGCTCGCCAATTTTATTCAAATAACTATCATAAGCCGATTTACACTCGATAAGTCGCTCTATCGAGTGGTTGAAAAATCCTGCTCTCAACAAATCCCAATCATTTCCTAAAGATATTCCTTTGGTAAAGAATTCATCAATTGGAGACATTGTACCGGCCCTCTGATACCATCGATATCTCCATTTGAATCTGCCATACGGGCCTCTTAACCATTTGTCTGTTAGATCAGGAAAAAGTTGATCTACATAGGTAAGTCCATATAAATATTCAAAAATATCAAATGTTTCGATGTATCGTTGTTTGTCTGTAATAATATGGTTTAATTCCCCAAAAATGAATTTACATAAATAATCACTCACAGGAGTGTAATTTCCCTCAGGTACTGGAATTAGTCTATGAGCATCGTGAGAAAATACACTACCAGCATTAAGCAATTCAAGTGACTTTTTTCTCCTCCCATCATCTCTGGATTGAGGTAAAGTAAGAAGAGGATAGAGAGAAGAATAATTCTCAGATTCTAAAGCTGAAATCCCGCATGAATATTTAATTAATAAGGCTGGGTAGTATTGAAGTGCAATAAAGACACTCAACCCTTCATGAAAAGGAATATCAAGAAGTCTTTCGATTACATTTATTGTTGGCTTTATTGGTTTATTTAAGCCAAAAAAAAGATAGGTAGAAAATATTCCTATTGCAAGCTTTATGATTTCTTCATATTCATGCATCCGATGTTGATAAACCTCTTTGAATTTATCGTCCGGAATTGTCAACCCTTTTATCAGAAATTTGTCTGATTTCAATAATTCACATATATTTTTTATTTCATCTTGAAACATGTCATGTAAAAGAATACTGAACCTATCATCCACTAAATATTTTTTTACTTGTGCTATCGCTAATGGAATAGATAAGGGATGGGGGCGATCGTATTCTTCTAAGGATAATACATTTGCATGGAGTTTCTGGAAAAAAGTATCTGCATCTTTAATTTGACTGGTTATCCCCTGAAGATGATCTATCAGGTTTACCGCTTCTTTTTTTATTTCGTGAGGATATACCCAAAATATAGAAAATCTTCGGCTTTGTCTTCGAAAAAGGGCATCCCGGAGAGCAATATCTGATTCAGCAGACCATCCACAGATGATTAAACCAAACTCATCAAATATTCTATCGAGATATTTGTTCATTTCCTCAGAATATTTACAAAGCTCGTCTTTGGTATTCTTAATGCGAGTGTCCAAATAATCTCCATGAAGTTTAATTATTGTGCATTCTGAATGAACATATGGCATTGCACCAATTAGAGAATCCTCGTTAAAAATAATTACAGGAGTAATACCAATTTCTTTTAGAGCAGATTCGAGTAATTGATCAATATTCGTTGTTAAAATAATCTTAATATATCGATTTTTTACTAATTGTGCAATTGCTTTATGGGAGAATGAAGGTGTCTTTATATTCGCCACACTCTCTTCTTCTGATGGTTCGATGTATTTTTTTAACAAATTTCTTCTATCACTTATTGATGGGGCAATTTTTTCGATGATAAATGAGTAACTTGGATCTAGACGATATTTTTCTTTATACCACTCTTCTGGATCAATAATCTCTTGTACTCCTTCAAGGATAGCCAGTTTTCGAATAAGATCGAGAACGATTTGCCACCCTGTAGGAATTCCAGCTCCTTGAGATATTCCTGATCCAAGGAGAAGGGCATAGGTACCCGGCCCGGAATGAATCGAAAATGAAAGATTAATTAATGTATCTTTTGGGTTAGACATTCAAATTACTCATCGTTAAAGGCTATGATTCTCATATTACATCCAGCAACCGCCGAGTAAAGCAACTCTGACTTTTAGCCAATTCTTCAACAATGAAGATTTTTGATTTTTCTTTTAACATTCAATAACTCAGTCTTTATAGATGGGAAATATAGGAAAGGAAATTAGAACCCATTTTAGAAGTTCGCGAAGCAAACATGCCATTATCGGTCATTGTTACATGTAAAAAATCGTTGGAGTTTAGCAATCCGTCATTATATAAATCACGTGTGAGTTGATCATACAACTCTCTTTGACCCTTCAAATTCGGAAATGTAAATTCTAATACGGTCGCTGGTCCTCCCATAGTCCAAGAAGGATATGATATGTTTCTTTTATCACCATATTGACGAGGATTCTCATAATATTGCAAGAGCATTAAATGCCAGGGTGTATAGCGATCTATTATATTCAGAAATATTTGTTGAATATTTTCTTCTATCGATATATTTATGGCTGAATTAATTACTGCATTTTGTAATGCATCGATTTTTTCTTGTTGATGAGTTCTCATTGCAATATTTGTTGCGAATAAAAGAACGCTAATAAATTGCTCATTGTTTTTTAGATTTTCTATCTTAAAACCATCCATCGTAATTTCTAGGTCTTTCAATCTCCGATACAATTCTATTAACCATACATCCCGTCTTTTTTCTAATGGCGGTGCAATAACGGCAGAAAAAAGTTCAGCTATTGGACCTCCTATTAACGGAATCGTGGATAAACCCGTTTTTACACCAACATGGGCATAATCTCCATAGCTGGGTTTTAGATCTTCTTCGATATCTTTCATTTCACACATCTCGGATCACTCCCTCAACAAACTCCCGTATCTCCTCTGTCTTCGGAAGACAAACCAGATATTTCGATATGAATACCTGATTATCCATACCGGCACAGGCATACTCAACAAGGGCATGATTCTTCTCTGTACACAAAAGGAGCCCTACCGGAGGATTATCCCCCACGGTCATCTCATGAGCTTTGTACCAATTCAGATAGGTATTCAGCTGCCCCAGGCATTCATGAGAGAAACCCCCAACCTTGAGCTCGATAAGCACATGACATTTCAAAACTCGGTGATAGAAAACTAGATCGACAAAAAAATAATCATCACCTATTAGAATGCGCTTCTGCCGTGCCTCAAAGCAGAACCCGTATCCAAGCTCAAGAAGAAATTCCTCAATCTTCTGCAGCAGGGCCTCCTCAAGATCAGACTCATACATCACCTCATCACTTTTCAGCCCAAGAAATTCGAAGACATAGGGATCTCTGATCAAGAGATGAGGTGAATCAGCCTCTGCCAGAGCCTTCACATGATCAGAGAGAGCCTGCTTATCCCTGGAGAGGGCAGACCGCTCGAAGTACAGACTATTTATCTGTCGTTTAAGCTCCCTGACAGACCAGTTGCCCCTGACACATTCAACCTCGTAGAACCTTCTTTTTATGGGTTCTTCTAGAGAGATGAAGAGGGTAAAATGACTGAATGAAACTGAATTGATAAGAATATCATCAAAAACCTGATGTTCAGTAAAATCCCCTACAATTTTTGGATAATCGAGAGAGGGCATACCATCTGGCAAATGGGCAGACAGTGTCTGCCTAATTACTGGAGAAGAACTTTGGGCAAACACCGTCTGCCCAAACTGAGGATATGCTACATAGAACTGACGATAGAGTTTAAGTGACCGGTGAGAAAATCCATCTCCCTGAGGGAGACGGTTTGAAAGATCCTGCAGGATATGATCACCATACGATGCCCTATCTGATCCTTTCTGTTCAAACTCCTGAATATAATACCCGATAAGCCAATTTCTAACCGTCAGGGAAAGGTTAACCGCTTTCGTAGCTCGACCTGATAATTCATCATGAACAGAGGTAATAGTTTGAACGAGATCGTTAAAATCCATTATTCTCCAAACCCATCAAAACAAGAGGATTATTTCAGCAAGTACATATTATTTCATAGGTCAATCATAATCACCTTTATCCTTTTCGCTCCCTTCGAAAGTGATCCCTCCTCCCATTCCCCTCCCTCTAGGCCAAACCCCAGGGGAGAGGGGGGAAAGGTTGCTCTGGGGACGCCTATGGCTCGGCTCGCACCCCGTCGCTTCGCTCCTCCGCAAGCCGCCCCTCTGCAAATGAAATATGGGGAAAGTCGCACATCACTCTGCTTCGCTTCGTGAAGTGCTCCTGTTATCGTTCGCTCATTCAAGACGGCAGACCGGCAAGCCAGACAGCCGCCCTCATTCGCTCACTCTGGTGATCCGGATTAGTAACTTCCAATGGTTATACTCCGCTGCACAGAATCCCCTCTTCGCTTCATTCCTCGCTCATCGGTGATACTGTTTCGCTCCGAACCTGTACCATGATCGCGGGTAAATTGACTCTCCCTATCAGCCGCCAAGCCGTCTGCCAGGAAGGTCAATCGACCCGCTTTTTACCTGGCTAATATATACCCCCCAGCCCCCCTTTCAGGGGGGTAATGAACCCGCCTTACCCACTCCGCTCCGGCATAGCCTACACTCTCGGGCGGGTGGAAGCAATAGGGCAAAACAGGTTTTGCCCAAATCCATCTATGCATCCTTTTGCGACCATGGATTGGAATTGATATACTTATAGATCCATGTATATGCTCATGAAATTTTATAAAATTGAAGAGCTTGCAGAACTCATGGGATTTACCGGGAAATTTATACGGAACCAGATTAAGGAAAAGAAACTTGCAGCGGTGAAAATTGGAAGCGAATACCGGATTACTCAGGAACAGTTAGATGAATACATCCGAAAAAATACTACCACAAATCAGGAAACATTGGTAGAGGATTGACCCAAAACCTAACTTAAAGGCGATCCTCTACCACTACTAATTCTGTTTGCAATTTGTATTATTCTTTCACGTTCAGGCATGACAAATGAGAATCGCAAACCTGTGCATTTTTATATGCTTCGCTGCGTATGTAACCCGCCGTGGGGGGGACAAGCCCCCCAAGATGGTTAATACTGCTATCGGGGGACTTCGCTAAAGCTTCAGCCCCCGAACTCCTGATATATGATAGGAGAGGGGAAAGGTGGTTTACTGGTTGCTATAGTGTGTGGATAAATTCAGAGGGGGGAGGGGGCGGAGCGAAGCGACGCCCCCGACTGAATGCCGTCCTATGAAGAAACCTCCAAGGATCTGATCCATCCGGTAACCTTTAGAACACACCACGGGTTACCCTCGCCGGAGGCGAGGGAAAAAATTTTTCAAACCGTAAAGTTTATATGGTCTTTTATGGGCTTTTGAGTGACTTTGTAAAAAATATTTAGAGGATCTCCCCATCGGTGATCAGAATCCCGGAGCTCCCTGATTCGTCTACCGTTTCTATCCATACTTGCATATCCTGTTCTTTTGCCAGATCCTCTATGATATTCCTGCTCTCTGTGTCCAGGAGTGATCCGTCCTGGATAAGCAATACCCGGAGTCCTGGATTCAGAGCTGCACCCATCCCCACGCTCACCCGGATCTGTTCGGCTGCCGAGCATTGAGAAAGCGGGATTCCCCGGTATGTGATTCCATCCGGTGAGATGGAGATATCCGGAATCGGCAGCGTGGCAGCATTCAGGGCTTCCTTCTTTGCTTGATCAATATCATCTATCTTTTCTGTCAGGGAGTCGGACCGCTTCGCGGCTTCTGTCATCTTAGAAGCGAGATTTTCAAAGGTGCGGCGTTTTTGTACCTGTTTGTTGATACCCTCGATGTTCCTCAGCTGAGATTCCATATCAGTGATGTTAATCTCCTGCATCGAATCGCGAGCCAATATTTCTTTTTCGAGCAGTAACCGGGTATCTCTTAATTCTGTTTCAAGTTGGATAATCCTCTGTTCTCGGGCTGCAATTTTCTGATCTGCCTGGGTGATCTTTTGGTTATTCTGTTCCGCTTCCCTGATTTTTGAGATCAAATCTCCGGCTGATATCTCCTCATTCGGGGTATCAACCGGGAGCCCCTGAAGCGGTTCCAGTTGCGCAGAAAGAAGTTTAACCTCCCGGTTGACTTCGGTTCTGGCGGTAAAATATCCTTCCCGCTCCCGGTCTAAAGCGTCCAGATCTACCCCAATGATTTTAAGCAGAGTTGCCCGCTGTTCTTTCTTGTCCATCCGGGTAAACGCCAGAGGATCAAAGGAGAGAGAAGTCTTCAATTTATCGAGAAGTGATTGAGGCGAGCGGTACACTGCTCCGCTCTTGTTCTCAATCCGGAGGTATGAATCTGATCCGGTCCAGGATCTGGTAACGATCATATCACCCAGGTCAACTGATACAGATCCTGATTCTTCTCCGGTTCGGATAGGTGCAGGCATCTCTTTTGATATTTCCCGGTTTGCAAAGACCGACCAGATAGCCTTTAAGACCGAGCTCTTACCGGCCCCGTTCTTTCCGGTGATCTCTATCACCGGGTTTTCTCCCGGTGTGATATCAACCGCTTTGAGTTTTAAAAAATTTTGAGCCTTGAGATTAATGATCTTATACGTCCTGTCTGCCATATCCCCGGCTGGTATTGCTTCGGGAAACAATCTCTCTGCTATCTCTGCATTTGTGTTCATGCTGCCACCCTCTGATTTTCGATAAAGTTATTCAGTTCAATATCAATAACGCGATATTCCCCGCCAATTTTTACAGACGGGATTTCTCCGGATGCTAACATCTGTCGTACCTTTTTTGGTGTGAAGGAGAGGATTTTTGCTACCTCTTCAGTTCGAAGTAATTTCATGCTGATTTTTTCTCCCAATTTTCTTTTTTAAACTGGTTATCATCTATCGGGCACCAGTCCGGCCGGAATCCTGCGTCTGTCTTTATCGGGCGTTTTTGTGGGTCATCGAAACAGGTTTTTCCATGCCAATTGTGCCGACCGCATATCAGGCAATCACGCTTCCTTCCTTTCATCATATCCCTTCGGACAAATGATATTCCCCGGTATCCGGTCTCCTGCTGCTTTACACACTCCCCGATTCTTTCCCTGGAATATTATTGTGCGAAGTTCCGGGCATTTCCTACTTCTGCACTCCTTAATTGAGGGCATTTTACTCCTCGTAGTAGATACAGCTGGGTTGATGGCAGGGGACAACACAAGGATGAGAAAGGCCCTCATCAGGCCGCAGATCCTCAGATAACTTCTCGCAATAGTCGCCGTGATCAAATCCGCAGGGCATTTAATCATCCCCTGGTAACATGATCGTGATTACCGGCTCTCCCTGATCACCAGGACCGCAGACTGCAATAAGAGTCACCCGCTCGGGTTCTGCGGCTGGTTTCATGAGAAATAGCACATCGTATCTGATCCGGTTTACATCTCCATTTCCTGCTTGTATCGCAGCCCGGAACATCCAGAGCAGATCCCAGAGCCGACCTTCGACTGATTGGCCGGGGAGCCGGGAGAGATTTACCGGATCGATGTACCCATTCCAGAGGGTATCAGTTACACAAACCGGAATGATTACACCGGCATCCTTGCAGAGTTCAGGAGAAATAGGGATGAGAACCCCGTCTGCTATCGCCTGGGTTCGGGTGTAAGAGAAGATCACATCTCCGAAAAAATCAGAGAGAGGGGAGGCTTCAGTCTTCATTATATAGCCCCCTATTATCCCATTCTTCGTCAGGGTCCGGCCCGAAGTCTACTCCTTCAGTATCTACCACTTCAACCGACTGAAGATCCCCAAAGCCGGATTTATCATACTCCCCGTCCGGTTCGCAATCCATCCAGGCAGACACCCATACCCGCATAATATTCGTTTCTGGGTCGAATCCGGCATCTATGATCGTGATGTCTTCCAGATTCCCGGTATTGAAATCTCCGCCAAGTTCGGAAAATGATGCAAATTCCAAGCACCCTTCAACCTGTATCTTTGAGTCCGGATACTCCGGAGGAGTGAGCCATGCCTCATGAGCACGGGCAAAAGATAGGGTATCGGTGATCATGATGCCACCGTTACCGGTTCCTGATCAACCTGGGGATAGTCAGGAGCAGGAGAAAGTGAGGTGTTCAGAGATTCCCTGAACCGCTGTGATTCTTCTTCCTCCCGTCTAACCGCAGACCGGAGAGAGAGGAGAGCTGAGAAAAATTGTGAAATCTCATCGCTCACCTGGTATGATTTCATGCCGGTAAGGTCTGCGGTAAGGATCACCGGCCCACGTACTGTTTCAGTTGAATAAGAAAGGACGATGGACATTTTAAGCACCTGCTGTTACTTTGCACGGATAGATATCAGCCGGGTAAACCCGGTCCATCGCTCTGCATCCTATCTGTATGATTGTGTCAATTCTCGTAGCCGTAGCCGGTCCAGTGAGAAAAACACCTGGCTTATTGAATGACCAAAGATCCCGCAGATCCATAAATCCGCAAGAAAAAACGTGACTGCCGTACGCTTCGAAGACAGCGCGATCACCTAGTTTCTTTGCAGTGATTGGGCAGGCTTCTTCCTGGTAATCCTCACGATCATATCCTTGGATCATCTTCCCGGTTATCAACCGGGAGAAATCACGGGCAGAGAACATAAACCGCTTTTCTTCCTGGTCCATCTGCACCCTTATGTGCAGAGCGCCAAGGCCATCAGCCAGCTTGTGGCTGATCGTTGCTATCCCAGAGCAATGATACTGTTCCGGGTTTTGAGAGGTTGTTAGGTTTTGGGTCATCTCAATTCCCCATTATAGTATTGGACTCGTAAGGATATAAAAGTATTCATATTCCTAATTGATACTATATGTTCTAATTTATGGCTGCAAAGTAACACAAAAGGTATTGCAAGACTATATAAACCTTTTCCCTGTGAAAAAAATCTCCCTCGCCTCCGGCGAGGGCAACCCGCGTCTCGCACTTTTTTTACTGATTCCGGTCTAATTTGCAATTTTATGGTGTTCGTATAATTCAGACCGGCGTATATTCGGGTCGCTATCTCTGATCCTTTTTAAAGGTGTGTTGTATCAGATCAGATCTCATTTTGCCAACCTCGGGCTGATATGAAAAGGGTTTTTCTGAGATCATTATTCACGACCGGGGCCGATAAACGTCCCCGGTCATCCTGGGTTCATGCCTGGCTGCCTGAATCTGGTCTATTTCACTTTTCCTGCTTGATTTATACCCGAAGTCATGTTGTGCGTATTTATTTGATTAATATCGATTTCAGCCGTATCCTCTGGATTTTCTTTATTTTAGGCTTTTAAACAATAGAAACATCAATGGATAGTTATTGGTGGTGATATTCCCTACTTGAAAATGGTTACAGTCGGGGG
>Ga0209340_1001940_pt1 | contig 13047 bp, 11 predicted proteins | sample EPASupsiteSAE323_FD_187266 | JGI IMG/M metagenome (GOLD analysis project Ga0209340, IMG submission 187266) | Bioremediated contaminated groundwater from EPA Superfund site, New Mexico - Sample SAE3-23 (SPAdes) (version 2) | ecosystem: Environmental > Aquatic > Deep subsurface > Groundwater >... | reverse complement strand
GGCCATATCATTCCCGTCGATCCGGATAGTATCCCAGCCAAAGGCTTTCCACTTTTCCACCAGAGGTTCCAGCGAGACTACCTGGTCTATCGGCCCATCCATGGAACATTTGTTGTAATCCACGATGGCGACGAGGCTGGATGTTTTATGCTGGGCGGCGCCCATCGCCGCTTCCCAATTGGTCCCTTCGTGCAGTTCGCCATCGCCGAGCAGGACGTATACCTTGCTGTCCAAACCATCCATCCTCAAAGCGAGTGCCATGCCCAGCCCGATGGCCAGACCATGCCCGAGGCTCCCCGTGGAAACCTCGCATCCGGGTATTTTGTTCTTGTCGGGGTGGACCCCAAAACGGCTTTCCAGCTTGTTGAAGGTCGGCAACAGGTCCTTCGAAAAATATCCGCGCTCCGCAAGCACGGGGACATACCCCGCGGCCTTGTGGCCCGCCGAAAGAATGAACCTATCCCTGCCGCGCTCATCGGGATTTTCGGGATCGATTCTCAGCACATTGAAATAGAGCGCCGTCATAATGTCCATCGCGCTGAAAGACCCGCCAAGATGTCCGCCGCCCGCGCCCATGATCATTTTCATGCTGGCGATCCGCAGTCCCGCGGCCTTTTTCTCCAGTTCCGGCACAGTCAGTTTCATTTTCGAGCTCCCTGCTCCCGGTTGTAGGCCTCGATCAGAGGGAAAAGCATGAGTCCGTTCCTCAGAAGCTCAAGCGGGTAGACTTCCTGCGGGAAAATATTCCCGAGATTGACGTTGGGACCGAAGCGGAGAATCAGGGCCTGCTGTTGCGGCCGCAACGGGGCTTCCCATATTACCCTGCCCATGTCCGATATCCCACCCGTGATCTCCGCCAGTTCCGATTCGTTGATGTTCCCTTTTTCGTCGAAAATACCGACGTCCATCCCTGAGGCCTTCCCCTCTATGATGATGTAATCGCTGCCGGCCTCGATATTGTCGCGATATTGCTCGAGGATGGTGGGCGCCTTGATGTTTTTCGACGGTTCCTTCTTGCCCACCTCGGTGGCGACTTTCAGCCCGAGGTCCTTCGCTTCCTTGATCCTGTCGATCCGTACGCTGTCCGCCAGAGGCAGGTGGCCGTCGGCGATTTCCACGACATCCACACCGATCTCCGCGAGTTTCTTGAAGTACTCCGTGCTCCTGCCCTTCCAGTTCGCCACTTCGAAATGCGAACCGCCCGCTTCCACCTCGATCCCGCACGCCCTTATGAGTCCCACTTTTTCGCGCAGGACAGCATCCGGATAGAGAGCCATCGTCCCCGACGAAAGCTTGAAAATGTCGATGTAGTCTCCCGCAAAATCCAGCAGGTCTCTTGTGGCCGCCAATCCGCTGCCCATGTCGATGACCATGGTGAGCCCGATGCGACGCGGTGAATTTTCCCTGCCCGATACCGGGAAGGGATATACGCCGTCCATACCTCTTTTCAATGAACCAAGCACGTGGTACCTCCTGTCCTTTCGTTCATTCCAGCGGCCTTCCCGCCGTCTCCGGTCTGTACGGGGAATATGCCGTTCAGACATTCCGACGGAGAGGAAAGCACATTCCAGCACTCAACTATGGGAGCTTCGCAAATGAATTTTTCCGCCGCGACCATCCGGGCCATCTGCCTGTCCGGGCTGTCCAGACTCGGGACGAATTGCTGCCCCCACAAGAGACTTGGGGGCGTGACTTTATCCGACAAGTTCTGGAACAGCACCATCTTCACCGAAGCCTTGGGTATCTGGCCTATGCTCGCGGTACTCCGTTCTCCTTCGATGCGGGGCATCACCAACACAATCGAGGCGGGGTCCAGGACATCTTCCGGAACCTGTATATCGTGGAGAGGAACCGACCTGTACATGTGCCAGGGATCGCCGCGGGGAACGTCCAATTTGAACCGACCCAAAAGTTCGGGGAAATCGATCACGAGGTTCCCCATCCTGCAGTTTTGCCACAACGAGCCTTTCAGCATTTTCGTCTTGCCTTCGTTCAACGAAAAATGCGTGAGCTCGGTCCCGAGCACTTCGACTCCGCCCAGGCTGATCGCTTTCAGAAGGACCGTGCTTTTGCCCGATCCCGAGCCCCCCATCACGATATAGAGCCGATTGCTCTTCCGGTCGAAGAAGGACGTGGAATGTATGGAGTAGATTCCCCTGATTTCGAGTTCCCGGACCAACAGCTTCGAAAAGAGGCCCATGTTTCCGAATATGCTGGACCGCTTGTCCCTGCAGGAAAGTTCGCGATCGGACACCGCGCCCACGATCGAATAGCACCCCTCTCCTGTCTGCGCGAACTTGATTCCGCGATCGGCGGTATCCACGATGGACAAAGCGATATCGGGCTCGTCGGGGACCGCGATCTCGTCGATCCGGTTGAAATTCGAGAGGAGCGAATGGAGATGGGCCCCCTCTCCCAGGAAATATTCGTCATCGGCGATCAGTTCCCTTCGATTGGTGCTGAGCAGGATTCTCATCCCCATCAGGGAGAGACCACGGCGATACATTGCGGAGCCCGCATGGAGCATGTTGATCCCCTTTCCGTCACAACCGGTCGAGCGAAGGAAGTACGGCGGCCGCGGCGGGTATCACAGCGATCCGATCCGCTCCCTCTGCGGCCACGAGAGCCCCGATCTCGGCTCCCGATGAGAGATATCTCATTCCGAAGCCGCGGACTTCGCGCTCCGGCAAGGAAGACAACAGGAAGACCTTGTGGGTCCTGATCAAAGACAGAGCCATATAGGCAGCCAGACCGCTCATGGTGAAATTCTCTTTCACCCGTGAAGCGATTTGCGTCAGTTCCAAATCCGCCAACGATAAAACTTGCCTGTCCAGCTCCCATCCATTCCCGCATTCCATGAGGAGATAGATGCTGCCCCCGTCGACGCAGGCCCTGGAAGCATTGGTGAGCGTCTTCATGGACTGATAGAAGCTGAAGTCCGACGGATACCCGCCCGACGACGCCACGACGACCGGATACAACCGCGCGATCCCCGGCGAATTGTGCCGTGCCAGATAGTCCGCGCAGACTCTCCACGCATCGTCGACTGATCCGGCCGCCGCATATACGATCGCCTTCGTTTCGTCCTGTACGACGTTCAGGCACCACGTTTTCCCCGCGAATCCCCAAGTACGGCGCCGGATATCGGCGGAAATGGGGTTCCCTTCCAGTCGGGCCGGACCGATTCCAGGATCCATGCATTCGCCTGAAAAATAGAGTCCGTGGTTTTTCAGCACACTTTCGCGTGAAGCGATCCCGGGAAGGATGCTTTTCCAGCCGCCCGAGTACCCCGCCATCGGATGGAATGTCACCGAACCGGTGACGATCACTTTCTCCGCCTCTACCGCCGCCCTGCAAAAGGCCCCTTCGCCGCAATCCGCCAGGTACGAATCCGGATCGTGATTCAGGACCGTCACGTTTTCTCCGGGTTCGAAGCCCAGTATCCGGACAATTTCATTCCCGGTGGCCGGTCGGTGAAGGCCGAGCGCGATGACTATCGTCACTTTCCGCCCTGGTTTTCTGACCAAATCCATAAGGATGGGCATATAAAGACGGCTACCCGTGTTGCGGGTATGATCGGAGACGACGACTGCGACCGAAGCGCACTGCCCGAGAAAATCTTCCAGAGGAAGCGATGCATCCCGGATCGCACCCATGATCAGAGACATTTCATCGGCGGCCGCAGCCGGAGGGGCGGAAATGATGTCTACCCGGTCGTCGGGGAATTCGACCCCGATACTCCGTTCTCCGTACTGCATGGGATATGTCATCTTCCGCCTGCCTCACGCACACTTCAGCGGCGCACGTTTCCAGGCCGCGTAGAGAGTCCCGTAGAATGAGTCGATATCCGCTATGTAGTCGGGCAGATTGACGACAGTCCCCGTATCGTCGGGGACCAGCATGCCTTTTGCGATATGCACAGGATCGATGGAGATGCGCGCCTTTCTGTCGTGAAAAAGTTCGGGCCGGGACAGGTACACCGCGGGGAGCAGATCCCAGAGGTACTCCTGGGCTCCGCCGTTGCGGCGAATCATGCCCATCAGGTAGCTCAACATATAGAAGTAGGAAGGTCTGTCGATTCCGGCGATCGGGCTGAGTTCGTCGATACCGAAGGGAGCCTGGAGGCATATCTGGGCACTCATGAGGGTGACGGGACATTCCGCACTGAAAAGCGCGGCGGTCGCCGCAGGATCGCGGGAGAGATTCAACTCATCTATCCTGTTCCACCCGCGCACGGGAAGCGGATAGAAGTAACCACCCATGGCGGCCACGCGCGCGACTTTGGAAAAGAAGGCCGGATCCTTGTTCTTTGCGCCCTTCAGATTGGACATCGTTCCTATCGCGAGCAGGTCCAGCTTCCCCGCTTCGGAATCAGCCTTCCCGGCGAGCCAGGAAGCGGCTTCGGTATCGTAGTCTCCGGGGCCCGAGGCTCCCCTGACGACTGGTATGTCGCGCAAACCCAGCGCTTCGACCAGCCACTTCGTCGCGGCGAACACTTCGTCCACGCTGCCGTTTCCGTACGTGCAGGTTATGCCGACGATTTCGACTTCGGGCTGGCCGGCCAGATACATGATCGTCTGCCCGTCGTCGATCGGCAGACCCGGGACGCCGTACGTGTTGTCGCAGTCGATGACGACCCTTCGCTTACGCTTCATCCGCGACACCTTTCCCGAGCAGGAATCCGGCGGCGCGGAGATATCCCCTCTCCTTCGCGTCGTGCAAAAGACCATGGCCGCAGATACCGATCGCGCCCAACTCGATGTGGTAGTCGGAAAGAATCTCCAGGAGTCTCTGGAAACGGTCCTCTCCCCGCAAGGCCTCCAGCTCCTCCCTCATCCGGCTCTCGCAGGTCAAGCCTCTCGTCTTTGCCAGTATGCGCAAGGGGATGTCCGGATACTCTTTCCTCACCGAATCATGCAGCGCGGTCCACCCTTTGCCTTCGGTTTCTTCGGGGAAAATACCCCAGTCGAGGAGGATATCCACTATGTCGATATGGTTCTCCCACGCGGCGAAATGCAGCGCAGTGGTTCGGTTGGAATCTTTCCCGTTTATGTCCGCTCCGAAGAGCAGCAGGGTTTTGACGATATCGAAGTGCCCCGCGGCGCAGGCCAGATGCAGCGCGTTTCTTCCATGCTGGCCGCGCTCGTCCAGACCGGCCCCCTCGGAGAGGAGGCGGGCTACTGCTCCTGTGTCTCCCGCCCGCACGGCATCCAGCAACCCGGCCCCGGTCGCCGGAGTGGGGTGTCCGACAGGAAGAAGCTGGACGGCGCCCTGCTCCCTCCTGATCCGTGATGCGATGGAAGCGCAGAGTCCGTCGGCAAGATACCTCAGACGCGGCGGAGAATCGCAGGTTTCCACGGCCTCGGCCCACTCCGGCGGAATGGCCGAACTTCCGTTGAATGCGCCTGCGATGGCGCCTGCGACAGCGGCATAACTGTCGCAGTCCCTCCCGTAATTGACCGCTCCGATTACCGCGCTGCGGAAATCGCCATCCGCGGCGACGAACATAGCCAGCGCGACCGCGAGCGTCTCATCGCCGTCCGCGAAGAACGGCTGACCGATTTCCTCGACGAGACGGTTCCGGAACTCGGCACTCAATGGATCGCGGTACGCCGACGCGATGGCGACGGCCTTCCTGGCGAGCGCCAGCGACCAGCCCCCCACGCGCGGATACATATGGCCGTAATGCCAGTAATTGCCTTCGGCGCGATGCACTCGCTCCTCGGCGGCATCCAGCCCTCGCAGGACAGCATCGAGCGCCTTCCCCTCTCCGGTCATCGCCGCGCTGATGCAAGCCGCGGCCGCGGCCGCGCTGATCCTCGCCGAACCGGTGGCCATGGACAGGATGTCGAATGCGGCGTCGAAGGTTCGTAAAGGATCTCCGGGGAAGAGGACGCCGACGGGCGCGATCGCCATGATGGCGCCGTTCGTCATCTTTCCGCCGAAGGATTCCTTCCCTGCCCCGTAGATGGCCTTGAGGGCGTATTCCTCGAGGAATCCTCTTTCGAGTACCGACCCGGCGGAAAAATAGGCCGCGCAGATGACACGGTTCAGGTCGCCCGAACGCGGAAGAGCGCCCGAGGAGATCAGACCGGCGCAGAGCAGCTTCGCCAGCCTCGTATCGTCCGTGAACTCTCCTGCCCGCGAACCGAAAGGCCCGTGAAACGATGGGGGGACGCAAGGCGGATACGGCAACATGCGGTCCACCACTCCGTACCGCTCGGTTATTTCAGCGCTCGAAAGTCCTTCGACGGGGCCGCCCATGGCGTCTCCGACGGCCGATCCGATGAGGCAACCGACGATACGGTTCTGTAAAGGGTGGAGAGTGTTTTCCATTTTCCGCCGCTCCTTTCAAATGACGGGACTGTCCCGGGAATCGACGCGCGGGAGGATCGTCCATCCCGCCCACGCCGCCATCTCCTTCAGCGTTTCATAGTGGTGGCCGCGCATTATCGGGTAATGGTGTTCGAGCCCGTAGAACGCCATCATGTGCAACAAGTCTTCAAGAGATACGGCGTCCCGTCCCATGCGGAGCCCGCCGATCCAGCCCCCACTCCCCGGGTAGGGAGCCGAAGGACCGGCGACCACCTCGCCTTCCAGGACAAACAGACTCCGCCCGTCCCCGCGGACCCTGAGCATCGTCACGGGTCCTTTCGCGAACCGTATGTCGGAGGAAACTCCCGTTCGGGGCGCGCCCCCGGAGATTCTGCGATTGAGTGTATGGTGGTAATCGAGGCATTGGCCGTTCTCGTCCGCCCAGCTCGCCGGTCCGGGGCCGCAGTGCCACATCTGGACGGTTCCGGTCTTCCTGTCGAGCGCGACCGGGTCATTCATGGTAGCGGCCTGGCCTGACAGGATATTGCCGATCAGCATAGCGGCAGCCGCGGGAGTATCGCCTTCACAGGCTGTCGGCATGCAGTGATCGTTCGACCAGGCTATGGCTGCGCAGGGCGCGATGCCTTTCCATTTCTGGAATTCCGGCCAGCAGCGCAAAGCCGAAGCGTCCGCTCCCTCGCGGTCCTTTATGGTCTGGAGCGCATAGCAGATTCTGGCCGTATTCTCGATCGACGCATCGTCTACCCGGACGCAGGCGGCCTGCCCCATCAGGGAAGCCCGGATTTTCGCAACCTCGGAAGAAGGCGCGGTTTCGGCCCGATGGAAAAAATCTTCGAGCTCCATCCGCGCCACGCCGATACCCAGGAACTTTTCGAACGTATCGGCCCGGTATTCGAGATTCCCGAACGATGGAACGACTCCTCCGATGGAAGCGATCGTGCTGCCGGCGAGATCCTTCAACGCCGATAGCGCGCGCGCCGTGGCAAGGAGCCGGGTTGTGAATTCCTCGCCCGTTCCCCAGAACCATTTGATCTTTTTTCTGTCGCCCCAGGCGCCCCGGATCAGCGAAACGCACAGGTTATAGCCGGTGAGCGAATTCAGCGGCAATTCGCCGGAGAAAGTCGGCTCATCGAGAACCCAGACACCGATTCTGTCCGCATGTTCCACCAGAGGGAGAATGGCTTCGCCCATCGCGAGCGAAGAAGCCTGCACCAGCAGAAAGTCGACTCCCCGCTCTTCGAAGAATCGCGCCGCCTTCGCCGCCTCGGCGGCATCGCCTATCAGGCGTTGCCACACCACGGCGTCGAAACCTTCCGACGCCGCGCAACGATCGAGCAGCGACTTCGCCGATTCGAAAACGCCGTGTTCTTCCGCCGCCATGACGGGGAAATACAGGCCGGCGAGGCCAATTTTCAACGGTCCGTGTTTCATCGCCATAGACTGCCTCAACGCTTGATAAGCCATATTTTCTCGGGCGGGAGCGTGAACCACGCCTTGTCGCCGGCCTCGTAGCCGGGCGCATCGTTCGACTCGCCGGTGGTGTTCCACTCCTCGTCCCCGCTCTGGATCGTGTAGCGTGTATACGTGCCCATATAGATTTTCTTCTGGATCTTCATCAGGAAACTGTTCACGCCGCTCCGTTCGAGCCGGATGGATTCTGGCCTGATCAGCAGGCTCACGGGACCATCGGCGACCTCGAGACCGGGCATGACCGTGCATTCGCCCAATGCCGTCGATACGGAAGTGCCTTTCTTGATGCCCCCGATAATGTTCCCGTTCCCGAAGAATCTGGCGATTCGCTCGCTCGCGGGCCTTTCGTAGAAATCCTTGGACGGACTGTACTGCACCAGCTTGCCGTCGAAGATGAGCGCGATGCGGTCGGCCAGGAGGACCGCCTCCTCCTGGTCATGCGTGACGAACACTGTCGTTACTTCGAATTTCTTGTGGATGCTCAAAATCAGATCGCGCATTTCGTCGCGCAGATGCGCGTCCAGATTCGCCAGCGGCTCGTCGAGAAGGAGTATCTTGGGCCGTATCACCAGCGCCCGCGCCAGCGCCACGCGTTGTTTCTGTCCCCCCGACAACTGCGCGGGACTGCGGCTTCCGAACCCGTCCAGCTTGACCAGCTTGAGGATCTCGTCGACGCGCCGGTCGATTTCGGGCTTGGGCACTTTGCGCATGCGAAGTCCGAAGCCGACATTCTCCGCGACGTTCATATAGGGAAACAGGAGGTAGTTCTGGTATACCATGACCACTTCGCGTTTCTCGGGTTTCACGTCATTGACGCGGACGCCGTTGAACAGCACATCGCCGTCTGTCACGGAATGCAATCCGGCGATCATTTTCAAAGTCGTAGTCTTTCCGCAGCCCGAGGGACCGAGAAAAGCCACAAGCTCTCCCGGGCCTATCTCGAGATTGAAGTCCTCCACGGAGGCAACCTTGCATCCCTCGTATACCTTGGCGATGTTTTTCAGAGTGATCGAGGTCATATATTACCGAAGCCCCCCATGCCGCTGGACTTTCCTGACAGGAATTTGCTGGTGAAAAACAATATGAGAATGGCGGGGAGCAGAAAGATGATGCTCAACGCGCTCGTGAGCGTGTTGTCCCTGCTCGACGCGAAGGAAAAGAGAAGGAGCGGCAAGGTAAGCACCCGTCCGCCTCCGATGAGTACCGTGAGGAGATACTGCTCCCAGGAAATGAGGAAGGCGAACATGGCGCCGGTGACAATGCCCGGGAAGACCGCCGGCAACGTGATGAGAAAGAATGTCTTGAACGTCGACGCCCCCAGACTCTTGGCCTGCTCTTCAAAATCCGGATCGTAGTTGGCGAAGACTCCGCTCATACTGATGGTCATGTAAGGGATGGTCGGGATGAGGTGCACCAGAATCACACCGAACATAGTGTCCGCGAGTCCCAACCTGATGAAAATGACATGGATGCCCATGGTCACGGCGAGGCTGGGGATGATCGATGGAGCCAGAATCAAAAGCTCGATGAGCCCTTTCCCGCGGAATCGGTACATACCGAGCGCTCTCCCGGCGGGTACGCCCAGGAGAATGGAAATCACCGTCACGATCACGGCTATGATGAGGCTGTTGAAGACGGCCTCGAGCACCTGATTATTGGGGTTTCCGATGTATTCCCACGCTCTCACACCCCACACGGAGGGCAGGACGTCGGGGAAAAACCAGCTTTTCGCGAAGGGCCATACGAACTGCGGAATCAGAGGGCTGATTACCGCGACCAGAATGCCCAGATACATAATCCAGTGTATCGGGTTAGCCTTGTTCTCTTCCAATTCCATGCCTCAAGCCCTCCCCGATACTTTGTTCAGGAGTTTCTTGTAGAAAACCACCAGAATGCTTATGAACACCGCCATGAATACCGCCGTCGCCATAGCCTGCGGCCGGGCGTTCAAATCCACATCCTGGTACAGCCGCATGGCGAGCACCGAGATGACCGTCGGGTAGGGTTTGCCGAGAAGGAACGGCACTTCGTACGATCCGAAAGTGAACGAAAAGCAGATAATGCTTGCGGGGAGAATGCCGGGAATGATCGTCGGAAGGAGCACATGCCGGAATGCCTGCCATTTGCTGGCTCCAAGCGAACGCGCCAACTCTTCGAAGTCGTTCCCGAGGGATTGCAGAATCGACAGCACGATGACGCCAACGAAGGGAATCTGCTTCCACAGGTAGACATAGATGATACCCAGGCCGAGATTGTCGAAAACCAGGACAGGGAATTTGCTCTGATCGGAAATGATGCCGAGCTGAAAGGCGACCCTCGAGATAAGCCCGCTCTGCGTGAACAGAAGCATGGTGCCTATCGTGATTACGATATGCGGTATGGTGATCGGGAACTGGTAGAGGAAATTCATCAACCGCTTGCCCGGAAAGGTCCGCCTGAACGCGAGCGCGGTGATGATCGAGAACACGACCGTGAGCAGCGTCGAACTGACGGAGATCCACATCGTGAGGCCGAGACTCGAGAGAAATTCCTGGTCGCCGAACAGGCTCCTGTACGCATCGACGTTGAAATCGTTCAACCCGATCATCGGCATGAAGCCAAGGCTCTGCATCAGCCCCATCACCAATCCCCCGAAGAACAGGAGGAATAGCACGAGCAGGGTCGGCAGAAGGAGCAGCGTGACTGTAGTGCGCTTTGTCATCGAATTTCCTGCAATTTACTTGCCCGCGATTGAAAAGAAACCGCCCGCGTACTGCAATCCTGCGAATACCCGGGCGGGAATACGATCGGGATCCGGAAGCCTTACTTCCTCAGAACGTTGACCTGCCAGTCCTTTTCGATTTTGATGAGCCAATCGGACATCATTTCGGGGACTTTATGCGAATTTAGCACTTCACCCGAGAGCGACGAAGGGTGCCTGGGCAGAGCGTCGAATTTTGCCGCCCAGTCGCGGGTAACTTTCGTCAGGTCGAGCGGAGTCATCCATGCCATGCCGCCTTCGTTGGGCGTCAGGCTGGCTTTGTACTGCACTTCGGGATCCAGCATCGCATTGCACGCTACCATGGCCGCGGCCTTGGCCGATGAATTGAAAGAAATGGCCAGGAAGTTCGTGTTGCCGATTGTGCCCGTATCGAGCATGGCGGTCTTGATGGTGGCGGGGTAGGTACCCTGGATGATCCTGGACTCGGCACCCTTCGGGTCGTATTCGAAGTTGATCCAGATATCGCCGTTCCGCATGAGTTCCTGGGATTTGATATTGCTCTCGGGATATGTTTTGCCGCCCATCCAGAGATACGGCTCGACTTCGTTGAGCATCGCCCAAGTCTTCGTGGCGACCTTGTCGTACATCGCCGCGTTGAAGGGGCCCATCAGATCATTCACGCTATTGGCGTTCGCATAGAAGAAATGACGGACTATCACGCTGCCGGTGAAATCGGGCGGCGCCGCATACGTAAATTTACCCGGATTCTTTTTCGCCCACGCCACAAGTTCGGGAATGGTCTTGGGAGGATTGGGCACGTATTGGGAATTGTACTCCATAACGACCTGGGCCGCGCCGAAAGGAGACTCGAAGCCTTCCACCGGGAAACCAAAATCGTAGGCAGTGCTGGACGCGTTGTAATACTTGATGTTGGGAAGTTTGTCGGCATAGGGGCCGAACAGCAGCTTGCCCTGCTTCATCGTCCTGAAATTCTCGCCATTCGTCCACACGATATCGACAGAGCCCGAGCTGTTCTTTCCCGCCTGCTTTTCGCCGAGCACCTTGTTCACATACGTCGTGGCGTCGGTGACGGGCACGAATTTCAGTGTCACGCCATATTTCTGGGCGAGCTGATCCTTGAAATACCCGTTAATGAAGCTGTTGATGATTTCGCTGCCGCCCCACGCATAGTAGTAGACAGTCTGCCCCCGGGCTTCAGCGACGATCTGATCCCAGGTCATCTGATTGTACCTTTGCTCAAACGGCGTCTGAGCGCCGACGAAAGGCACCAGCAACATCACCGCGAGCAACACAAAACCGATTCTCCGACGCATACAGGCCTCCTTGCCATCAATGGGACCTCTAGCCCGACCTTGCGGTAGCGGGCTGTAAGAGACAATGCTATTTCCAGCCGCGACTCTCTTTCTCCCAGGCCGTCCGCCAGGCGGAATGGATAACGCTCGCGAAACGCTCCCTGTCGAGGATATTGTCGGGCATTATCACTTCGGCACCGTTGTCGCATTCCACCAAAAGTCCGCGCTCCAAATCCTGAAGCGTGGAAGAAATATGCACTTTTTTCAGGTCGAACAAGTCCGGGTGCGACAGATACACGGCAGGCAGGAGATCCCACAGATAGAATGTGCCCTCGAAGACACCGATCCATTCCCGCACCATTTGCCGTCTGCGCTCCGGCCAGAACGATATATGCCGCATATCCGCGTCGCTGAAAGGCGCCTGGAGACAGATAGACGCATTCATCACTACGACCGGGCATTTGCCGTTGTTCAAAACCTTATGGGCCGCCGCCGGATTGCATGCGAGGTTAAGCTCGGAACACGGCCGTCCACCCAGCATGGTGTCTGCCAGGACCCCGCCCATGAGCGATATACCCTTGAGCTTTGCGAAAAAGTCCCCGTCCATCTGCGATGCCTCGAGCAGATTCGTCATTGACCCCAGGGCGAGGAGCTCTATCTGGCCGGGGTATCTGTCCGCCTGTTCCACAAGGAAGGTTGCCGCTTCGCTCGGGCCCGCGACGGTGGGCTTTTCATCGATAAAATGATGCCCCCACATACCTTTGAACCATGCCGTAGTGTTCTGGTCGAAAAACGGCTTCCCGGAGCGCCTCGGAATATCGGTCCGATCGATGTCATGGAGAAAACGGTCGGTCCAGTATTCCACATCCCGCAGGGAAGCGTTCGCATAGCAGCTCGTAATGCCGACCAGCTCGATGTCCCCGCAGCCGAGCAGGTAGAGGAGAGTGAGGCCGTCATCTATCTCCGCAAAAGGCTTTCCCATGGTGTTGTCGCAATCGACAACGACCTTCGTCGCCATAAATCCTCCCGTCCGGTGCGTCAAAATAGTATATAGTCGACTTTTTTTATTTGTCAAACACTATTTTACAAAAACAATTATTAGATTTGAACCTATCAGTTTTCTGAAATCACGCGGACATATCCGAATGTGCGTATTCACTGTTTTTCCACCCGATTTTCATTTTTACGGTCTCTTGAAGCGAGCTTTTCCGGCAGGGTATCGCCCCG
>Ga0209340_1001938_pt1 | contig 13056 bp, 12 predicted proteins | sample EPASupsiteSAE323_FD_187266 | JGI IMG/M metagenome (GOLD analysis project Ga0209340, IMG submission 187266) | Bioremediated contaminated groundwater from EPA Superfund site, New Mexico - Sample SAE3-23 (SPAdes) (version 2) | ecosystem: Environmental > Aquatic > Deep subsurface > Groundwater >... | reverse complement strand
GGAGGAAGCTCCCTACGGGTAGACCGAACCCTCTCCGCCAAAAAAAGACACGCAAGTGTCTTTTTTATTAGAGGGAATCGAACCCACTACATCAGACAGCTCCGATAGGAGATTCTTCGAAGGCATACATCAGAGGAGGGTGACAGGACCCGGTTTTGGTCCGCCGTAAGGGAGGAAGCTCCCTACGGGTAGACCGAACCCTCTCCGCCAGAAAAAGACACGTAAGTGTCTTTTTTATTGGAAGGGATTCGAATTTATTATTCAATTCTAGTATTTTTAACAGGATAGAGGTTCGCCAATATGGATAGCTGGATGAAAAATTAAAGCTGGTATAGTTGACTAATTACCAGGTTCATGCTATCATAATTCTTGCGCAATTTAATATGTGCCTGTAGCTCAGCTGGATAGAGCAACGGCCTTCTAAGCCGTGGGTCGGGGGTTCGAATCCCTCCAGGCACGCCAAAGAAGCTTTTCCGAAAGGAAAGGCTTTTTATTTATTAAGGGGATTCGAACACTGAGAGGGCTTTTACCGTAAAGAAAATGTCCTAAACGGACGTTTTTAGGTAAAAGTAAGGAGCCGGGAACCCGCTTGCGGGTGGCGACGTGGGCAAATGCGAGCTTGCCGAAGCATTTGGTAATCCCTCCAGGCACGCCAAAGAAGCTTTTCCGAAAGGAAAGATTTTTTATAAGCTAGGAAAGTTTTCTCCCAAGCCTTGCTAGTCCTAGCTTTCATAAAAAGCTACATCTAAGAACTTGGGAACGAAGCGAACTTAAATGGGTTTATCAGTAAAAATTCGTTCTTTAAATTTTATTGATAAACGCTTTTTTTAATTTGCTCGTATCTCAACTATCTTAAAGCTTTTCACATTTTCTTCAGAGGTACTAACATCAAATTTCCACGAGCTTCCTGACGAAAGCCCTGTACGACTGTCATAAAGACTTTTTAACAGGCAACCATCCTTGTCAAAAACATTAATGGTAAGAGATACATAAGAATAGGAATTTAATGAATTGTTTTTGATGGTTCCTTTTATATTTGTATCATATTCAGCTGAATAAAGGTTTGGGTTAAGAATTTGTAGGCTAGGGGCAAAATGCTGAAAATTAGGGTTTTCTTCGCCTTCTACTTTCGTGAGCTTGTAACTATCTGCTATGTAACCATATACATCTACCTTGAATTTCCATTTCTGCCCTGGCTCAAAGCAAAGTATGTTAGCTGAAGAATATTGCATAACTGTTCCTGTCTTGTCCATGATAGACATTTCTACTGTTGCTTCATCAAAATGCATTTTTGATTTATTCTCTATTATTCCGGTTATATATTGGTCTTCTCCTTCTGTTCTCAATTCGGAGCTGACAACTTTAAGACTAGATGTAGAATTTATTTTGTCAGTGGCATCTTTTCCACTTATGCTTGCGATATCGTAAAATGCTGCGTTTTTATCGAGTAAAGACATCTCAAATTTCCATGATTGACCTGCTTCTAAGAAATAAGCATCAAGGTAATGTGTTTGTATAAGTTTATTGTTGGATTTATAAGTGTTAACTTCTAACGTAATATCTTGAAGATCCCTTTTGGATATATTCTTAATTAATCCGGTAAGACGAGGCCAAGAATCATCATAGACCATTTTTACTTCACTAATATTGAAGTCCTTATTAAGCTTGTTAGGAGTAATAGTACTTTTTAGTTGGCGAATGCTATTAGGTGTTGAGGACTCGGCTTTAGTGGATATTTTTTCGAGAAAAGCTGGTGGATTATCGGGAAACAGCTTTGTAATGCCGAATATTAGAACTCCAATCACAAGTAGTGCAATGAGGCGATTTTTTATTGGCTTGGGCTCATAACGGGTTATGGACATTTGTATAGCCTCCTTTTGAAGGGGTATCATCTATCTATAAATTCTACAGTAGTTACAGCTTTTGTTCAAGCTTTGGATTATAAGGTGACACAAAAACATCTAATCTTGCAAAGGAATTAAATAAATATGTAATATTTAAAGATTTGTAGTATAAAAAAGATACAATATGTAGAAACCTAGTGCCGCAAGACTTCTAGATGTTGTAAAAATATTTAGAAAAATTTCGAAATTTAGCAGGAAAATGAAAAATTATAGAGAATATATTATACCGACAAGTCCGAGAGGATATGTCGTGGTTCTAAAGACAAAAAGCTTGATAAACAAAGGACAAAATAATATAATGACAATTACATTTATTCTAGGATTTATATTTGTAGCTTTAAACACAACAGATGTATGGATGTTAAAAGTATTTACCCAACAGCTCGGAGAAGATAAGGCAATGCTTCTTCGGGGGTTGGGTTCAATTTTTCTTGGCCTGATTTTTGTTCTTCCTTTTGCGAGGGTTTCAACCATTTCGGGGTTTATTGTTTTAGTTGCTATTGCTTTTTACGGTGTTCTATGTTCTCACCTTTCACTCATGGGAATTAGCAGATGCAATATTGTAATATCAGAAATGTTTATAAAAGCTTCTTTTGTCATGAATGTTGCAGGAGATATTCTGTTTGGATACATTGGGTACAGCTTACACATAGTTTGGGGCAGTATACTGCTTTTCTGTTCGATGGCTTTTATGATGGATTTAAAAAAGCAGAACATCAATCCCAGAACATTAATTTATCCAATACTTGCGTTTTTTGCTTTTGGAATTCAACCATATTTGGTTAGATATGGTTATGATGCCAGGATGTTTAATACAGAGGCCTATGTAATAGTTTATCTTGCCATACTGGTTGCGTATTTCTTTGTAAGGACAGGGAAAAAGAATCTTAAATTAGAAAAAGTTCATATCAAATACGGACTGATTCAGGGATTAATATTTCTTGTAGCACTTATGCTTAATTTTTTTGGATATACCATATGTATACCGGGAGTTTTTAGGGCGATAAGTGTACTTGCACTTGGATTGATATATATAGTTGGTATTGTAAACAAACAGGAAAAATTTATGTGGAGCAAATCAACGGGTGTCGCATTTAGTATAATCGGAATTGTTGTGCTGGCTTTTGCGTAAGAACGGGAATTCTTATAAAGAAAGGTCTTGGAGTATTAATTCCAAGACCTTTTTATATATTGCACGTAAACCTATTATATTATATAATATTAAAGTTTGAATCAGCTTGAATATAATAATGAGTTCCTTATTTGGGACAAAGGAGGTAAAAAATATGCAAATGGAAAGGATCGTTTATCTTGACCATGCGGCTACAACGCGGCCGAGAAAAGAAGTTATTGAGACAATGGTATCGTGCCTTGAGGGAACATTTGGGAATCCTTCCTCACTTCATAAGCTTGGAAGGCAAGCAAAAAATGTAATTGAAAAAGCGAGGGAGCAAGTTGCAAGTGCCTTGTGCGCAGATGGAGAAGAAATTTATTTCACATCAGGTGGAAGCGAATCCGATAATTGGGCTATTAGGGGAATAGCCTATGGAAACAGGGAATATGGGAATCATATTATAACCAGTTGTATCGAACATAAGGCGGTACTTCAAGCCTGTGCCCAGCTCGAAAGAGAAGGATTTGAAATTACTTATCTTCCAGTGAATCCGCAAGGATTTGTTTCAGCCACAGATGTTGAAAATGCAATTAAAAGTTCAACGATTCTGGTTTCTGTAATGATGGCTAATAACGAAATCGGAACCATTCAGCCAATACAAGAAATCGGAAAAATTACCCGAGATAGAGGAGTTTATTTTCATACCGATGCCGTTCAGGCTGTTGGAAGTATTCCAATTGATGTTGAACAGTTGAATGTTGACCTTTTGTCCCTCTCCGGGCATAAGTTTTACGGACCAAAAGGTATTGGCGTCCTTTATGTGAGGAATTCCGTAGCAATCTCTCCCATTATCTGGGGTGGAGGTCAGGAGAAAGGTTTGAGGGCTGGCACAGAAAACATGCCGGGAATTGTAGGGCTTGGGAGAGCGATTGAGCTTGCGGATGAAGAGCTGGATGAATACCGTAAGGGCATCCTCAAAATGAGAGGCCGTCTAATGGAGGACCTTTTTAAGGCAGTTCCAACTGCAATTTTAAATGGTGATAGCACAAACAGGCTTCCGGGAAATGTAAATATCTCAATTCCAGGAATAAATGCACGTTCGTTGCTTGAAGAATTAGATGACAGGGGTGTTGCGATCTCAGTTGGTTCTGCGTGTGAATCTGATTCTATAAAGCCCTCATATGTGCTTACAGCAATAGGCCTTTCGCCGGAGCTTGCAAATTCTTCAATCAGAATGACCCTTGGCCGTCAGAATACAGAGGAGGATATAAAGTATTTCGTTAGGGTGCTTAAAGAAGTGCTGTAATTACAAAAAACAAGAAGTGTTAAGAAAAGGATGTAAGGGAGGAAAACACAATGAATATTGATATGAAAAACAGACAGATTGTATTAAAAGCCTATGGTTGCTGGGCGAATCGTTATGCTAAGATACCTTTTGATTCTTCGATTGTTGCGGAAGGAAGAAAAATCCGGCCGGAGGAAATTAGGACACTTGAGTTGATTAATGGGAGCAAAGGAGTATGCATTATCCTAAAAGCGAAAGATTCTCTTGTTGTGACCGGGATAAAAATGATAGAAACCAGAGAAAGCAATATTGTTAATCAGACAGGTCTTGGTAAAATGAGCAAAAAAGAAGGCGACCTTAACATGGAAACATATATTTTCCCTGGGGGAATATGTGTTTCAGCGGAAGGCCACGGACCTCTTCGAAGAGAGAGGGAAATTATTTTTTCTCTCTCACCTGGAGCACATATACTTTTAGAAGAGAGTCCGGGGAGATTTCTTCTGTTGATGAATAATTGTGGCAATCTGGTTGAAGAAATGTCCAGAAACTTGGCAAGGCTCCAAGAACTTTCAATAAGTAATCTCGAAAATAATGAGGAGGTCTTGCCAAAGCAATTGGAGAATATTATTCCTGTACTAAGAGAAAGATTTGGGGCTTTCTTCAGAAAAATTATCAATGCATAATTAGGGAAAAAACTAATAGATAAACAGCTTAGCTTTTAAAAAGAGCAAAGCTGTTTTCTTTTTAAAATAAATTATTTGATCAAAACGGATAAACGAAAAATTGGATAAAAATTGAATGTTCTAGTATAATATTGGAAGAAGTAAGAATCCAACTGTGAAAGGAATAGTTTTCAATTGAATAATCTTGATATTGTTCAAAAAAATTTCATAGCACAGAAAGCAGAGTTCATATTTTTTTCTGATTTTGATGCAACCCTTACCAACAAAGATTTCTATAAGATTGTAATTGAAAAGCATCTTGGTGAGAAAGGCGTACAGCTTTATAATGAGTGGAAAGCCAAGAAAATGAAGGATGTTGATTTTCTCAATGCAGTATTTTCAGGAATGAACAGCTCAGAAGAAGAAGTAATCAAGGATATATTAACCATTCCATTTGATATGAATGCACATTCACTCATGGGAAAAATCAGAGATTCAGGTGGGGATTTTATTATACTGAGTGCGGGTGCAGATTATTATATAAAGAAACTGCTTCAACACTATGGAATTGAAGGCTTTGAGATTATTTCAAATCCAAGTGAATACCGTGATGGTGGCATACATATTATGCCTGACTATGACAGCCCGTATTATTCAGAAGTTTATGGGGTAGACAAGGCCCTTGTGGTTAAGAGTTACAAGGATAAAGCAAAAAAAATCTATTATGCTGGAGACAGTACCCCGGATTTGAAGGCCGCAGAGCTGGCTGATGTTATTTTCGCAAAGGGAAAGCTTCAAAAACTTCTAACAGACGAAGGATACTCATTTGTTTCGGTTAATTCATTTAAAGAGATAGAAGAATATCTTATTAGAGAAGAGGTAATAAAATGAAAGTTTCTTCGCATAGAATTTCAATTCCTTCTCTTCTTGAGATAGGAGCGGGGACATTAGCCAATATCGGAAAAATGCTTAAGAGAGTCGGGATCATAAATGTTGTCATGGTGTTCGGAGACGGGATAAGGAATCTTTTTGGAGATATAATAATCAATTCTCTAAATGAAAATTCAATAAATGTCTTAAATACATTTGATAATAATAATATTGAGATAGAAAATGTAACACGGATAGCTTTTCAGATTCCTTCTGGAACGCAGGCTGTAATAGGGGTTGGCGGCGGAAAGGCTATTGATACCGCAAAGTATATGAGCTTTTTAAATAATGTTCAATTCATTAGCGTCCCTACTTCTGTATCAAATGATGGATTTGCAAGTTCTACATGCTCTTTTTTTATTAATGGAAAGAGGAAGTCTGTACCTGCTAAAATGCCATATGGAATTATTGTTGATATTGATGTGATAAAAGGTTCGCCGGAAAAGTTTATATATTCAGGTATTGGAGATTTGATTTCAAAAATTACTTCGTTGTACGATTGGAAATTTGAAGAGGAGAATGGCATAACTGTAATAGATGGATTTGCTGCAACAATTGCCAGAAAATCGGTCAACAGTTTCATCCGCATGGAATGCACCAACATAAGAAGTGAAGTTTTCTTAGAGGAGCTTGTAGAATCGCTAATTATGAGTGGGGTTTCAGTAGAAATTGCAGGCAACAGTGCTCCGGCAAGCGGCAGTGAACATCTTATTTCCCATGCGCTTGATGAAAGTATAGATAGCCCGCAGCTTCATGGAGTACAGGTGGGAATAGGGACATATATTATGAGTGTGGTTCAGAAAAATAATCACCAGAGGATACAAACAATTTTTAACCAAACTGGCTTTACAAATTATGCTAAAGGAGTCGGGATGAGGGCTGAGGATTTTAAAAAAGCGATTGATATTGCACCGTCAATAAAGCCTGACAGATTGACATTCTTACATATACCAGAAAACAGAGATTTGGCTAAAAAGGTTATTGACCAAGACGAGTTCCTGAAAAATATTCTTGTTTAGGGGTGAAAACCATGTTGACTACCGGAATAATAAAGAGAATTTACGAATCAGCGAATATGCACAGATGGAATGACTTTCCAAGAACTTTTGATTTTATTGAACTGGACAAGCAGGCGCATAAGATGATAATTGCTTATGTCCTTGCAAAGTTTGAAGAAGACGAAAAAGGCGTGGTAATTGACTGGCCAAGGCTAATTGAGGGAGCAATCTTTGAATTCTTACATAGAATTATACTTACAGATATAAAACCTCCGGTTTTCCACAAAATGATGGAGGAAAAAGGGCAAAAACTAAATTCGTGGGTTTTGAGCCAATTGAATAGTGATATTAAGGATTTGGCGGATGGGTTTGAAAATAAATTTGAAGAATATCTGTCAGATATAAACTATTCAAAAGTTGAAAAGGAAATTCTTGGGGCGGCGCATTACCTTGCTACCAGTTGGGAGTTTAATTTCATATACAATTCGACACCACTGCTTTATGGGATAGAGGCCACAAAGGCAGAAATAGAAGACAAGATTGAAGATTATTATGAACTTGCTGGAGTGCATAAAATTGCGCTTAAGAAAAAAATTTACGGATTTATAGATGTTTGCGGACAATTGAGATTTCAGAGGAGATGGGCGCAATCTCCAAGGGTACCTGAAACCTCGGTTTTGGGACATATGTTTATAGTAGCGGTACTGTCATACCTTGTTTCGAAGGAGATAGGGGCTTGTGGAAAAAGAACCTGCAATAACTTTTTTGCCGGATTGTTTCATGACCTTCCAGAGGTGTTGACCAGAGATATTGTTTCACCTGTAAAGCGTTCGGTAGAAGGGCTTGAAGAGATAATAAAAGAGTACGAGAATATACAAATGGCAGAAAAAATACTCCCTTTGCTTCCCAAAAGCATTGAGAAGGAGATAAACTTTCTTGTTCGGGATGAATTTGACAACAAAATAATCAGAAATGGGAGAATAGAGAAGGTAGAGAAAATCACTGAAGAATTTAACAAGGAAGAATTTTCACCGGTTGATGGCAAAATGATAAGGGTATGTGATCACCTTGCGGCATTTATGGAAGCTGTTTTATCAATAAACCATGGTATAAGTTCTAATCATCTTGAAGAAGGGAAAGAACATCTTTACAAGGTGTACAAAGATACAATGGTTGAAGGGGTAGATATAGGAAAGATTTTCAGAGAGTTATATCAAAAGACTAGGTAAGAAGAGAGCGTTTCTTCTATGTATCCAGTTTTTTCTTGACTATTTTTTTAAATTTTGGTACTATATACCCTGCCGGGGTATATAGTGTATAAAAAGATTTTTAGGTGGTGAGAACATGGATAAAGATATTTGTGCAGATAAAAAAGAAATAACAAACAGACTAAACAGGATAGAAGGCCAGATAAAAGGTATTTGCCGAATGGTTGAAGAGGAAAAGGCTTGTACAGAAATTCTTATTCAGATTTCGGCTGCTCGTTCTGCCCTGAAAAATACAGGGAACCTACTTGTAAAAAAGTGCTGCGAAAAATGCATATCCACTGATGGAAGTAATAACCCGCAAAGCATTCTATGTGAAGTTTTAAAGATGATGGAAACGGTTATAGATTAAAATTAATTATAAAGGAGGAATATAATTATGGCTGGAGAAAAGGTTTTACATTTAAGCAAAGAAAACTTTGAAAAAGAAGTAACAAATTTAGAGGGCTCTGTCCTTGTTGATTTCTGGGCGCCTTGGTGCGGTCCTTGCAGGATGCTTGGCCCAATCATTGATGAACTTGGCAGTATGTTTGAAGGTAAAGCAAAAATAGCAAAAGTAAATGTTGATGAACAAAACGAGCTTGCCTCAAGGTTTAAGGTAATGAGTATTCCAACAGTATTGGTGTTTAAAAATGGTGAAGTAGTCGAAAAGATGGTAGGATTAAGAACAAAAGAAGCACTTGAGGCTTCCCTGAACAAATGTTTATGATATAATTAAATAAGAACCAAAGACAGATATTAGAAGGGCAGGGTTCAACCTGCTTTTTTTCTTCTATTTCTGGAACTTTTATATTGTAAAATAGTCTAAAATATAAATTAATTAATTGGGGGGCAAAAACTATGAGTAGAAGAAAGATTATAGGAATCTCTGTTATTATTGTAATCCTCATAATTGTTGTAGCAGGATTTTCAAAGATGGTCATGCCTATGTTCGCGAAAAATCAAGCCTTGGCTAGTTCGGCAGGTTCACAGATGGACAGTATGGCTATAAATGCCTCTAGAGCATCCGGTTATGAGAATCAGAGTGTTGCTAAAAGTAGTGATTATGATGCTGCTTCTGAACAGGCAGTGACAAATATTACACAGCCAGCAGATAAGGGTAAGACAAAAAGCAATTCATCAATTAAAAAAATAATAAAAGATGCTAATGTTTCTGTAGAAGTTAAAAACATTGACCAAGATTTTAAAAAAATAGCCACATGGGTTGAAAGTAATGGTGGCTATGAATTTAACAGACAGGCAAGCTCTTACGCAAGCAGCAAAAACGTGACGGTCGTTTTTAAAGTTCCTCCAGAAAAATTAAACGTTTTTTTGAGTTTTCTTTCCACGGTAGGCAATTTGAGCACTACTAATATTTCGAGTAACGATATAACAGATGATTACTACGATACTGCGGCAAGATTGCAAAATTTAAAAAATGGAAGAGACCAGTTCCTGGAGATTATGAAAAAGGCAGGTACTATTGATGAATTACTTAAAGTTCAAGCCGAATTGAACAATATTACAGGAGAGATTGAATCACTGGAAGGAAAGCTAAAAATGTGGGACAAGCTTGTTGCTGAATCCACAGTTAGTTTGTCAATATCTGAACAAAGCAAGCCTGTAAATGTATCACAGAATGTTTCTTGGAATTTTTCGACACCGGGGGAAGTTTGGCAAGCAATGAAGAATGGATTTATTATGGTGACAAATAGCATCTGTTCAATCTTATTGTGGTTGTTAATAGCAGTAGTTACTCTTTCGCCAATTATTGTGATAGTAGTAATAATTATCCTTATAATTAAAATTATGAGGAAGAAGAAAAAGCAGGAATAAATTATTGTAACTTCCGACTATTGATATATAATTAGATTGCCAGCCTGATCAGGCTGGCAATCTAATTGTTTGGAGGAAGCCATGAAAAAGAAGCTTATTATTGGCATTTTTGCATTGGTTGTTATTGGAATAGTTACCTTTATTATTGTAAAGGGTTTATTAATGCCTGGGAAGAAACTTCCGCCCAATACTCCGGGCAATCCAGTTGTAAAGACTGAGACGAAACATATTTATCCTGCTTATGTTAAGATACAGAATGAAATTAAGTGGGGTTACATTGGCGATGATGGAAAGTTCATAATAAATCCTAAATTTAGCAAGGCTGAAGATTTCATGAAAAACGGTCTAGCGAGAGTTTATTCTGGAGAGAAAGTAGGATTGATTGATAAAAACGGAAGTTATATACTCCAGCCACAATTTGATTATATTTCTGATTTTTCGGAAGGACTTGCAATTCTAAAGGAAGGGAATACGTATAAGGTTATAGATGATAAAACAAAAACTGTATTTTCTTCACCATATGAAATAAACGACTTTCACAATGGAGCTGCGATTTGTGTCAAAAATTCAGGAGAAGGAAAAAGGATTTATGGCTATATAGATAAAAAAGGCAGGACTCTTTTTGAACCACAGTTTGAGTACGCTTTTGATTTCAATACAGGAAAGGCATTAGCAAAGATTAAAGAGAAAGAATATGTTGTGATTGATAAAAATGGGGAAATTATAAGCCGGCTCAATTACAATAATATTCGGGATCTTTCTGAAGATATCATGGTATTCAGCGATGATAAAAATAAAAAATCGGGCTATATTAAGGTTGATGGACAAATTCTTATAGAGCCAAAATTCAGTCGTGCGGATAAGTTCGAAAATGGCTATGCGGTTGTAAACTCAGCAGATGACTACTTTGATGATAAGGTTGGGCTGATAAATAAAAAAGGAGAATATACAATAAAACCTGAATATGCTGATGTTTTCCCTATGGGAGAGGGGCTGTATTATGTTGGGGAAAAAGGATCAGACCCTGGGATGGCACCTTTCGGAGAAAAGGCGATAGTATCTTCTGAGGGGAGTTTCATTACCGATTTTGATTATTATGATATAGGTGATTTTAAGGATGGTTACATTTCTGTATGTGATGACAAATCAACATTTTTTATCGATGGTAAGGGCAAAAAGGCAAGTGGACTCCCTGTGATCAACGGAAAGGGAAGGATGTCTGTTGTTGGAGAGTTGATAAAAGCTGAAGTTGACGAACAGCTTGCATATTATACTAAAGACGGGAGAATGGTTTGGCAGAGCGAAAACATCTATAATCTAAACAATGGAGCAGTGGTTAAAGAAGTTAAATTTAAGCCGGATGTGTATATGTTAATATATTATCCGCAGATATCTGGACATCCTGATAAAACTGTGGAAGATAAATTAAATAAAAAATTAAAAGAAGTATTTGTTGGTAAGAGTACTGGTTCAAGGAAAGAAGATGGGAAGTACGTTGAAGATTTAAACGCTGGTTATGAAGTCACAAGTGTTGGAAATCTTCTTGTCATGGAAAGAAGTGAATATATATATCCTTTTGGGGCTGCACATGGAATGCCTTTTAAGGAGTACTACCACATAAATATTAATACAGGAAAGTTTTATAGCTTGGAGGAATTATTCAAGAAAGATAGTGGATATATTAAAAAGTTAAATACTATTCTGACCGAAATCATCAAGGAAAAAAGTGAAGAACCTGATGCTATGATATGGCTTGAATCCTTTTCAGGGATAAGTGCTAGCCAGAGTTTCATAATTAATGATGATAGAATTCAGTTTTTTTTCCAACCGTACGAAATTGCAGCCTATGCGGCAGGATTTCCTACATTTGATATTCCATATACAAAAATAAATGATATAATTGATAGAGAAGGGGACTTCTGGAAGTCCCTCAAAAAGAATATAATGTAAAAAACAAAATATTATCGAACAGGAGATGTAAATTATGACAACTTTAATTATTGGCGTAGTAGTAGTGGTTATTATTTTAGTCTTACTGATGAAAAAAGGAAACGGAACAGACAATACTGATACTACAGATTATTCGACATCTTCAGATAGCACAACTAATGCAGTAAATGATAGCGATGACGCAGTTGCTCCAGATGATAATTCTGGCGATTCGGATGATAGTGGAAGCGATTCCGACGGAGGCGATGAATAAATACATAAAAATGGGTCAGTTCATTGAACTGGCTCATTTTTATGTACCGTTATATAATTTTCCTTGCCATGAATCTCTTATTAGAAGTTCATTGCGAATTGAATCTAAAACATCTCTTTTGTTTTCACTCCATTTCGGAGCAATTAATATATCTTTTGGGCCGTCCCCAGTCATTCTATGAATTACAAAATTCGGAGGTAAAAGCTCCAAAGCATCAACGACAATTTTTATATATTGGTCTTTCGTCAGAATATCGAAGGTGTTGTGTTGGTACATTTCAGCCAGTCTTGTATCTTCTAATACATGAAGCGAATGGATTTTTACTCCCTGCAAATTTTTTTTGGATATAATTTTTACAGAGGCCAACATATCTTCCCGATTTTCACCAGGGAGGCCAAATATAAGATGGCAGACTATATCAATACCTATATTATTTAAATTGGATACAGCTTGTTCAAAACATGATAAGGAATAACCTCTTCTGATTAGAGTGGCAGTTTTTTCATGGATTGACTGTAACCCTAGCTCAATCCAGACATAGGTTTTGCGGGACAGTTCATCTAATAGCTTTATAACATCAGGGCCCAGGCAATCAGGGCGTGTAGCTATTGCGAGGCCAACAACATCGGGAACTGAAATTGCTTCAAAGTATTTTTCCCTAAGTTCTTCAATAGGTGCATAAGTATTTGTGTATGCTTGAAAATAAGCTATATACTTGTTTATGCTATGTTTTTCAGATAATTTCTTAATACCCTTATGTGAATTAATCAGCTGTTCTCTAATAGAAAGATTGGGATTGCCGGCAAAATCCCCGGATCCTCTGGGACTGCAGAATATGCATCCGAATTTTTCGGATGCGCTTTCGCGGTTGGGGCATGAA
>Ga0209340_1001936_pt1 | contig 13072 bp, 6 predicted proteins | sample EPASupsiteSAE323_FD_187266 | JGI IMG/M metagenome (GOLD analysis project Ga0209340, IMG submission 187266) | Bioremediated contaminated groundwater from EPA Superfund site, New Mexico - Sample SAE3-23 (SPAdes) (version 2) | ecosystem: Environmental > Aquatic > Deep subsurface > Groundwater >... | reverse complement strand
CGGACGGCATTTCGGATAACGTGGGCATTTTCCCTATAAGGCATTTATATATAATTTCGCCGCTTGACTTCTTTTTAACTATAATCATGAGCTTCTTGCCGCCCATTTTAGCCGCATCGACGCAGACTATAAAAGTCGAACCCGATATAGATCCGCTCGCCAGTTCCACCGACGCAGAGTCGGCGTCGACCGCGGCCACCGAATATTCGCTCAAATAATCGATCGCGCGTAACGGCCCAGCGGAGCTCGCGGTTAAATTCGAAGGCAGATTGGTTTCAACCTGAATGATTTTTGTAAAAGACTCCGGCGGCAGTATTTCGGAAGGATCGTCGATGACGGACTCCCCGTTAGAAGACGGTCCTGAAAGCTTCCATGAGCCGTTATCCATGGTAAAAGACTGCTCGAACATAACATAAAATTCCTTAAGATCGCTTCCGGTTGCGCCTGAGGGCAGAAGCATATTGCCGTTCGGAAGAAAAACGCCGGTATCGATATTTTTATTATAAACGCCTTCTATTTTAACCGACGCATAAAGCGTAGCCAGCCCGTCCGGCGAATAGCCGATATAAGGCTCGCCTTCGACGGCCGCTTTAATGTCATTGACGCCGGAAAAAAAATTCGCAAGGGCCGCGCGATACCCTGAAGGATATTTATATTCAGTGAGCGCATGCATGCCTTCTATCGCGATTATTTTCTGTTCGGCCGTCTTTAACTTATCGTTATAAATGGTTAATACATTTTGAAAAAGCTTCAATATAGAAGTTTTATCTTCGCCGGCAAGACTTTTTTCAATATAGTAATTAAACGGATAGGTATTAACCGGTTTTGAAAGCGAAGTTTGAGGATCGGCAGGATTGTATTTCACGAGTTTGAACATGAACATATAACTGCCCGCTTCAAGAGCCGGCAGCTGGCTGGATATATCAAGAGAATAAACAGCCATTTCCGTTTCAATCGTAGATTTTTCAAGTTTTATGTTTTCAGCGGCGCCTATTACTGCGACATATTTCGAATCGTATTCAGCGCCCGATGAATAGTCGGGTTTCATGACGCTTAAATAAACGTCAGTATAAGTCGAAGAAGACGGCTGCCCGGAGACGTAAACCTTTATGTTATTGGCGTCGCACGCTTCGACGCAAGTTATCGATGCGCAAGAGCCAGACGGTTTAACGCTAAACGGCATCACTGCGTCGCCGCTCATCTGGTTCGACGCGTAAGCCGTTACCACGACATCATAATTTCCCTGCGCCACTGAAGTTTTTGGAACTATTAATTGAGCGCTCCACTTGCCCCGCAACGCGAGCGTAGCTTTAACCGGCTGCGACATGGCTTCATCCGCATAAATCGTATTTCCGAACTGCTTCAATTCCGCCTCGACCCGGTTAATCAAAATCGAAGCGGTCGCGGACGGAATTATAACGTCGGCCATCACGTTAATCGTAAAATTATCAGAAGCGCCGTCTATAACCGAGGGCGGATCGACGACGACATCGGTAAGCACTGGTTTTCCGCCTTCGTATGCAGGATCGGCCCGGCCTTCGTCTTGAAGCGTCAGCACGAAATTCTTTACATCGAATATAAACGGTTCATCGGTGTTGTTCATAATGAGCTCGTTAAAATAACGAAGCGCAAGGTTTTTATATTTCACGTCTTTTTCGAGCGGCATAAGGTATCTTTCCATATAAAGTATGGCAAGCTGGAATTTCGCGAGGGCCTTGAAATGGTTCAATTCGGTTTCTCCCGTTATCGTTCCGACATATTTCACGTCCGGATTTGCGCCAAGGCTGAACGCTATCGCCCTGAAAACGCCCTCCGCGTCGCTAAAAACCTGTTCTATTTCACTTGTGGAAAAATTGTTTTCATAATAGATGCGGAGTTTTTCCATGAGCGCCATCGCACGTTCGTATTCAACGCCAGGCGCAGGAAGGCCGTTTTCGGCGATGAACCCTTCGCCGAAATCTACGGAAAATATCGAATCGAGGGCGCTAAGCATTTCGCGAATGCTTCCGGCAAACGACGAATCGGGAAATTCAATCGAAAGGATCTTCAAAAGCCTTCTGGCTACGTCTCTAGCAGTCGCGTTATCCGCCGGCGCTATCATGTATTTGTCGTATTGAGCGCGGGCCGCAAAAAATCCAGAAGCTTCCCTGAGTTTGACTTCTGAAGTCGAAAAGCCGGAATATGCCTGATAATATTTCTGATAAGCCGTTTCAAACGCCGCGGAAGCTTCGGAGATAAGCCCGTCGTATGCGAGCGATCTGGCCCGCTCCATCGAGTCTTCGCCGGCGCTCATAAGAGCGTTCGATCCGCTCACGATACCCGACGATTCGTTAGTTTCGTCTTCCACTTCACAGATGAGCGTATTGAGCATATCGCTTAAATGCGCATAAGCGGCGTCTGCGAGCTTTTCTTTTATCGATAAAAACATTTGATGCGCTTTTAATAAAAGCTGCTTGTTTTTGGCATCGATAGTTTTTAAAGCCCTGTACTGGCTTAAATACGCAAGACCTGCCTGAAAATGAGCCTCTCCTTTTACAAAACCCTTAACAGAAACGTCTTTATAAATTTTTTCGAATATGATTATAGCGTCGTTTAAATATTTAAGCGCCGTTGCGTCTGCAGGATTATCGATGCCGCCCGACGACGCTTCGCCGGCGTAAACGGCTTTCTCACGTTCGCTCTTTGAAGTCATGGACCTGACGTTTTCGATAATGTCGTTGGCGCAAAGCATATAGCTTAGCCCTTTGTTAAATTCGACAATAACCGGCTCCGTATCGAGCGTATAATCGACATACTGTTCGCCGAAATTAGTCTGCTGGCCGTTTATGAATTCTTCGCCGGCCTCGTAAAAATTCGTTGAAGGCTTTATGCTTTTTAAAATTTCCGTTATAAGCTCTTGCGGGTCTGAAAGTATTTTTTCTTCGGAAGAATACCCCTGCTCTTCGGCCAGTATTTCCTGCTTAAACTTTATGATATCGGCCTCCGAACCGTTTCTTAATTTGTCCATAACGGCCGCGAACGCAAAAAGCGCCTCGTTGATCTGGTCAAAATTCTCTTCCATCTGCATTCTTGCTTCGAACCCGTTAGACGATTTTACTATCCCTTTTACGATTTTTTTCAGATTGCGATATGCGTCGTCGAACGAATTAAGCTGCATATAAGCGCGGCCAAGGCCAAAATTTTTAGAATTCTGGTCGGTGATTTCTTTATAGATGTTTACCGATTCGGCCGGATGGCCGCCGTTTATGAAAGCGTTTCCTTTTTCTTCGAGGATAGAATTTTTAGTGATAATCTCGCCGTCGGGCAATTCAAAATATTGGCCGGCCAGCTCGTTTAATCTCGCAATTAATGAATCGGCCTTTATTTTAGCTTCGTTCAGTTTCGAAGGGTCTTCTTTCGCAAGTTCTGAAGCATTTTTTAGATAAGCCGCCGCTAGTTTTTTGTCGAGACCCGAAGCTTTATCGCCCGCTTCGACGGAAACGGACTTTAACATTGCATAGCCTTCTTCAAAAAGGGCCTTCGCTTCCGGTTTCATTTTTCCGCTAAGCGCCTGGTAGTTGGCCATAAGAGAACGTCCGGCTCCCTGAGACGACGAACCGCCGGACGCCGTTGCGGAATATAATTTTCCAAGATTTGCGCACACGAGGCCGTACGCCACTTTCGCTTCCTTGTACGCCGATTTATTGCCGGCGTCCTTTTCAGGATCGGATTCAGCCGAATTTATAATCAATTTTATTTTATCTTTTGCGCTTAAAAGCGATGTTTCATTCTGGCGCTTTCCGTTGGTGGCAATAAGAGCGAGAGCGTCCTTTAATTTTTCAAGAATTGAAAGATCCGCTTCAAGTTTTCCGATTACAAGATCCAGGCCTTCTTTTATTTTTTCTATTTCTTTGACGTTCGTAGAACCAAGCACCGAATCTTTATATGCCGCTTCGAGTTTTGCAGGATCGGTAATGGTTAAATTTTTAAGAGACGAAGCGCGTCTTGTTTCGAGCTCATTAACGATTGGAGCCAGTCTTTTCATAAAGTTGCCGTCATTTTTTTTCGCGCTTTCTTCCGAAGCGAAGATCGAAGCGTCTTTGGTTGCATCGGCATATATCAGACTCATAACTGTCGAAACGGGATTTACGTCGCGATTAATAATTTTTTCGTTTTCTTTCACTTTGCCGACAAAAACCGACACCATTTTATTCACGGTTTTTTTCCCCTGCGCTATTATTTTGTAAGATTTAGTAAAGTCTTTTACCTTGAAAGAATATTGCTGGCCGTCCGAAATAATTTTCGGATTCTGCTCGCCGTCGGCTAACGAAGACGAAGGCGCCTGAATTCCATTAGAATCAAGAAGCGTTACATTGAATTCCTCGCCGCTGGCCGAAAGGTTCAAGCCGGCCTCCGGCGCGCTGACTGCCGTGCTCAGAATTCCGCTTATTTCAGCGGGAGACTGCGTAATAGGAATCGACGCCCCGCCTATAACTATCGAAGAAGCGTCATAGTTAATCGTCGTGTCGGACGACATGTTAATGAAATAAGATTCGCCGGCTTTTATACCCGGATCGACGCCGTCTATAAGAACTGGAACGCCGGAATCATTTTTGATAACCTGAATAAAGCTGCCCGCGACCGGGCTCCATTTATACATGCCTTTTACGGCCGAAGAGACATTCATTAATTGAACAAAAGTCGTAGCGATCGGAACTTTTGAAAATCCTATAAGGTTAAAACCGGCTTTAAGATTGATGTCGCCAATCACCGCAAGAGGGCCGCCCGAAACGTCGAATGTTACATTAGAAGAGCCGCCTATCTTAACGATGTATCCTTTGCCTTTCGAAAGGCTCGTTAGCGTGCCTTCGCTCAAGCTCAAAAAGCCGCCGGCATTGACGCTATATAAATAAACATCCGCTACAGCGCTGTTTAAAGCTTTGAGCTGTAACGGAGTTATGGCGATGTCCGCCGTAAAACTTATGAAATTAAAACCAGGTTTTAATATTATGTTTTGAACGGTTTCGGCGAACGCGTTAACCGTAAATATCATTACAATGGCAATAGCTATAAGAACTTTTTTCTGCATCATAATCTCCTTGTATTTATCGCAATTGTCTTTTTTATGAAACAATTTGAGCTGCCTGGCGAAAAAATAAAAAAAGAATTATGAAAAACGCTTTGCGTTTTTACTGCCAATATTTATGCCCGAACGGCATAGCTTTCAAAAAAACTTTTTCTTTTTCCGCTCCTGACGCAATCGGGCATATCGATTCGAATTTTAATTTAAAACCTTAATTATTTATTGTACTTCAATGCCCTTCCCGCCATTGTCGTATTTATCCTGTGCGGAAGCGTATATCATGAAGTTGACTTTTTTGCTGGTTTTAAAAGTTGCGGTATGCTTCAACCCATCGGCGGTTGTAACCTGATGAAATTCAGACCACAATGGAGCGTTATTGAAAGAAAAATCTGATGTTACGACATAAGCTTTTTGGACCGGTGAAGACGTTTGATAATTGACAGTAACACTGTCCCCGGTTTTTTCGACTTTAACGGAGTCGGCAATTACGGTATTTGAACCCGAAAGGGGAACCTGTTCATTTACGACGGCATTCGAACCGCCGCCGCAACCAGCAAGCGTCGTTATTGCACAAACCACGAATAATATAACCGCGAGCTTTCTCAAAACGTTTTTTACTGACATAATTTTTCCTCCATTTTTTTATGTATTGTGTATTTTACATATAAGCTTATTAGTTCAATAGTAATAGCTTTTATTGCCTGAGCGTTTTAAGCTCTTTTAATTCGAGGTTATTTTATCATTCAAAAACACAAAAGTCAATAAAAATATTTCTTGCGTAAATAAGCAAAAAAGCCTTTAGCATTCTTTTCGCCGCTTTGTGTTTCAATAAATAGCGAAAGAAACCTTTCGAAACGTTTAGAAACACGAAAACGTTATTTTTTTTAAAGATTGCCCTCTAAAATCAAGTTATCTCAGCCACATCATCGTCAGGCAAGCTTTGTTATTTTTTTACAGTACTAAAATCTCCCTAAAAAATGAAATGCATTAAAAAGCTTATGAATGTTATCGTTTCGTATCATTGTCATTTCCGGCATAAAACTTGCTTTTAATTTTAACTAAAATGTTTCTTTTGTTTTCAATGAACTTTTAACAATCGCTGATAATCTAGAAGGAGACAAACAGTGAAAGTATATTGTCGTAACATAAACGGCATTATGGGAAATCGCTTCGAAATATGCGGATATTACAACGGCCCGTATCCCGAAGTAAAAATAATAAGGGTCATAATGTATCTTGCCGCATTAAATCACAACATCATAGCACGGGTGGGCGATGACGTATGCGACGAAGAAGATAAAAAAATAGGCGCTATATGCGGTTTTCAGGCAACCAAAACCGGCGGCGCATACTGGTATGTCGATGTAATGAGCGTCCCTGAATGCCAGAGCATCATAACATCGCAGCTTACCTGTTTAGAAAAAATCAAGCGATACTCAGCAAACCAAAGCTCCCCATCCACATTTAATTGCATGATAAACGGAGAATTCATAGGAACCTCCGACGGCGCCCTGGTAAGATCCGCCTTCGCTCATTATCAGGCTTTTGTGGTAGAATCAAAAAAACAGCTCGTTCATTACACGGGAGCGCCGGTTTTTGACGCTGACGATCATTTTTTTGGAATGCTCGTCGGCCAGGCTGGCGCGCCGCATAAATACGTAGTATATCCGAACGTATAAATTCAATAAAGTTTAACGCCGTTTTTTCTTAAGGAGGCTTTCATGACGCTACTCACCACAGCCGAAATCAGTACTTTAGTATCCAGCGATTTCAAGTGTAACGATGATACCAAGGTCATAATACATCCTTTTTCAGAAAAATGCATCACAAATTTGGGTTACGATTTAAGAGTCGGTAATTATTACACTACTTCAGAATTAAACCATCAAATAAAACTCGACGCCGGACAAAAAATAGTTATAAATCCCAAAAGCACCGCCCTTATTGAGTCACTCGAACATGTAAAAATGCCTATGGCTTTAAATATAATAGGTCTTGTAAAATCGCAAAGCAAGTTTAAAAGTAAAAGCTTCACTTACCTTTCGACCATAATCGAAGCCGGCTGGAATAACACTATTCTCATATCGGTTTATAACCATTCAAATGAAAAAATAGAATTAAATCATGGCGACAATTTATGTACGATAACATTTTTAGATATAAATCAACCCCAAAAATATGTTTGAAAAAAATTCGAGTATATTTTAAAGCTGTTATCAACCCCATAAGGGACTTTCACCGCCAGATTATCGCCCATGCAGGGCGTACTAAAAAAAGAAAAAGGGGCGATCCATTTTTTTGGACAGCCCCTTTTTAACCCTTTTCCGCACTTTTTTTATTTTTGGGTATTTTTTGTCATGGTTTTATGATTGGTTACGTTTTTAAAAACATCCGGCATTCCGTTTTTTAAATCGATATGTATAGGAAGCGCAGACGCTGGAATTTTAAACTCGCAATAATTGTTATTTACATTTCCGATCTTCTGAGCTCCTAGTTTCTTGAAAAATGTTTCATTTTCAGGATTAATATTAAACATGGTAGCCGTCACTTTTTGACGCTCGCATGTTTTAAAGAAAAGCTCGAAAAGTTTCTTGCCGATTCCGCGGGTTCTATACGCCGGAAGCACGTACCATCTTCCGGGAGTAGCCAATTTTTCATTAGTCAAGCGATAACGCTCGATTTCGAGGCCTTCTTCAGCATAAAAACCAATGCCGTCTATATACTCAAGATAAAAAAGGCACCCGACAACTTTATTTGTCGCCGAATCAACAGCCACGAAATGCGTAGCATGATCATCGTGCATCAATTTTTCACGCCTGGTTTCATTTTCAGCAATAAAGCCATAACGATCGTGTAAAATATGATATCTTAATTTGAACGATTCTTCTATTTCATTTTTGTCGGCAATCTTATATATTATTTCGCTTTCTTCGAAAGGTTTTCTTGCCGCAATAACAAAATTCTGATCAAGGTAAGAATCCGTATTTGAGGCTATTTTATCAAAGCCTATAAAATTGGTTAACACATCGGCGATTTCATGTTTATCGAACAATTTCATCTCGCCGATAAAATTGCTGTTGACCGATTCGGCAACTTCGACGTACTTTCTTAATTCATCGATACGTCCGTCTGCCTGGAATTCTTCGCGCATCTTCGTTATCATCTTTTTGAGATCGGGATTGCGTTTGGCGCTCGTAAGAACCAATGTTCCGCCATTTTTAAGATTTTCATAGGCGTTGTCGAGAAACTTGTACGGATCTTTCAGATTGAAAAGCAGATTACTTGAAACCACGGCGTCAAATGGCTCGCTATTTTGATATGATGCCGCATCCGCCTGTATCAATGTGACGTTTTTAGCGAAACGCTTTTCAACGACGACATCTTTGGCGATATCGAGCATATACTGGTTGGCGTCCACGCCGACAATCTGCCTCTGGCTGTCTTCTTTCATTAATTCGTTTATAAGATAGCCTACTCCGCATCCGAGATCAAGTATCCTCTTCTTCCCCTTAAGATTGATAATAAGTTTTTGCATTAGTTCATTATAAAACGAAGTTCTTACAACCGCCTTTTCATATGCCGTCGCGATGTCACTCCAGATTTTTTGCTGTGTTAAGTCTTTACTCACTTTAAAATACCTCCTGAATTATTTGTTTGAATTTGATAAATGTTTTGTTTTTACATTGGTTTCGTTTTTAATATATTCGCCGCTTCTAATATCGATAATTCCATCTTTTCTATAATCAAAAAGGTCTATTCTCCTGCATAACGGAATAGTAACGATATCGATATCATCTAAATGTTCATAGTTTTGAGCATTATATTGCATGTCTTTTTTAAAAATAATCTTTACCGCTTCTACGGCGAGCGTCGAGCCGCAAAGCATACAAGTGCTTGAATTTGTTGAAATATATGGAACTTTGGAAACGGCGGCCATATAATATTGCGGAGGCAAATAATTTAATTTACATCCGCTAAGGCGTTCAAGCGAAATTTTATGCCTTGCTATTTCGCCGGAATTGCCAGGGTAATCAAATATTTCTTCTACGGTGACTCCGTCGGGATCGAAACACATAAGAAGAGTGCCCAACCCGGTGGCGGAAGCCGTTAAAACGTATGATCCAATTTGGCGGGCCCATTGATATAAATCGAGTTTTTCAGAGGGAGAATCGTATTCGACAGCATCTATAATTACATCAGCATCTTTTAAAAAATCTTTCAAGTTTTGACGATTGAGGCCCTCTGCGAATTTTATGACATTGCAGGCCGGGTTGATGTCTTTTATTTGTTTTTCTATCACATCGGCCTTTTTGCTGCCAAGCGTGCTTATATATGCCCCGTTTTGCCTGTTTATATCGCACATTTCAAAAGACTCGCCGCCGGCTATTATTATAGTTCCAATTCCGTTTCTTGCAAGGTTTTCGGCCACGCGCCCGCCAACGCCGCCAAGCCCGGCAATAGCGACGGTTGATTTCATAAGCGCCTTTTGCATTTCGCTGGTATAAATTCCGATATTCATTTTAAAACACGAATCAAAAAGATCCGCGCCAGTATGAGGAGCCTTAATTTCATTTTTTTTCATTTTTCAATTCCTCCGCGTACACTTTTAACTAATTTTATGTTTTTATTAAATGCAATTCACGTTCCAACTTTTATAATTAAGACAAATTAATGGTAACGCCTTATTTTATAGGTTGTTTGAGCATAACGCCACCACCGGCATATGAAACATTTTATTCCGCCCCGGTAAAAACACTTTAACCTGTCACGACCAAAACATATGTTTTTTAGGCTTTTTAAAGCTTTTTTCTGAGATATCAGAACAAAAATTAACGAAGCGGAAACACACATTCAGGTTAAAACATTTTACCTTGAATAATTTCCGAATAAATGATATAATTACTTGTTTCACATAAACACAATAAAAATTATCAGGAGCGTCAGCAATGTCTAACATTTACGAAAACGTCATCAATAAAATGGCAAACGGCTACATGCTGCTTATAATAAACGACAATAAAATCACCCGGCTTCACGAATACATAATAAAAGACGTCAACAATGCTTTTGAAACGATTGCCGACGCCAAAAGAAATTCAATTATAGATTCGCCGGCCGGAGCTTTTTTAGATGAAATGAATCCTGATTGGGCAGATTACCTCGAAAGTATTACAGAAAAGAAAAACCGGGTCATATTCGGCGCGGAATCACCGGCTGGAAATCGCTATTATATGGTTGAAGCCTTTTATGCGTCTAAAAATAACATCGCGCTTCTTTTTGAAGATGTAACCGAACGTAAACAGGCCGAATTGCAAATAAAATTTCAGGCGTTTATGCTCGAAAACGTAAATTGCGCAATCGGGGCCACCGATTTTAGCGGCAATTACATATACTGGAACAAGCAGATGGAAAAACTCTTCCAATGGAAGAAAGAAGAAATAATAGGAAAGCATTTGCTCGATCTGCGCAATGACGGCGACATGAAGAGCGACGACAAAGACACATTCAACAAGCTTCAAAAAGATGGATATATAGAATTTGAAACTAATTGTCCTAGAAAAGACAAAACCACTTTTCCGGCGCATATCATAGTCGCTTCGCTGAAAAACGATAAAGATGAAATAATAGCGCTGGTTGGAATTCACACGGATATATCCAACATAAAAAAAATGGAAGCGGCGCTTTTAGAAAGCGAAGAGCGCTGGCGTTACGCGCTCGAAGGCAGTGGAAACGGGGTTTGGGATTACAGCATTCAATCGAATGAATTTCATTATTCGAAACGCTGGAAAGAATTGCTCGAATACGACGATGACGAAATCGGCGACTCGATAGATGATTGGTTCGACAAAGTCCACCCGGACGACCGGAAGGAACTCGAAAAAGCCTTCAAACTGCATCTTGAAGGAAAAAGCGAACAATTCAGCTTCAGGCATAGAATAAGATGTAAAGACAACACTTATAAATGGTTTTTAGTCAGAGGTAAAATATCGAAGCTTACCCATGACGGAAAGCCCAGAAAAATGCACGGAACTCTTTCGGATATCAGCGATCTTATAAGCATGGAAAATGAAATCAAGCGCACTAAAATGAAACTGCTCGACAAGTATTCGCTCGAAGACATAGTCGGTCAGAGCCAGCAGCTCTGGACGCTGACGAACCAGCTGCCGACCATCGCTAAAAGCGATTGCAACATTTTAATCGAAGGCCCCTCGGGCACAGGAAAAAACCTGGTGGCCAAAACCATATATAGCTTATCCGAACGCAAGAGCAAGCCTTATTTTGTTATAAACTGCGGCTCGCTTCCCGATACACTGGTAGAATCTGAACTTTTTGGCTACGCTAAAGGCGCGTTTACCGACGCCAAAGCCGACAAGCTCGGAAAATTAATGCTGGCCAACGGCGGAATAGTTCTTCTCGACGAAATCGGAGAACTGCCGCTACAGGTGCAAACGAAGCTTTTAAAATTCATAGAAGAAAAGACGTTCGAACCGCTCGGCTCCTTAAAGACCATTAAGGCCGACGTACGAATAATAGCGGCGACAAATAGAGACCTGGCGGATCTGGTCAAAAAGAAACAATTCAGGGAAGATCTTTATTACCGCTTAAAAATAGTATCGATTAAAATTCCGGCGCTAAAAGACAGGCCCGACGATATCGACATATTAATAGAACATTATATTAATATTCTCAATCAGAAATATACGAAAAACATAATAAACGTTTCAAACGACGTTCACAAGTTCCTCATGATATACGAATACCCTGGCAACGTAAGGGAATTACAAAACATGCTCGAACACGCTTTCATATTCTGCGAACGCGACACTATTAAAATAGAGAATTTTTCAGAAGATTACATCGCGAAATACAATAAAATGTTCGGGCAAAAAAAGGAATCGAGAAGATTTAAAGAGGGAAAGCTCGTCGTAATAAAAGAATCATTCGAATCGAAAGAGCTCATTAACGCGCTTAAAAAAAACCGGTTCAGCAGAAACGAAACGGCCAAATATCTTAAAATAAGCCGTGTCAAGTTGTGGCGCCTTATGAAAAAATACGGTTATATTTAAATAACATAAAAAATCTCTTTTTGTAGTAAAATTAAGAGTGCTCAAGCTTTTAATCTAAAACAAAAGGAGATTATTTTTATGTCCGGTAAAAATTGTAACACAAATCTTTGCGTAAATGAAGTAAAAATCAAATTTTCCAAGAAAAAATTAACCGCTTATGGTGGATTTTCCTTATTTGCCAAGTTTTTTCAGCTTATCAAGCTCAAAGAATTTTTCGAATCTATACCCTTCTTCGCCTGCAATTCTAATAATAGCATCTCGGCTTATGCAAAGGCAATCGGCTATTTTGCGGTCGTAATGGCCGGAGGAAAACGTTTTTCTCATCTGCTCTATCTCAATTGTACAGGCATATTCGAAGAACTTTTTGCAGCCGAACGCATCCCTAAATCGGCGGTAACCTTCATACGATTTTTTAAAAAGGTCAAATCGTTAAAACTGGCGCAGGAATTATCGAATAAACTGTGGGAATTCATCTCATCAATAATCATTTGGAAAGATATCGAAAGCGATTGGATAACAATGGATTCAACCGTTCTCGAAAGATACGGAAAACAGGAAGGCTCAAAAAAAGGCTATAATCCAAAGAAGACGGGAAGGCCCTGCCACAACCCCATTCTGGCCTTTCTCAATAAAAGCAAGTATGTGATAAATGTCTGGAACAGACCTGGAAATTGTTCTTCCAGCAATAATTCCATAAATTTTTTCAATCAATCTTTCGCCAGAATCTTGGGTAAAATAAATATCCGAGGAGTTATCGCGGATAGCGGTTTTTATATCAAGGAACTCATAGAGCGCTTCGAAGAATTGAACTTGAAATATATTGTGGCTGCCAGAATTTTCGGTCCTTTGCAAAGATTGGTATATTCGATCGTAGATTGGCAAAAAATAGACGAGGGAATCGAATACAGCGAATTCCAATATGAGCAGCATCCATGGGGCAAAT
>Ga0209340_1001935_pt1 | contig 13079 bp, 12 predicted proteins | sample EPASupsiteSAE323_FD_187266 | JGI IMG/M metagenome (GOLD analysis project Ga0209340, IMG submission 187266) | Bioremediated contaminated groundwater from EPA Superfund site, New Mexico - Sample SAE3-23 (SPAdes) (version 2) | ecosystem: Environmental > Aquatic > Deep subsurface > Groundwater >... | reverse complement strand
CTAACGCAGATACGGCAACAATCGAACAACTCTTTTAGCTATACTTTCAAAAAATGCGTATGCGTCTTGGTCTATCCGATTCACCATACAATTTTCATGAAGGTGAAGAGATGAATCTACTTTCCAAAAACGCTCCCGTCGAAGAGTCCATTAAGAAGATGGAGAGCATCTTAAACGATATGGGATGCAAGGTTACCTATTCAAGCGAAAAACATCCGCTCAATCATTGCTATTCGGTCAATCTTGCCTCTGTAGAAGCCCCGAAACATATCTATTCCAACGGTAAGGGTATCTATTCCGAAGCCTCCACCGCGAGTGCGCTGGGAGAGTATATCGAGCGGCTTCAAACGAACAATTTTTTTATCGATTTTCACCTGCCGGACCGGAAATACTATCCCGATGAAGCGGAGTTTAATGTGGACGGGGGATACTTGAGTCCAGCACTGATGAGCCTTTATGACCCTAACGGTGAGCTGAGCATGGATGAGCTGATCGATTTTAACAGCGATACCGAGGATAAGATCGTCTCATTGCCGTTTCGCAAGTTTTCCGACAATGAGGTGGTCTATTTTCCGATCAATATTCTCAGCAACCTCTACGTCAGTAACGGGCTTGCTACGGGGAACACCGCACAAGAGGCTCAGGTACAGTCGATGAGCGAGATTTTGGAACGGTATGCAAAGATTCAGATCATCAAAAACGGCTATTCGCTGCCGCATTACAGTGATGAATTTCTATCCCAATTTGAACGCCTCTACAGTGATCTTACAAAGCTGCGGGAACTTGGGTATATCGTCAACGTTTTGGACGCATCGCTGGGAGGAAAATTCCCCGTAACGGCGATTTCGTTTATCAATCCCGCCAATGCGACGCTGTTCGTCTCATTCGGTGCCCATCCGATTTTGGAAGTGTCGTTGGAGCGGACAATGACGGAGCTGATGCAGGGGCGCGGGCTGGATAATCTGGAAAGCTTTGAAGTCCCGACGTTTGATATGAGCCTCGTATCCGAGAGTTTTAATCTCGAATCCCATTTTATCGACTCCAACGGCAAGATGGGGATTCAGTTTTTAAGTAACAAAAAGAGCTTTGAACTCGCCCCGTGGACATACGGCGGCAATACCACCGAGGATGAGTTTGCCTATCTTACCGGGATATTTGAATCGATGGGCAAAGAGCTTTATATCCGTGAGTACAACTACCTCGGATTCTATTCATGCCAGATCGTCGTTCCCGGAGTTTCCGAAGTCTATCCGATCGACGATTTAATCTATAACAACCGTAATCGGGGCAAGATGTATCGTGAGGTGATTTTAAATTTTGCCGAGTATGATCCCGAAACGGTGCTCGATGAGATCGAAGCGCTCGAAGATCATTTGAATGTCGAGAAGTTCATAGGGGTTATTTTCGAGGAGAATTTTACGATCGGAGAGCTCAAAGCACAGCTGCATCTTTCAATGGGCAATATCGATGAAGCGGTGAGCTATCTGGAATTCGGCAACACCATGATGGGGAATCTGGTTCTTGAGCTTATCCGGATGGAAGAGCTGGGATTGGATTTGAATGACTACACTCAAGCCCTGTATGATCTTTATACTCAAGAACGTGTCGATAAAGGACTGGAAATACTAAGCGGTGAGCAGTTTTTGGTATCAAGTGCATTGCACCGCGATTATATGAATATGCTCGAAATGTATGATCGTCTTGAGGTGAAAAAAGCTGCCGGATTCTAAAACCCGGTTTGTTCGGAAGCAAAGAGATTCAGGATTTTAGAATATTCGGCAAACGCCTGCTTGTAGAGATGCTGAGTGTGGTTGTTGCTCTCATAAAGCTCGCTGGCACTCATACCGCTTTCCAGCGCATTTTTAAGCAGTTTCGTCCGCCGCAGATAGGTGAAGGCGAGATTAGGGAAATGTTCGTGTATCTTTTCCCGTATCGTTACCGCATCGGAGGGGCTATCGATCATATTGGCAAAAACGAGGATCGGCTTCTCTTTGAAGTTTTTAATAAAGATCAAACTTTTCATAATGGAGTTGAGATCGTTCGTTGTCGGTAGGATAATAATGTCCGATTCTCGCAGTATCTCATTCGCATGCGGATTTTCAAACCCTCCGAAGTCATAGACCGTATCGGGATAAAGGGGGATTTTGTTCGGATAATAGCGGGCATTCTTGTATTTGTTGAGGGCAACCGACATGTCGTTGGTCGCGTAGCGGTAGCGCAGGTCTTTAGCAAGAGAGAATGCCAGAGAAGTCTTTCCAACTCCCCCTTTGGTCGAAGCGATTGAGATGATTGCCATGGAGTACCTTCGCTAACTTTTTTGGTATCGTATCATAAAGAGTATTTTATCGTCAAAGTTTTGGCATTGCGCTAAAGAAGTTTAGGTTACTATAGCGGTATACATCTCTTAAGAGTTTAAAAAAGGGAAAAAAATGGCTTATTTTCCGATGTTCGTTAATTTGTCCGAATGTGATTGTCTGGTTGTCGGAGGGGGTGAAGTCGCCTTGCGCAAAATAGAGCAGCTTGTAAAGTTTTCACCGAGACTCACCGTGATTGCCCCCTCTGTTCATCCCGAAATCACTGAATTGGCTCAACACTATCCCATCGCAATCTATGAACGCGGATATTCGATCTGCGATCTGGAAGGGCGGTTTTTGGTGATCGGTGCGCTCGATGATCTGTTTGAACAGGAGAGGATTTTTAACTATTGCAAGGAAAACCATATCCATGTCAATTGTGTCGATTCCCCGTCATTATGCAGTTTTATCTTTCCGGCATTGATTGTAAACGATGATCTATCCATAGGGATCAATACCGCAGGACGTGCTCCCGCCGTCAGCTCGGCGCTTCGGAAATTTTTGACGACGCTGATTCCAAAAGGGATCGGTGATTTGATCGATCATGTCGATTCGATACGCCATAGTGAACCTGTCGGCAAAGAGCGTCAGGAAAAAATTATACGCATATGCAAAGATTTTTTCGGACAATAAACCCTACAAATTCACTCAACTTACCCCTATTATAATTAATCCCCTTATTTTTTAGACTTTTTAAATCCCCTAAATAGCGGGGGTTTCTGAGATATTTCAAATAAACTATACTAATTCAGTAGAAATACTTGACAATACTTTTTTTTCAGCGTATAATTTCTCCAGTTTAAAAGTGAATGAGCGTTCATTTAGTGTGAGTCTCATCGAGTGAAAGGAGAGAACATGAAGATTGCAGCCAATGTTACGGAACTGATCGGCAATACGCCGCTCATTACGTTAAACCATTTTTCAAATGAATCGACTACGGTCATAGGAAAGTGTGAATTTATGAATCCGTCCGGTTCGGTCAAAGACCGGATCGGGCGCAACATGATCCTCCAAGCCTTGCAGCGCGGGGAGATCACCGATGAGAGTGTCATTATCGAGCCGACCAGCGGAAATACCGGGATCGCATTGGCAAGCGTTGCCGCGAGTCTGGGGCTGAAGCTGATATTGACAATGCCGAGTTCCATGAGTCTGGAGCGCAGACGCCTTTTAGCGGCTTTGGGAGCACAGATCGTTTTGACCGAACCTGAAAAAGGGATGGGCGGAGCGGTTGCCAAAGCGATCGAACTGGGTAAAACGATACCGAACTCGGTCGTTTTACAGCAGTTTAATAATTCAGACAATCCGCAGATTCACCGTCAGAGCACGGCGGAAGAGATATGGAGAGATACGGACGGAAAGATCGATATCTTTGTAGCGGCGATCGGGACGGGAGGAACGATTACCGGTGTCGGAGAGGTTCTTAGACGCTACAACCCCGATATTCAAATCATAGCCGTTGAGCCGGACGCTTCGGCGGTTTTATCGGGTGAAGGTCCCGGCCCTCACAAAATTCAGGGAATCGGTGCGGGATTCATCCCGCAAGTACTCAATCGAGGCATTTATGATGAGATTTTGCGGATAACTAATGCCGAAGCGATTGAGACGGCGAGAGAGATTGCCAAAAAAGAGGGGCTTTTAGTCGGGATATCCTCCGGTGCGAATGTGGCGGCGGCAAAAAAAATCGCTGATCGTCCTGAAAACAAGGGGAAAACTATCGTAACGATTTTGTGCGATACCGGCGAGCGGTATCTGAGTACGGAATTGTATGAATTTCCCTCTGAAAACGGATGACAAACGTCATGGGGAAGGATACGGATGAAAGAAAAACATTATAGAAGTGTTATCAAGGCGGTCTCTTGGCGTACGGTAGGAACCATCGATACGATGATCGTCTCTTTTTTTATTACGGGAAATTTGATCATGGCGGTTTCGATCGGATCGGTGGAGGTCTTGACCAAGATGGTTTTATATTACTTCCATGAGAGAGCTTGGGATAAAACCAATTTCGGGCGGATAAAAGTAGTCGAAAATGATTACCAAATTTAGGAGAGGTTATGAGCATCAATCTGGATGTGTTGAATCGGCGATTTGAAAACGAAACGGTTGAATCACTGCTGGCATGTTTTTTGGAATCCCATAAGGGACGGATCGCTTTGGCGTCAAGCTTCGGTGCTGAAGATCAGGTATTAACCGACATGATTTTAAACATCGATCCTTTGGGAAAAATTTTTACCCTCGATACGGGAAGACTCCCCGAAGAGACCTATGCACTGATGGATCAGACAAACCGAAAATACGGGATCAAAGTGGATGTCTACTGTCCGGATCGCACTGCGCTCGAAGCGCTGTATCAAGCACAGGGGATCAACGGATTTCGAGACAGCATCGAAAATCGAAAAGCGTGCTGTCACGTGAGGAAATTGGAACCGCTAAAACGCGCGCTCGGTGAGTTGGAAGTCTGGATTACAGGATTACGCCGATCGCAATCTCCGACACGCGAGACGATGCGGCTTATCGAATGGGATGAGACTAACGGCCTTATCAAGCTGAACCCATTGATCGAATGGGACGAAGAGAGAGTCTGGGACTATATCAAAACCAACAAAGTCCCCTATAACGTTCTGCACACGCAAGGCTATCCGAGTATCGGATGTGAGCCGTGTACGCGGGCGATTCGTGTGGGAGAAGAACTCCGCGCCGGAAGATGGTGGTGGGAAAATCCCGAGCACAAGGAGTGTGGACTCCACCTAAGAGGGAACTGACAATGAAATTTCTATTGGAATTTTTGGATGGGTTACTCGATGATGAGTATTCGCATCGCACAGATTTGGCCGATTGGGCCATTTATGTTTAGAAACAAAAAAATTCTGCCTTGAAAAGGCAAGCTTTAGTGCCTTAGCGGCTAGCGTAGCCAAAGGGATTTTATTCCTTTGGCGTTCAAATAAAGGAGTAGACCATGATATCACCGGAAAGAAAAACACATTTAAAAGCATTGGAAGCCGAATCAATCCACATCATACGTGAAGTGGTTGCGGAATTTGACAATCCGGCTATGCTCTATTCGATCGGCAAAGATTCATCGGTGATGCTCCATTTGGCGATTAAAGCGTTTCATCCGGCAAAACTGCCGTTTCCGTTGCTGCATGTCGATACGACATGGAAGTTTAAAGAGATGATCGAGTTTCGTGACCGTCGGATAAAAGAGCTGGGATTGACGTTGTTGACCCATGTGAACCCTGAAGGGATCGCACAGAACATCAGTCCGTTTACCCACGGCAGTGCGGTGCATACCGATGTGATGAAGACGGAGGGGCTGAAACAGGCGCTTAATTATTATGAATTTGATGCGGTTTTTGGCGGAGCCAGACGGGATGAAGAGAAAAGCCGCGCAAAAGAGCGGATTTATTCGTTCCGTGACAAAAATCACCGATGGAATCCGAAAAATCAGCGGCCTGAGTTGTGGAATATCTATAACGGACGGATTCATAAAGGGGAGAGCATCCGTGTTTTTCCTCTTTCGAACTGGACGGAACTGGATATTTGGCAATACATTTACCTCGAAGAGATTCCGATCGTGCCGCTGTATTTCTCGGCACCGCGTCCTATCGTCGAACGAGACGGGGTCAAAATCATGGTGGATGACGAGCGTTTCCCGTTTAAAGATGGCGAAGTCGCGACAACCGAAAATGTCCGCTTCCGAACGTTAGGGTGTTATCCTCTGACCGGAGCGGTCGTGAGCGATGCAGTGACACTGAGCGACATCATACAAGAGATGCTTTTGACGAAAACGTCGGAGCGTCAGGGGCGTCTGATCGATGCGGACAGCTCAGGCTCAATGGAAAAGAAAAAAATAGAAGGATATTTCTAATGGCACATCAAGGCGATTTGATAGCCACCGATATCGAGGGCTATCTCAAAGAACAAGAACACAAAGAGCTGCTCCGCTTTATTACCTGCGGGAGTGTGGATGACGGCAAAAGCACCCTGATCGGCCGACTGCTGCATGATTCGAAGATGATTTTTGAAGATCAGTTGGAGAGCATCAAAAACGACAGCAAAAAATCGGGAACGACGGGGGATCAAATCGATTTGGCGCTCCTAGTTGATGGCTTGCAGAGCGAGCGGGAGCAGGGGATTACGATCGATGTGGCATACCGCTACTTTTCGACCGATAAACGCAAGTTTATTATCGCCGATACCCCGGGTCATGAACAGTATACACGCAACATGGCAACCGGTGCGTCGACGGCAGATTTGGCGATCATCCTTATCGATGCGCGTTACGGGATCGTGACGCAGACGCGCCGCCATTCGTATATCGTCCGTCTTTTGGGGATTAAAAATGTCGTCGTCGCTATCAATAAAATGGATTTGGTCGGTTTCGATCAGACGGTATTTGAACAGATTGATGCGGAGTATCGCACTTTTGCACAAGAGTTAGGGATTGAGGGGATCTACTCTGTCCCTCTTTCGGCATTGGATGGCGACAATGTCGTAACCAAAAGCATCCATACCCCTTGGTATGAGGGTTCGACACTTTTGGATATTTTGGAAGATATCCCTTTGGCTTCGGCAGCTGTTGAAGCACCGTTTCGGATGGTGGTGCAATACGTCAATCGGCCGAATCTCGATTTCAGAGGTTTTGCAGGGACGATCGCATCGGGGACGATTAGCGTCGGAGACCGTATCAGGGTTTATCCCTCACTAAAAGAGGCCAGCGTCAAAGCGATCGTTACCTATGAGGGTGATTTGGATTTGGCTTCCAGCGGTGATGCGATTACGTTGACCTTGCACGAAGAGATCGATATCAGCCGGGGAAATGTTTTGGGCAAGTCGGATGAGGCAATTGAGCAAAGCGATGCAATAATCGCCAATATCGTATGGATGGATGAGGAAAAATTGTCGACGGAGAAAAGCTTTTTGTTGAAGCGGGGATCGAGTGTGACTACGGCGTATACCGAGTGCATCGATTATCGCGTCGATGTCAATACCCAAGAAAAATTTCAAGCTTCGCAGCTAGAGCTGAACGATATCGGATCGGTCCGTTTGAATTTGGCCGAGCCGCTTGCATTTGATCATTACGATGAAAACCGGCAAATGGGCGGATTTATCCTGATTGACAAAATCACCAACAACACGGTGGCAGCAGGGATGATTACTCAAGATGTTGCGGTAAAAAAAGAGGTGAAGAGCAATGCGTCTGCATTCGAAGTTGAGCTGAATGCTCTAATACGGCGGCATTTTCCGCACTGGAACGCCGCGACAATCGTTTAAGGAACTGATTATGGCTAGTGAAACAAAAGCAGAGAGGATTGAACGTATCAAACGGGAAAAAGACGGTTTGGACGTTATTTCCGATATCTATCGATATGCCAAGAGCGGTGAAGCGATCGATCCGGAAGATATCGACCGTTTTAAATGGTACGGTATCTATACCCAAAACCGCAATCTTCAGGATGCGGAGGATGAGACACAATACTACATGCTTCGCGTAAAGCTGGAGGGGGGGTATCTAAGCGCCAAACAGGTGGAAGTACTGGGTGAGATTTCGGTTCAATTCGCACGGGGAAGCGGCGATATCACGACGCGTCAGGATATTCAGTTTCACTGGATAAAAATCGAAGATTTTCCCGAAATTTTGGAAAGACTCTCGGTAGTGGGGCTAAGTGTGCTTGAAGCGTCCGGAGACTGTCCGCGCAATATCGTGAGCTGTCCGGTAAACGGCATCGATCATCATCAGATCGATGATGTTCGGGATGTTGTCCTTGCACTGAACAATCTTTATCGCGGAAATCCCGATTTTTCGAATCTGCCGAGAAAATTTAAAATCGGCGTGAGCGGATGCAATAAGCATTGTATTAACCATGAAGTGCAGGATTTGGCTTTTACAGCGGTCAAAAACGGCGATGAACTCCGCTTTAGCGTCAGCGTCGGAGGAGGGCAGGCGAGCAATCGGCGTATCGGTGATCATATCGGGTATGTCAAGCGGCGCGATATACTCAAAATAGCCGAAGCGGTAGCACGCATCTACCGTGACGAAGGGCGACGCGACAACCGAAGCAAAGCCCGTTTGGGTCATCTTGTTGAGGAATGGGGCGTTGAGCGTTTTGTCAGCGAGCTCGAAAAAGAGTCACATGTGACATTGGAGCGATATGACGGAGAGCCTTTTACCCCGTATCCCAGACGCAGTCATTTTGGCGTTGGAGCAACGGTTAAAAAAGGGTACAACACTATCGGATGTGCGCTCACCAGCGGTCGGATCAGCGGTGAGAAACTCTTGAAGCTCGGACGAATTCTCGATTTGTATAAAGCAGAGGGGATCACGTTAAGCGCGACACAAAACTTTGTGATTCTAAACGTTCATACCGATGCGACGGAACCGATGATGGATACGCTCAAAGCGGTGGGATTTCATCCCAACCCCTCAGTTTTCGAAGCGCGTACTTTGGCATGTACGGGGCTCAATTTTTGTAAATTCGCGCTCAGCGAGACCAAAGAGTTGGCGATTGAGGTGGTGGAGTACCTCAATCATCGTTTCCCTGATTTCGATGAGCCGGTGAGCATTAGTATCAACGGCTGTCCGAACTCCTGTGCCCACCCCCATATCGTCGATCTCGGGTTTGTCGGCGCTATTGTCAAACGAGGTGATGAGCGGCTCAAGGGGTTCGATCTGATCGTAGGAGGGCATCTTGAGGGGGAACTTAGCCGTTTCGCCGTGAAAACAGGATTAAAAGTTGCCGCTGATGAAGTGGCCCCGTTGGTAGAGTCGTTGATTCGTGAGTTTGAGGGCAGCAGCAGCAATAGTTTCGGAAATTTTTTATGGGAGAAATACGCATATGAAACAGCTGTTCCGTCCTCTGCTTGATTCAGAAGACAAGATCGAGCAGATAGGACGCAATACTATCGGGGTACATAAAAAAACCTATTTTGATTTTACCGCGTCGGGTTTGGCATACGAGCCGGTAGAAGCGCGTATCCACGAAGTGCTTGAGACGTATGCGAATACCCATTCGAGGGAAGCGACGATGGCGGCAACGACGGATCGTTATTACCGCTATGCGAGAGAGCATTTAAAGTCGTTACTGGGATTGGATAATTCGTTTGCGTTGATGCCGTGCGGATGCGGTGCTACGGGGGCGGTAAAACGGCTTCAGGAAATCCTTGGGCTCTATATTCCGCCGGCGACGCGGGCGCGGTATCGTTCCCTTCCGCCTGCGAATGAACTGCCATTGGTAATCGTAGGGCCGTATGAGCACCATTCCAACGAGATCAGTTACCGTGAAGCACTGTGCGAGACGGTACGTGTCGGATTGAATGCCAAAGGGCTGGTCGATCTCGAACAGCTCGAAGAGATTTTGGAACAGAACCGGGATCGGGAGATTATCGGGTCCTTTTGTATCGCATCCAATGTGACGGGGACGATAACTCCGTATGAAGAGATATCGGAAATACTTCGCCGGAACGGGGCGATTGTCTGTTTTGACGCTGCGGCGTCATCACCGTATATGAATATTCCCTGCCATCTGTACGATGCGATGTTTTATTCACCGCATAAACTTTTAGGCGGTCCCGGGTCATGCGGATTGCTGGCGATTCGGCGTAATTTGTTCGATGCGGATGCCAAACCGACCTTTGCGGGAGGGGGAACGGTACGCTATGTCAGCCGTACCAGCCATTTTTTTGTTGACGGTATTGAAGACCGCGAGGATGCCGGAACTCCGGGAATATTGCAGCTGATTCGCGCCGCATTGGCGTATCAGCTTCGAAATGAACTGGGTTTCGGATGGATCGCTTCCCGGAAAAAATTGCTGTATGAGCGTTTTATCGAAGGGCTCAAAGAGATCGATGGAACGACCTGTTACGGCTGCCGCAAGGCGGATAACATCGGGATCGTTTCGTTTAACGTCAAGGGGATCGATCCGTACGCATTGTGTTCGCTTCTTTCTCAGACAAAAGGGTTCCAAACGCGTGCAGGTTGTTCGTGCGCGGGGCCGTACGGACATGATCTATTAGGCTTGGAGGATGATACCCCCCTCCAAAAGCGGCCGGGATGGCTGCGTATCAGTATCCATTATTCGCAAGGTGTAGATGATATCGATGCGTTGTTGGAAGCGATTAAAAAATCAATAAAGAGGCTAGAATGACAAAAATCATACAACACAATTCAGCCGAAACCAACGAGACGTTTTCGGTCAGAAAAGGGAACGTATATCTCGTAGGCTGCGGTCTGGGAGATGTAGAACAGTTGACGATCAAAGCGTATCGGATTATCAAAGAGGCGCAGATCGTTTTATACGATAATCTCATTCCCAAAGAGATTATCGATTTGATCCCATCCGAAACACGCAAGATTTATGTGGGAAAACCCAAAGACAACCATAGTATCAGCCAAGAGAGAATCAATCATCTTATAGCTGATTACGCGGGACAGGGATTCAGTGTGGCACGGCTCAAAAGCGGTGATCCCTATATTTTCGGGCGGGGGAGCGAAGAGGCGATATTTTTGCAGGAGAAGGGATATAAAGTCGATGTGATCGCCGGGATATCATCGTGTGTCAGCGCTCCCGCATGTGCGGGTATCCCTCCGACCGCACGGGGATATGCATCAAGCTTTTCCGTCGTATCGGCACATTTGAAAGAGGGAAAATTCAATGAGGAGTGGCTCCCTTTGCTACAGCTTTCTAACCACACGACGGTCGTATTGATGGGGTTGAGTTTGGCGGGTACGATCAAAAAAGCGGCATTAAAATCGGGAGTGCCGAAAAATCTTCCGGTAGCGATTGTGTCCAATGCTTCCCGAGCCAATCAGCAAAGTGTCGTAACGACGCTCAGCGGATTGTCAAAAGCGGCAAAAACGATGAAGGGGCCGGCGGTGATCGTGTTCGGAGACGTTGTCAATCTTCACGGAAAGCTTCCGGAATATCAGCTTCAACAGGTGGAATTTAAATAAAATACATCGATTGCTGATTGAGAGCATTGCCCTGATCAACGAGGTCTTGGAGTGTTTCATGAAACACGTTTTTCATGTCTTCTCGAATCCGATCCCAGTAGAGGTGCAAAATCGGCTGTAACCGCTCATCGGTAGGGTTGCAAAGTTCCCCCTCCAAGGCGACCAATATTTCAAATACTGCGATCGCATTCGGGGCTTTGGCGAGCAAATAGCCTCCGCCGGCTCCCCGAATACTCTGAATCAATCCCTCTTTGCGCAAAGTTGCGAGAATTTGTTCCAGATAATTTTGGGGTATATTGGCTTTTTCGGCGATGTCGCGGATTTGAAGATGCCCTTGTCCGTAATGAAGCGCTAATTCGTACATGGCTGCGAGGCCATAGCTTCCTTTTGTAGAAATACCAGCCAATCTTTTCTCCTATCGGATATAGTGGAGATATTGTATTGGAGGTAGTGTTAATAGTCCATTAAGGACATCGATTTAGAAGAGATTATTCGCTCTCTTTCGGCGATTTGAACGATTTTACGTCAATCCGGCGCGGTGCGCGTTTCGGTGCAGCGGGTGTATCGGAGGGTTTTCGGTCCTGATAAGGTTTTTTGTCACCGAACGGCTTTTTATCTCCAAAAGACTTCTTGTCCCCGAATGGTTTTTTATCGCCGAACGGCTTCTTGTCACCGAAGGGTTTCTTTTCTCCGAATGCCGGTTTGTCGCCATAAGGTTTTTTGTCCCCGTATGGCTTCTTGTCTCCGTAGGGTTTTTTATCTCCAAAAGACTTTTTATCCCCGAACGGTTTCTTTTCTCCGAATGCCGGTTTTTCGCCGTAAGGTTTTTTCTCCCCGTAAGGCTTCTTGTCTCCATAAGGTTTTTTATCCCCTTCAGAGCGTTTGGAATCATCAGAGCTTTTCGCTTTGTCTCCGAAAAATTTCGGTTTGCTGCCGAATTTGGTTCGGGCAGCTTTTTCCGCATCGCTTCGCGGCGTACCGTCGATATAATGGTTGCGCTCCCGCGTTTTCCCCTCGAAGATCGGTTTTCCGCTTTCGTCTTTTCCGACGAATCGCGGTTTGCTGTTATGCTGTTTTTTAGCGGAAAAACCGTCCCCTTCGTCACGCGTTGGGCGACGTTCACCGCGCGGTGCGTCATCGCGTTTGCGTTCAGGACGGGTATCGCGGACCGGTTTCTTGTCACGATTTCTCGGATCCTGTGCGTCACGGGCTTCACGCTCTTCTCTGCGCGCTTTTGCTTCTGCTTTTTGCTGGTTGTCTACGGCGATTCCGAAATCGGGTTCAAACCCTTTGACTACCTCTTGGACGATGGTACGCCCGTTGAGAAGCTCGATCGGATAGAGCCGTTTTTGATCCTCCGCATCGAGGGTGATAAGAGCGTATTCGCTTGCGCGGGCAAAGCGCGACATATAAAGAATCGCTTTTTCGGGAAGGTCGTAGCTGATAAGCACGTCGCAGCGCAGATCGGGATTTTTTGCCAATTGCTCATCGCTCAGGACGGTGATGTTGTTTCCGGCAAAAAGATTCGGAAGTTCTCCCGCATCATTGGAGGTGACGATGAGAATCGTTTTTCCCGCATTGCGTTCGATCAAAAAATGGACCAGTTCATTTTTGCGAGGGCGGTTACACGGGTGGATACGATGGTTCTGGCGTTTGATAGGTGTCGATGACATAAAGAGTCCTTGGGTATATAAGCCTCATTCAAGAGGGGGGATAAGCGGTCGTTGGGGAATGTCAAGCGTAGACCGAAGACGCAAATGATTATGCAATTATAG
>Ga0209340_1001934_pt1 | contig 13079 bp, 12 predicted proteins | sample EPASupsiteSAE323_FD_187266 | JGI IMG/M metagenome (GOLD analysis project Ga0209340, IMG submission 187266) | Bioremediated contaminated groundwater from EPA Superfund site, New Mexico - Sample SAE3-23 (SPAdes) (version 2) | ecosystem: Environmental > Aquatic > Deep subsurface > Groundwater >... | reverse complement strand
CTGTCGGCACAGGGCGGTGTTTTGCCAAAGTGTGAACATGGTTCAAGGTTTATATATATAGTTCCACCTTTAGCCTTTTCACCTGCCTGATTGAGGGCATTGATTTCGGCATGGGCTTCCCCGTATTTCATATGATAACCTCTGCCAACTTCGTTGCCATCTTTATCGAGCACAACAGAACCCACAAGCGGATTTGGAGAAACCTTGCCTTCTCCAAACTTTGCAAGTTCAATACATTCTTTTATATATTTTTCATCTGTATTCATATTTTTAAAGCCTTAAATTACTTTAAATAATATCATAAATGCAAAGGAACTCCACTAATAATCGTGGAGTTCCTTTATATGTGGGGTTATTATAAAATTAATCTGCTTCTTGTAAGCCAGCTGCTTGAGTAGAGTAAGCTTTAGCGAATATTTTCAATCCCGGATATGTAGTTTTAAGTTTTCCTTCAGGTAATGGGAAAATAGGTTCTCCGGATCTTTCATTCAGTTCTCTTTCAATTCTCAATAACTGGTTATATTTAGCCATACGATCTGTTCTACAGAGAGAGCCTGTCTTGATCTGTCCGGCATTTGTACCTACTACGAGATCAGCAATAAATGGATCTTCTGTTTCGCCGGATCTGTGGCTGACTACTGCTGTAAATCCTGCATTATCAGCCATTCTGATAGCATCAAGTGTTTCGCTAACGGTACCAATCTGATTGAGTTTAATAAGAACACTGTTTGTTGCTTTTTCTTCGATACCTCTTTGTAATATTGATGGATTGGTAACATACAGGTCGTCTCCAACAATTTGGGTTGTCTTACCCATTTCTTTTGTGAGTAATTTCCAGCCATCCCAGTCTTTTTCAGCCATACCATCTTCAATTGAGATTATTTCAGGAAAATCTTTTTTAAGATCCTTATAGTAATCAACCATTTCTTCACTGGTTAAAACGAGACCCTCTTTTTCAAGGTGATATTTATTGTCTTCTTCTTTATAAAATTCTGAACTGGCTGAATCGAGACCCATTTTTATTTTGCCTTCATACCCTGCATCCTGAATAGCCTGTCTTATCATGCCAAGAGCTTCTTTTGTTGCGACAGGAGGAGCAAAACCGCCTTCATCACCTACAGTAGTTGCAAAAGCAACTTCTCTAGGATCCTTTCCACTTGCAATAGCGTCTTTTCTCTTTTGATCTATAATCTTTTTAAGTGCCTGGAATGTTTCTGTTCCCATTTTCATGGCTTCTTCAAAATTTTTGGCACCTACCGGTATAATCATAAATTCCTGAAGATCAGGACCGGCTGGGGCATGTGCGCCACCATTAATAACATTCATCATTGGAACAGGCAATTTTTTAGGTTTTTGATATCTGTGAACAACTTTTTTATTTTCTGCTGCTTCAACATAATTTGTTTCTGAATTACCGGTAGAATATCTATATTGTTTGGCAAGATGTTCATAAAGAGGAATCCCCTGTGCTTCAGCAGCCGCTCTGGCACATGCCATACTGACAGCTAAAATAGCATTTGCTCCAAGTTTGGATTTATTATCTGTTCCATCCAGTTTAATCATTGTACCGTCAATTAAAGCTTGATTAGTTACATCAAGATCAATAATTTCTTTTTTGATTCTTTTATTAACATTATTGATGGCTTTTGATACATCTTTACCAGAATATTCTTTACCGCCATCTCTTAATTCGAGAGCTTCTCTTGATCCGGTGCTTGCGCCTGACGGAACTATAGCACTTGCTTTAACTCCACCTTTTAATGTAATAGTTACTTCAACGGTAGGAAAACCCCTTGAATCAAAGACTCTGGCTGCCTGAACGTCTTCAATTTTTAAATTATCAGCTACTTTTTTACCTGTAAAAGTAACACTGTTAGCTTTAAAAACCTGAGCTGAAATGTCTTTTGTTCCTAAAAATGAACTTACGGTTGAATTTTGAATTGGACTTAAATCATTTGATTCCAATAATTTAACTTTTTGCTGAAAAGTCTGATTATTATTAAATTGTGAAATTTGCTGGATCATTACGATCTCCTTCTTCATAATTTCTCTAACTCGCATGAATAAAGTCGGTAAATTTATAATGTTGATAATTTTAGAGACCGTTTTTTACATTTTTTTACAAAAACCATGAAAGATGTAACAAAATCACTATTTTATTACATGTAAAATCACAGTTTTGAATAAATTATCATTATTTGTTTTTAATATTTTTATTAATTTTTGCAAGCTCTTTTGCTACAACCAATTTTTCTTCATCAGTTAGAATAATTCCTGCAAATGCAAATATTGTCATATCTTCTACATAAGCATGATTATAAAGCACGTCAGCTAAATCACCTGCAAGCTGAATAAGCGCTTCGTACCCGATGTCAGTATGTTTTGCTTCATATTTCTCGTACAATTCATCGAGCAATATCTTCTTTTCATACATATCTTTATGTTCATTTAATATATTCTTAACCAGATTAGGCTCATTTGAAATCTTTCCTTCAAGCTTTTTGAGCAAAATTTCCTCTTCTACTGCAAAATGACTATCTAAAACTCTATCCAGCATATCTTTAAAGTTTTTTAACTCATCCATAACTTCGTATTTATTTGTTGATTCTAAAGCAGCTTTAAATTTACTTATAACATCATATATGTCTTTATGTTCATCGATTAAAGGCTGAAATTCATTCATATTCTAACTCCTGTTATTAGTGCATATTTATAATAACAGCCCATTAAAATTATTTAAGCCAGAAAGTGGTTAGTCCAAAATAATTAGCATAGCAAATGAATTATATTACTTGAATATAGCATCCCATTTTTGCAATACTTTTGTCAGGGAGTAAAATCAGACTTATGATTACAAAAATTAAAACAATAATAAAAGACTACTTTGAACTAATAAAATTTGAACATACAATTTTTGCCCTGCCGTTTGCTTTATCCGGTATGCTGCTTGCTTCTTTAAATGAATGGCCTGATATAAAAACTTTTGTATGGGTTTTACTTGCAATGGTTGCAGGAAGAACAGGAGCTATGTCATTAAACAGGCTTATAGATGCGGATATTGATAAAAATAACCCAAGAACAGCAAATAGAGCCATTCCGGCAGGCAGAATAAAAAAGTTACCTGCTTTGATTCTGGCTGTATTTTCATTTTGCATTTTAACTTTTGCAGTCTGGCATTTGCCTGCGATATGCAGGCAGTTACTACCTGTTGCTATTTTTATTCTTATAATTTATTCATACACAAAAAGATTTACAAATATGTCGCATTTAATTCTGGGATCAGCACTTGGTGCTGCTGCGGCAGGAGGTTGGCTCGCAGTAAGCGGCAGAATAGAAATTCCTGTTGTATTATGGGGACTTGCTGTGACTTTTTGGGTTACAGGATTTGATATTATTTACGCTATTCAAGATATAGACTTTGATAAAGAAAACAGGCTTTTCAGCATACCCGCCTGGCTTGGTATTAAAAAAAGTTTATTAGTATCAAAATTATTTCATTTCGCAACAGTAATATCTTTGTTAATTTTAGGTATAATATATCCTGTCAGCTATTTTTACTGGACAGGCATATTGTTTGCCACAGGAATGTTAATATACGAACACAGTTTGATCAGTGAAAATAACCTTTCAAAAATAAACGTCGCTTTTTTCAATACCAACGGATATGTAAGCATTGGAATTTTCTTATTTATTCTTTTGGATAAGTTTTTTGGGTAAAATTTAGGTAAAAAATGAATAAAGAATTTAAAAATAAAGAACGAGTTACGAATAATCTGCAATCTCACTTGGCAATTGAAGATACATTGACATATAAAGCCATGAATTTCTTACTTAAAGAAACTTCAGACTGGTTTGAAACAATAGGTGAAATAGGAACTAACCTTATACATGCAATAAAATTCATTTTCACCGGTAATATCAATATAAAAGCAACTCTTGAGCAATCTTCAAGATTTGGAGTTGATTCACTGCCAATAACTCTTTTAATGGTAGGCGTATCCGGCATGATTATTGCCCTTCAGCTTGCTTACGAAATGGTTAAACAGGGAGCAGGCAATTATGTAGGAGCTCTTCTCACATTAATTATAATAAGAGAAATAGGACCTATAATGGGTAGTTTTGCTGTTATATCAATGGTAGGATCTTCAATGGCTGCAGAAATAGGTACAATGAAAGTTACAGAACAGGTAGATGCAATAAAAGTGCTTGGAGTAAATCCCGTATGTTATTTAATTGTTCCGAGAATACTTGCAGGATTTTTTATTATGCCTTTTGTAATTATACTTGCAAATACAGTCGGTATTATAGGAGGTTTTATTGCGAGTAACATTGTAGCAGAAGTGAGTGCTCTTAATTATATTGATTCTGTCTGGCATGGGCTTGCCCAGAAAGATATTTTTGTCAGTATTCTAAAAGCAAGTGTTTTTGGTGGTATAATAGCACTAATAAGTTCATCTATTGGATATAAAACCCAGGGAGGAGCAAAAGACGTAGGTGCTGCAACAACAAAAGCAGTTGTCTGGTCATTTGTCGCTGTGGTTTTTGCAGATTATATAATTTCTTTGATATTTTTTAATTAGGTACAAAATATGCTGGTTCAATTAAAAAACATATACAAATTATTCGATGAAAAACCTGTTTTAAACAACATAAGCTTTAATGTTGAAGCAGGAGAAGGAATTGCTGTTGTCGGATTTAGCGGGTCAGGAAAAAGTACAATCCTGAAGTTAATCAGCGGGCTTCTTGAGCCTGATTCAGGAGAGATTATTCTGGGTGATGATAACATTGGCATGGTATTTCAGTATTCAGCACTGTTTGATTCGTTAAATATATACGAAAATATTGCTTTTGCACTTAAAGAAAGAAAAGAATTCAAGAAAAAATACACTGAAGAGCAGATGATAAAAATTGTAAGAGAAAAACTAACAATGGTCGGCCTTGCTAATATTGAAGAAAAATTTCCAAGTGAGCTTTCAGGAGGAATGCAGAAAAGAGTCAGTTTTGCCAGAGCAATTGTTACAAATCCAAGAATTATTCTATATGACGAACCAACTGCAGGTCTCGATCCAGTTTCATCTACAGTTATAGAAGACTACATTGTCCAGCTAAAAAATGATCTTAAAGCTGCTTCTATAATTGTTACGCATCAGATGTCAACAATTAAAAGAACTTCGGATAGAATAATAATGATCTATAATGGTAAAATAGTCTGGCAGGGAACTCCTGTTGAAATGATGACAACTGACGATCCATATGCCCGCCAGTTTGTTCTGGCTCAAAGAGAAGGCCCCATGATCACTGCGGCAGGGTAGGCTAATATAATTTTTGGTGATAGTCATCACCTAACTTATGTTAACGACTAAAGCTTTGAATCAGTTGAATTCAACTTAAAGTTATCAGCCTATGTTGTAACACAACTTAATTTTTATATTCAACAATAATTCAAATTTTTAGTATACTTAATAGGAGATCACTGCATAACTTAAATTTTTGCTAAAAATCAAAAATTTGCGATCGATCCATGTAAAATATGTAAAAGTTTTTATAGTTAAGAAACTTTTTTATAGGAAATTCACAGTTTATGAAATTAACGCCAGCAGTAAAAGTCGGAATATTAACATTTTTATCTGTTATAGTTCTTATATTTGGATTAATGTGGCTCAAAGGACGTGCAATTTCTGCAGGACAGCGAATTGAAGTCAAATTTCAGGATGTTGACGGAATGAGGCCGGGATCTGCCGTTCAAATGATGGGCATTAGAATAGGCCAGATAGAAGAAGTTATTCCTTATATTGATAAGGATACAAGTTATGTCAGAGTTAAATTTGTTATAACTCAGGTCGGCATAACAATTCCAACTGCTTCAACAATTTCTATACAACAATCAGGAATTATCGGTGAAAAATTTCTTGAAATAACCCCACCACAGCTTCAGATTTCATATTTACCAGTTATATCAAATGTAAAGTCTGAACTAAAAGAAGGTTCACCTGTTGAAATTATTGCTGATGGCAAATATATGACAATAGGTATAGTTAAAAATACAGAAATAATTGACTCAAGGACACTTCCTGACGAACAAAAAATGAAAATCTTTACTCATTGGGTTTATAAAGTTGAATATATTAACACAACTCCGGGTATTATAATTCCTGAAGACTCTGTGCCAAGAATTATACGTTATGGAAATTCTCAAAACGATTATAAATTAAGGCTGATACCTCCTGATAATACAATTGTTCAGGTTTATGAATCCGACAGCAAATATACCATTGTAGAACCCATGAGACTTAAAAAATTGTTTGATCTTCAACTTCAGACAGCTGTTTCATTAAAGGAAACAAACGATAAGATCAATGCTCTTCTTTCGGAAGATTCCATAAATAATTTAAAACAAACTCTTAAAAACACTAAGGATCTTACAGCACAGGCAACTATAACTTTAAGAACAGCATCTTCTCTATTGGGTACATCAGAATCAGAACTCAAATCAGTAGTTATCATGGCATCTGACCTTTCAGACAGAATGATTAAGCTTTCAGATAATTTAAATGGGATTATTGGAGATCCTGAAGTTAAAAAGAATTTTCTTGCAACAGCTTCTTCAATGCAAAAATCCACAAAACAAATTTCGGAAATATTATCTGATCCAAAGTTAAAAGATACTATCAACCTTGTTAACAGTTCTACTAAAGATTTATCAGAAATTACATCTTATATGAGCGGCGTTACTAAAGATCCTGAATTTAGAGGTAAGCTTGATGGTACGGTAACAAACCTGAGTGCTTCACTTGAAAAACTTTCAAAAGCCCTTGACAAGGTAAATGGTCTTTCAAAAAATGATGAGCAGGAAATAAAAGCAATTTTACAGGATTCAGCTGAAACTTCAAAAAATCTCAAAAAATTCTCTGAAAGATTAAATAAAAGATTTCTTTTATTCAGGTTGATGTTCTAGCTACTCTAATTCACTAAACATTCAATTATCTAATTAGCAATTCGGATTATTTATGAAGCAATATTTTAATAAAATTCATTACTCAGATCAAAAAAGTCTACCGGATAAAATTTTTGAGAACTTTTTGAGTATATTTTCTTTTCCTTATTACATTGGAAGTTCTTTAAGAAATTTTTTATTCAAAATTAATTACCTGAAAAAAACAAAATTACCGGCATATGTAATTTCTATTGGCAATTTAACCACCGGAGGAACAGGCAAAACTCCTCTCACTGCTGAAATAGCAAAATATATAATGGATAAATATAGCAAAAATGTTGCTGTTTTAAGCCGCGGCTATGGAGGACAGCTTTCAGCCAAAGACGTTAATATAATTAGTGACGGTAAAAACATTTATTCAACAGCACATTTAGCTGGAGATGAACCATACTGGATGGCTTCAAATCTTGATAATATTATAGTCTTAACGGGACAAAACAGAACTAAAACCGGCATGTATGCAATAGAAAATCTTGATGCTGATGTTTTAATTCTTGACGATGGATTTCAGCATATAAAACTGGAAAGAGACCTGAATATCCTGGTTATTGATGCTAATAAAAAATTCGGCAACGGAAAAATACTTCCGGCCGGACCTTTAAGGGAATCTATATCTCAAATTAACAGGGCGGATAAAATTATTTTTGTTGATAAAAACGGTTTTGACAAAAAAACCTCAACAGATAATGTCTTTTTTATGGAGAACATAAATGCAAAATTTAGTAAGCCATATTCAATTTGCAGATTTAAAAACGGCGGAATATTTAATATTAAATCATCAGAAGAAATAGATGTTTCTTTTAAAAATGTATATGCGTTTGCAGGAATTGCACAGCCGGAATTTTTCTTTAACAGTCTCAAACAAAATAATTATAATCTTGTATATACAAGATTATTTGCCGATCATCATCTGTACACAAAAGAAGATCTTGTAAATATGATCAAAGAAGCTGTTTCGCTTAATGCAAGCTGTATAATAACAACAGAAAAAGATGCTGTAAAACTTCTGGCATTCATTGATGAAGTGGATCTTAAAATTCCTGTATATGCACAAAAAGTAAGCCTGGATATAGAGCTTGAGAATATTATAGATGAAAATTTTAGTAATTAGATATAGATTTATAGGTGATACCATCCTGACTGTACCTTTTTTGAGAAATCTTAGAAGAGCATATCCTGACGCTCAGATTGATATGCTTGTTGGTCCTGTTTCAGGTGAAGTTTTAACAGATTGTCCTTATATAAATAATCTCATAGTTTTTGATACTACAAGAAAATTTAAATATGAAAATACTAAACAGGAGAAACAAAGCTTCTTTAATTATGTTAACCTTTTAAAAAAACAAAAATACGATAAAGCTTATGTACTTAAAAGATCTTTCTCAAGTGCAGCTCTTGCTTTTTTTGCAGGGATAAAACAAAGAATCGGTTTTGATACGGAACATAGAGGCATATTTTTAACAAAACGTGTTCCTTATGTAAAAAACAGACATGAAGTAGAATGCTTTCTGGATATTTTAAGAGCTGACAATATCCCTGTTACTAATAATTACCTTGAAAACTGGATAAATGAATCAGCAGATAACAAAATTAACGGGATTTTTAAAGAATTAAATATCACTGACGGCAAAAAAGCCCTGATCCATGCCACAAGCGGAAATGTCCTTAAACAATGGCCTCTTGAATACTTTGCAGAATTAATAAAATATCTTGCTAATAAAAAGAAAATTCAAATTTTTTATACCGGAACAGCAAATGACTCAAATGTTTATGAGCTGATTCACAGTCTTATTGGAGAAGAACTAACAATAAAGCCTGTAAATTTATGCGGAAAGTTGTCTCTAGCTGAAAGTGCAGCTCTTATAAATAAAATGGATTTTGCAGTAGGGTCTGATTCAGGAACTCTTCACATTGCAGCAGCGCTAAATATTCCTGTTATTGGAATTTATGGTCCTATGAACCCGACAAAATGGTGTGCTTTTGGAGATATCCATACTCCGATATTTTTAGATTTATCGTGTATACCTTGCGAATTGAGCAAAAAATGTCCGAGAGATATTGCATGTTTGAAGAATATTACTTCTGATATGGTGATTGAGAAAATTAATAATCAGTTATCCCATTAATTTTAAGATTAATTAAGTTAATCATTATTTCATTAAATTTTATTAACTTAAATGTTGATCAATAAATACGTGCATATTTTGAATTTTTAATAAATATGCAACAAATATTTGTTGCATTTAAATCTCTAAAAAGACATACTATGTAAACTTGGAAATATTTCTTAGTTTTTAGGTTAAGGATCTTGACTTGGGTAAGTGTAAAAAAAGATTAAGTGCAAGAGCAAGAAACGAAAAGCATCAGCTCCTCATATCCAGAAAAGAGGCTCTCGATCTTGTATCTGAAGAACTTACTCAAGATCCGTCCAGCATATCTGCAAAAAAAATGATTTCACTTTTTGGATTAAGCGCAGAAGAACTTTCAGAAGCCGGCGTTACTTATGAAATACTCAGATCTCTGGATGGCTTAATTAATTAAGGTCATAAACAACCAATAACAATCAAATATAAAAACGGGTTAAACAGGAAATCTCTTTTACTAATTCTCTTATGCTATATTAAGGGAATTTTTTTTATGTTATTAAAATAAAGGAAAAAATTCTATAATATTGTTAATATTTTAAAACAGGAAGAATTATAATGAGTAAAGTTTTAATCGTCGGTTCAATAGGTTTGGATGATCTTGAAACTCCTTTTGGTAAAAGAGAAAGAGTTCTTGGCGGATCAGTATCCTATGCATCTATAGCAGCAAGTTTATTCAGCCCGGTTAATATGGTTGGCGTTGTTGGACAGGATTTTCCTTCAATATACGTTGATTTATTCAAAAGCAGAGGAATTAATATAAACGGTCTTGAATTTAGAGAAGGTAATACTTTTAAATGGAAAGGCTATTATGAATACGATATGAATCAGGCACATACTCTGGAAACCCATCTGAACGTATTTGCTGATTTTAATCCGGTTCTGCCTCAGGAATATATTGACAGTGATTTTGTTTTTCTTGCCAATATACATCCTTCACTCCAGCTTAATGTACTGGATCAGATTAAAACACCTAAATTTACAATGGTTGATACCATGAATTTATGGATATCCACTACAAAAAATGAACTTTTAGATGTTATAAAAAGAGTTAATATGGTACTTCTCAATGAAGGAGAGGCAAGACAGCTTTGTGAAACTCCAAATCTTGTAGCTGCCGCCAATCAAATCCTCGAAATGGGGCCTGATTTTGTAATAATTAAAAAAGGTGAACATGGAGCCCTGATGTTTGATAAAATGGGTGAAATTTTCTCTTCTCCTGCTTATCCGCTTGAATTGATTAAAGATCCGACAGGTGCAGGGGATACCTTTGCAGGCGGGTTTATAGGTTATCTTTCACATGCGGAAGAGATAACTTCCAGTAATCTGAGAAAAGCAGTAATTATCGGTTCCGCGTTAGCTTCATTCACAGCGGAAGATTTTAGCCTTGATAAGTTAAAGACTATATCTTTTGTTGATCTTCAGGAACGTTACAGCGAATTTGAAAAACTCGCTGCTTTTGAATCACTTGGAGTCCTTCAAAAACAGTCTATAATCTAGTTTTATAAAACTATCGCAAAAAACACCCTTCTAAAGGGTGTTTTTTATTGGCAGCATTAAACATTAGGGGAATGTATTATGTCTGGCGCAATTGTATCCTAAAGTTATAATAAAACTCTGGAGGTGAATAATATGAATGATAATTACGAAAACTATGAAGAAGTAATAGAAGTCAGTTGCTGTCCGAAACTTGGAGAACCTGCTCCAGATTTTGAAGCAGATACAACACATGGAAAGATAAAATTTTCTGAATACAACAAAGACCACTGGGTAATTTTGTTCTCTCATCCAGCTGATTTTACTCCTGTATGTACCACTGAATTTGTAGGATTTGCTGAAAAGCAGGAAGAATTTGACAAGAGAAATACGAAGCTTATAGGGCTCAGCATAGACAGTGTTTATTCACATATAGCATGGATCAGGCAAATTGAAAAAAGCTTTAATGTAAAGATAAAATTTCCTGTAATAGCAGATCTTTTAATGGATGTTGCTCATATGTTTGGAATGATACACCCTGCAATGAGTGAAGTTCATGCAGTAAGAACGGTTTTTATAATTGATCCTAAAGGAATTATAAGATTTATGGTAACCTATCCTCAAAGCGTCGGCAGAAATGTTGACGAAATTTTAAGAATACTCGATGCAATGCAGCTTGTTGATAAAGAAAACATTGTAACTCCTGCCAACTGGAAACCCAGCGACAATGTAATAATTCCCCCTCCTCATACTGTTGAAGATGCTGAAAAAAGAACACAGGAAGAGAATGAGGAATGTACAGACTGGTTTTTATGTAAAAGAAAAGCAGGATAATACTGAAACTTAATATATAATTTCTAATTTTCCATGATCTAGTATCAAGGCAGCAGTGCCGGCTCCTCGCCGCCACATCTGCCTTTCACCTTTCTAAGGTCGGTAACAGGAAAATTCGATTTTTCCAAAAAATCAGAATTTTCCTGTTACCTCTTTATTGAAAAATTAATGATTTTCTTATACCTTAACTATATTAAAAATAATGTGGCAGAGAAAATTATGAAAATTGCGAAAGATATAACCGAATTAATAGGAAATACTCCTCTTGTTTATTTGAATAAGCTGAACAAAGACTGTAAGGCAACAGTAGCTGTAAAGCTTGAATATTTTAATCCCGGAAGTTCGGTAAAAGACCGTATAGCTCTTGGCATGATCTTATCGGCAGAAAAAGAAGGAAAGATCATTCCCGGAAAAACAACAATAATTGAACCTACAAGCGGAAATACCGGTATTGGGCTTGCGCTTGTCTGTGCAATAAAAGGCTATAAACTTATTTTAACTATGCCCGAGACCATGAGTATTGAAAGAAGAATGCTTTTAAAAGCATACGGAGCAGAACTTGTTTTAACTTCAGGTCCGCTCGGAATGAAAGGAGCTATTGAAAAAGCTTCTGAACTTGCAAAAAATACAGAAAACTCATTTATCCCGGGACAGTTCGATAATCCTGCCAATCCTGAAACTCATTACAACACCACTGCCGAAGAAATATGGAAAGATACAGACGGCAGAGTTGATATAGTCATTGCAGGAGTTGGATCAGGCGGTACTATAACAGGAATAGCCAGAAAACTCAAAGAGAAAAAACCTGAATTTAAAGCCATAGCTGTCGAGCCAGCAGAAAGCCCTGTTATTTCAGGGGGACAGTCAGGTCCTCATAAAATTCAGGGAATCGGTGCGGGATTTATACCGGAAATATTTGACAGATCATTAATAGACGAAGTTATAACAGTACCTGGTGATCAGGCAATTGAAACTGCAAGGGAATTGGCTGTAAAAGAAGGTATTCTTTGCGGAATTTCATGCGGAGCAGCTGTATTTGCCGCAATTGAAACTGCAAAAAGAACTGAAAACGAAGGAAAATTAATCGTGGTTATTTTACCTGATAGCGGTGAAAGATATTTAAGCTCGGTTTTATTTGAACATTTACGTTAAAAATTATTCTATATATTTATACTGTTAATTCTAAAAAGAGGAATATAAATGGGATTAAGAGACTTAAAAGAAGATATAAAGACAATATATGAAAAAGACCCTGCGGCAAATAATATTTTTGAAATAATTTGCTGTTATCCGGGTTTTCAAGCACTTGCATTCCATAGATTTGCCCACAAACTTTATAACTGGAAAATTTCAGTTCTGCCAAGAATGATTTCCAACTTTTCAAGATTCATTACAGGAATAGAAATTCATCCGGGCGCACAGATCGGCAAAAGATTCTTTATAGACCACGGAATGGGTGTTGTTATTGGCGAAACAGCAATAATTGGCGATGATTGTCTTATTTATCAGGGAGTTACTCTTGGAGGAACAGGAAAAGAACACGGCAAACGCCACCCTACCTTAAAAGATAATGTGGTTGTCGGAGCCGGTGCAAAAGTTCTCGGTAATATTACTCTTGGAAACAATGCAAG
>Ga0209340_1001930_pt1 | contig 13107 bp, 14 predicted proteins | sample EPASupsiteSAE323_FD_187266 | JGI IMG/M metagenome (GOLD analysis project Ga0209340, IMG submission 187266) | Bioremediated contaminated groundwater from EPA Superfund site, New Mexico - Sample SAE3-23 (SPAdes) (version 2) | ecosystem: Environmental > Aquatic > Deep subsurface > Groundwater >... | reverse complement strand
ATGATGAAAGTTACCCCCACTGATTCGTGATGAAGCAGGGTACTGATGCCGCACTTTCTTTTAACTAAATAAGAACCCCGGGAAATCCACCGCGTTTTTCATCCCGAGGCCTCCCGACCGGGCTGCCGTTTCGGAGAATTCCCTGGTATCATCCGTTCCTTTCCCTCGCACCGCAAAGGGTACCGGATCGCGGGTATGGGTCTTTGCCCGGATGGGAGTCGGGTGATCGGGCAGTACCGCCACAACCCCGTCAAACTGATCGAGGATCGTCCCGACAACATCGTCCACCCGCTCTATCGCCTTTACTTTCTCCTCGATGCTCCCCATGTGTCCCGCTTCATCGGGTGCCTCGATGTGCAGGTACAGGAAGTCCAGGTGCTCCATTGCCGCGAGCGCATACCGCGCCTTGGCATCGTAATCGGTATCAAGGTACCCGGTTGCGCCCGGCACCCGTATAATCTCCATGCCGGCGCAGCGCCCGATACCCAGCAGGAGGTCGACGGCCGAGATGATGCCGCCGCTCTTCCCGTACTTCTTTGCAAAGAGAGGAAAGGCCGGCTTGTGCCCGCCACTCCACGGCCAGATCCGGGTGGCGATGCGTTTGCCTGCCGCTCTCCGGGCAACATTTATTGGATGGCGATCGAACACCTGCCGGCTCGTCTCCATGCACTGCTGGAGCAGTTCCGCATCCCCACCCTTGGGCAGGTAGGGCGAGATGCCCTGTCCCACGATATCGTGCGGGGGGGTGGTTGCAGCTCCTCTCCCGTCATGAACAACGAGCAGGTTCCGGTAGCTGACTCCCGCCCTGAGGGTCACCTCCGGCATTGCCGGTTGGAGTGAGGCGAAGAGTCCTGCCCCTTCCCCACTGGAGATGTGGCCGGCAGAGAAATCCACCATGGTGTTATCCTCCACCGTCACGAGGTTGCAGCGGTATGCCACATCAGCCGGTGCAAGCTCAACACCCATGCTCAGGGCCTCAAGCGGCCCTCTTCCCGTATAGTATTTCTCCGGGGCATACCCGAGGATCGACATGTTGGCGATATCGCTGCCCGCCTCAAAGCCATCCGGGATGGTGGAGAGCAACCCGGATGCACCCTCGCGTGCCAGCCGGTCCATGTTCGGAGTTTTGGCATATTCGAGCGGAGTTTTGTTGCCAAGCGCCTCGATAGGCTCATCGGCCATGCCGTCCCCGCAGATGACGATGTATTTCATAAGTGCCCCGTTACCGCTCGGCAAGCATTGCCTGCACGGCGATCCGCACGCTCTCCTTAGAACCCAGCTGGGGTTTCCAGCGCAGCGCCTTGATCTTCTCGACTGCGAGCTGCATTCTCGGCACATCGCCGATCCACCCGCGTTCGCCGCCGGTGAACCGGAACTTCGTGCCGTCAAGGTGCATCTCTTCAACAACGATCTCCGCAATACTCTTCACATCTATCCAGTCCTCGGACCCGACATTGAAGGTATTGACCGTGCCCTTCGCATGCCCGACCGCAAAGAGCATCGCCGCAACGCACTCGTGCACTTCGAGATAGGATTTGGTCTGTTTCCCATCGCCGAGGATCTCCAGCTCATGGGGATTCTGCTCCAGTTTTTTGATGAAATCGGTGATGACCCCGTGGCCGCTCCGGGAGCCGATGATATTAGCAAACCGGAAATTACATGCCTTCATGCCAAACGAGTGGCAGTAGGACGAGATCAGCGACTCGCAGGCCAGCTTGCTTGCCCCGTATACGGAGATCGGTTCGAGCGGAGTGTAATTTTCCGGCGTGGGAATGACCGTTGCATCGCCATACACGGTGGACGTGGAGGTAAACACCAGTTCCGGCACCTGGTGCCTGCGCATGGCTTCGAGCACCCGGTACGTGGCAATGATATTATTCTGTATGGTCGGGTCCGGGTTCACGGCGCTCTGCCGGACATCGGGGTCTGCCGCAAGGTGAAAGAGCCGGTCGGCTCCCTCGATTGCGTCCTGCCAGCCATCGCCCAGCAGATCTTTTTGTAAAAACCGGATCTTGCAGGAATCCAGATGCCGTGCAATCGTCTCTTTGCGCCCGGCGCAGAGCGAGTCAATCACCAGGACTTCGTTACCCTGTGCAACGAGCGTGTCAACCAGGTGCGAACCGATGAACCCGGCTCCCCCTGTTACCACATCAAACATCAATACCTAATATGTCATCCATGCTATAGGATTACTGCTATGTTTATCGGGATTGATCACGGCACGAGCGCTATGCGGTTTGCCGGAGAAAGCGGACAATTCAAAATTTCGCGGGAGACTGCCCGGGATTTTACAACGGACACGCTCTCCCCGCTCTGCCCGATAGACAAAATTGAAGGAATTGCGCTCTGCTATTCCATGGGCGATGGGATCACGTCCATCACTTCGATTGGCAAGGTGAAGAACCGGGGGATCATCAGCCGCGACGGTGCAGGTAAGCACATCGGCGGCGGCACCCGGGTCTTCGATGAGATTGCCGACAGCGGGATTCCCGCCATCGTGATCCCGGGTATCCACCGGGGTTCGCCCACGGACCTGCGCTTCAAGGCCTACTCCCACCAGACGAGCCCGGAGAAGATCGGGATTGCGTACGAGGCCTGCCATGCGCTCGGCGGGGACGTGATCGTCTCGGACGTGAGCTCCAATACGGTTTCCCTGCTCGTGTCCGCGGGGAAACTGGTCGGGGCGTTCGATGCCTGCATCTTTGCACCCGGGACTATGCACGGGGCGCTCGATGTGGACGCGATCCGGAAGGTCGATGCCGGGGAGTGCACCGCAAACGAGGCCTTCCAGCACGCGGGGGTGAACTTCTCCCTGCCCGAAGCATCGCGTATCCCGGCCATAGCGATGTTCTCGGCTATGGAGTGTGCCGCACTGCGGCTCCTTAATCCCCGCGCTTCGATTGCGCTTGCGGGCAGTCTTGCACCGGCCATTGCACCTGAAGTACGGAACCTTCTGGGCACGGATGTGGCCGTGTACGATGAATGGTGCGCTTCCCGCGGTCTTGCCCGGATCGCCCGGGACGTCTTTTCCGGCAGCAGGACGATTCTCGGGCTCGATGTCGATCTCTAGGATTTATATCGATTAATCATGTAATATTATCCGGGATTTCCTTGAGAGAACTACGTATCCACGGCAGGGGTGGCCAGGGGTCAGTCACTGCTGCCGAACTGATTGCAGTCGCCGCGTTTGAAGGCGGCGTCTTTGCCCAGGCATTTCCGGCGTTTGGCGTTGAGCGGCGCGGGGCTCCGGTGCAGGCATTTGTCAGGTTCGATGACAAAACAATCCGTCTTCGCAGCCAGGTGTATGAACCCAATTACATCATTGTGCAGGACAGCACCCTGATCAAAGACGTCAACGTCTTCATGGGCGTACGGAAGGGCGGCATCGTGATCGTCAACACCGAGAAGAAGCCGGATTACACCGTGCCGGACGGCGTGAAGCTCATCACGATCGATGCCACCTCGATTGCACTCAAGGCAATCGGGCTGCCCATCACCAATACCTCCCTGATGGGAGCATTTGCTGCCGCAACGGGCGAGATCCAGTTCTCGGCCCTGGAAAAGGCACTCAACCACCGCTTCCCGAAAGAACTCGCGGCAAAGAACATTGCTGCTGCCAAAGTGGCATTCGATATCGTCAAGGGGGCGGCATAATGGCGCTCGCTGTCGGGTGCCGGGCACGGCCGGGAAAAGCGCGGGACAACAAGACCGGATCGTGGCGCGTATTCAAGCCCGAATTCGATCACGAAAAATGCTCGAAGTGCGGGATGTGCCAGACGCTCTGTCCCGAGGGATGCGTGCATGAGACTGCCGAAGGAACCTTCGAACCAGATTATACGTATTGCAAGGGCTGCGGTATCTGCGCTGTCGAGTGCCCCAAGGAAGCAATTGCCATGAAACAGGAGGAAAAATAAATGCTGGAGATAACAGAAGGGTCGCATGCCATTGCCGAGGCAGTCCGCCTCTGCCGTCCGCAGGTGATCTCTGCCTACCCGATCACCCCCCAGACCCATATCGTCGAAGCACTGGCCGATTTTGTCGCAGACGGCCAGCTCGACGCCGAATACATTACGGTGGAAAATGAACTCTCCGCTCTCTCAGCCTGCGTGGGCGCAAGTGCAGCCGGCTCACGGACCTACTCCGCAACCACCTCGCAGGGCCTTATGCTGATGGCCGAGGTCTGCTTCAATGCCGCAGGTATGCGCCTGCCCATCATCATGTCGATTGCCAACCGGGCGCTGGGAGCACCGCTCTCGATCTGGAACGACCAGCAGGACTCCATCTCGTTAAGGGATGCCGGCTGGCTCCAGTTCTATGCCGAGGACAACCAGGAAGCAACCGACCTGCACCTGCTCGCTTACAAGGTGGCAGAAGACCATTCAATCCAGCTCCCCGCATTCGTCTGCTTTGACGGGTTCATCCTGTCGCACACGTACGAACCCATCGATATGCTCACGCAGGAAGATGTCGATAAGTACCTCCCGAAGTTCAGCCCGTACGAGCGCCTCGATGCGGCCGACCCGATCAGTTTCGGCATGTACGCGACCCCCGACTATTACCTGGAATTCCGGTACGAGATGGACAAGGCCCTGAAAGATGCGAAAGGGGTGATCGCAAAGGCCGGCAAGGAGTTCGGCGACATGTTCGGCCGCGACTACAGCGCCCTTATCGAAGGCTACAAACTCGACGATGCCGAGACAGCGATCGTTGCAATGGGGTCCATCTGCGGTACCGTCAAGGATGCCATCGATGAGATGCGTGCCTCAGGAAAGAAAGTCGGGTTGTTGAAGATCCGCGTTTTCCGGCCATTCCCGTCTGAAGAGATCGCCAAGATGCTTGCCCACGTCAAGCGGGTTGCGGTGCTGGACAAGAACATCTCGCTTGGCGCAAAAGGTGGTGCGACTGCGATGGAAGTCAGGGACGCCCTCTATGGCGCCACCATCCCGGTGAAGGGCTATGTGCTGGGACTTGGCGGCAGGGATGTCCGGAAACGGAACATCCGAGAGATTGTCGAACTCTGCGAGAAAGGACAGGGCGATATATTCTATGGCCTGCGCAAGGAGTTGATCTGAAATGGCAGAAAAGACCTGTGAACTGTTCGACTGCGGCCACCGGGCCTGCGGCGGTTGTGGCGCTGCCCTTGCGGCACGGCTTGTCACAAAAGCGGCCGGCAAGGAGTCGATCTTTGTCTCGTCCACGGGATGCATGGAGGTCTTCTCCACGCCCTACCCCGAGACTGCATGGAAGGTGCCCTGGATCCACTCGCTGTTCGAGAATGCGGCCGCGGTTGCGTCGGGCATCGAGGCCTCGCTCAAGAAGCAGGGCCGCAAAGAGAAAGTCGTGATCATGGCGGGCGATGGCGCAACCTTCGATATCGGGATGATCTGTATCAGCGGCGCCTTCGAGCGCGGCCACGACTTCACGTACATCTGCTACGACAACGAAGCCTACATGAACACCGGCATCCAGCGGTCGGGCGCCACGCCCTACGATGCCAGCACCACCACGAGTCCGGCAGGCAAATGTTCGTTTGGCAACAAGCGGCCGAAAAAGGACATGCCGGCGATCCTTGCGGCACACGGTGCGCCATATGTCGCAACAACGTCGATTGCCTACCCCGCCGATCTCCTCCAGAAGGTGGAGAAGGCGATCGCAACCCCCGGTCCCAGCTATGTGCAGATCCATGCGCCCTGCTGCACCGGGTGGGGCTTTGAAGGCGAGCAGACGATCGCGATTGCAAAGCTCGCGATCGAGACGGGCCTCTGGGTCAACTACGAGATGATCGATGGCAAGGTGACAAAGGTCAAGAAGGTAGTGCGCAAACCCGTCGAGGAGTATTTAAAAACCCAGAAGCGGTTCCGCCACCTCTTCAAGCCCACGCGGCAGGATGCGGAGATAGCGGCGATCCAGGCGATCGCGGATAAGAATGCGGAGAAGTTTGGTATCGATATCAAGCTGCCTCCCAAGAAGGAATAATTTTTTTTTAATCCCTGAAGCGGAGTTTTCTTATCAACACTATTAATAGTGTTCAGGGTGACATTAGTAAGAAATTGGGCTTGTGGTCTAGTTGGTTATGACGTCGCCCTTACACGGCGGAGGTCACCGGTTCGAATCCGGTCAGGCCCATTTGGTTTTTGTGGTTTTTTTGTGAAGAGTGTGAACTAACCAGCATTTGTTTTCAAATGAGGTTTGCTCAGAAATTTTGTAATCGAAATCTGGTTGATTTTTTTTCAATCAACATATGATTGGAAATATTCAGGCAAAGTCTGATTGAAAAAAAAATTCAAAGTCTGGTTGATTTTTTTTAATCAAGATCCGATTCGAAATTTTTAAGCAGAGTCTGGTTGAAAAAATAAAATCAAAGTCTGATTGAACTTTTTCAATCAAAGTCCGGTTGATCCGTAAATGATTTTCAAACGCGATCAAGTACTCGATTGAAAATTTTTGAGCAGAGTCTGATTGATCCGGCTGAATGGCCGGAAGTACGGTTCGGGTAAGATGCCATAGCGGGTTTACGTCTGATGTGCGGACGGTTTTTTCTCCATTTTTGATTACCTAACCAGAAACGGATCGTGATTTATTTATTTTTAGGCACAGTCTGGTTGATCGGTGTACGAATTTCAGGCAGGGGCCCGGGGGTCGATTGAAAATTTTTGAGCATGGTCTGATGTATTTTTTTTAAGCAAGGTGTGATTGAAAATTAAAATTCAAAGTCTGATTGAAATTTTTCAAGCAGGGTCCGGTTATTTTTTTTCAATCAAAGTCTGGTTGAAAAATTAAAATCAAAGTCCGGTTACCATTTTTTTAGCAAGGTGTGATTGAAAAATAAAAACCAAGGATCGTTAAAAAATTCAAGATCCAATTGAAAAATAAACAATAAAAAAAGTATCAGGCTTTCTGGATCTCAATCATCCGGATAATATAGACAAGATCTTTTCCTGCAAGTGCGTGATTCTCATCAATGGTAAATGTCGAGGGCGTAACATTGATCACCTTCACCAGATCGATAGCCCCATCCGTTTGCCGGGTGATTTTCAAGATCTCGCCTTCCACAGGAGTTATATTGGCAGGCAGTAACGTGCGGTTCATCACATGGATAAGGGCCTGGTTATACGGTCCATAGGCCTTGTCAGCCGGAATATTCACCGTCTTTGTTTCCCCGGCAGACATCCCTTTGGCGCCTTCTTCAAAAACAACCCGGCCCTGCCCGATGATAAACGTAAGCGGCGTTGCATTCACGTTCGTATCAAAGATCGTCCCGTCAGGAAGACTCCCCGTATATTCAACCGTCACCATGTCGCCGCTCTTTGCCCCGTTGGGATTGAGGATGGACGGATTGAGCACAAGGTACACCGCGATGATAATAATCAGGATACCCGCCGCCGCAACCAGCGCAAGCTTCGGATAAAGCCGTTTCCTGGCCGCAACCTTTTCCTTACCCTTGATCTTCTCAGATTTCTTCATAATTTTCTCCAGTACAATAATCCCGTCAGGCTTATACATTTACCCGGAGTGCCCCGCGAAGGAGAGAAAAGTGTAAAATGGCTGTAGTGACAGGCAGGGCAGAATGCTTTGCGGCAGGTGACACACTATCACGATTGCACGGTATTTATACCAACAGCACAAAAGTAGTGGTGTTGATTATGGCTGATCAAGTGCAAGTTGCAGACGTTGCTGGGAAAAAAGTCCAGTGGGACGCAGCGCAGATGCGCAAAATAAACGAGCATCCCTGCTTTTCCGAAAAAGCATGCCACACCTTCGGCAGGTGCCACATACCGGTTGCTCCCAAATGCAATATCCAGTGTAACTACTGTGTCCGGGATTTTGACTGCGTCAACGAGAGCCGGCCCGGCGTCACCACGCGGGTGCTGAACGCTGATGAGTCCATGGATATGGTCAAGAAAGTCGTGGAGAAATACAACTACATCAAGGTCGTCGGTATCGCGGGCCCCGGCGAACCGCTGGCAAACGAAGAGACCTTCGAGACCCTCAAGCGCCTCCATGCAGAATACCCCAATGTTATCAAATGCATCAGCACCAATGGCCTTCTCCTCCCCGACAAAATCGACCTGCTCGAAAAATACGATGTCGGCAATGTCACCGTAACCCTCAATGCCATCGATCCCGAGATCGGTGCCAAGATCTACCAGTTCATCGATTATAATGGCAAGCGCTACACCGGCCTCGAAGGCGCAAAACTCCTGCTCTCGCAGCAGATGAAAGGCATCGAAGAAGCCGTAAAGCGCCACATGATTGTAAAGATCAACACCGTCTATATCCCCGGCATCAACGAAGACCACATCCCCGCGATTGCCAAGAAAGTCGGCGAGATGGGCGTCTACACCTTCAACGTCATCCCGCTCATCGCGCAATACAAGTTTGCTGACATCACCCCGCCCACGCAGGAGATGAAGCGGAAGATGCAGGACGAGTGCGGGAAATACGTCAAACAGATGCGCCACTGCCAGCGCTGCCGGGCCGACGCCATCGGCAAACTCGGCCACGACGTCCAGTCGTGCATGTATGAAAAGAAATAATTTCCTTTTTTAAAAAATTTTACCGGACAAATACCGGGAAAAAGAGAATCAATAATTCAGGTTTGCAAACGGACGATCGACCCGCTCCCCATTGCCACTTAACAATAGGATCCGGTTCATCTCATCGATCACCGGTTGCAATGACGGGGGAACTGCAGATTCATCAGCATTTACCGTCTTGCTGTGATAACTTATTATATACCGGAAATAATCGGCAGACCCATGCCGGGCAGTGTAATTCCCCGCGAACTGGAAAAACTGTGCCTCATTAAAAATGCCGGTTATCCGGTCAAGATCCGTCTGGTTTAAGGTGATCTCCATGCTGGCGGTTTTCCGGGAAATGACAGCAACCCCGTTATCAAAAATAACCAGCCGGTCGTCCACGCCGGCTATTCCGCCCGTGCGATGGTAATCAACAAATATCGCAGGGGTAGCAGGACGTGACACGGGCGGAGTCTTGACGCCCAGGCACCCGGATATCGCTACAACTGCCAGAATAACGATTATACTAACTGCTATCCATTTCCTGATGGTCATCCCTCCGCTCATGTATATTCCGGATATCCTGGATTACAGTTGTACGACATCAGCCTTGGCAGGTTTTCCCGCAGATTTGCGCCCGGTAACGTCTTCGAGGACATTAATGAGATTATCGAGTTTTTCGTTTTTAAATGCTTCCCGGAACGCCTGGAGTTCTGCGGCATTCATGATCATGATTCCTTTTTTCTTCATGGGAAGCCCGTTTTCGCCGATTGGGTTGATATCAATGGCAAGGGAAGCAGCCCGGTTCTTGTATGAGGGGAGCCGGATGATGGAAACCCCCTTTACCGAAGTATTCTTTCGTTCCCAGTCCTGTCCTTCTTCAATGAACTCCTTGAGGCTGTCGGCTAATTCCATACCACAACTTTTGATTTATATATTAAAAGGCTATTCGTTCCGATCCGGAACGTGTTTTTGCTATTGCATGCTGCTGCAACGTACTACCAATTGTCAGCTCCTGCAGGTCAGTGCCGCCAGATGTATCAATGCAGGATAAGCAGACCATATATGGGTTGAATGCCAGACATACCGGAAGAATACCTTATGCCGAGAATCACCCTTGCTGCTGACCAGCCATTCTCACTCGACCAGACCCTGATGTGCGGGCAGGTATTCCGCTGGCATCAGGCAGCCGACGGATGGTGGTATGGCGTTGTCAATGACAAGGTCATTAAGATCCGGCAGAATGGATCGAATCTGGCCTTTACCGGCACAACACCGGCGTTCATCCGTCATTATTTTTCCCTGGATCTCGATCTCAAAACGGTAATAGAAAGCATTGACCATGATCCATTCATCCACGCAGCGATCAGCAGGTGCACCGGCCTTCGCCTCGTACGCCAGCCGCCATGGGAGTGCCTGATCTCCTATATCTGTTCCACGAATTCCAATATCCCCACCATCCGGCGCAGGATTGCGTCTCTTGCGGAACAGTTCGGAAAGCCGATAGAATTCGAGGGAAAGACCTATTACACATTTCCCGGCCCCGCATCGCTATCATGCGAAGGCCATGATGGGCTTACAATATGCAAGCTGGGGTACCGCCAGCCGTATGTTTTCCGGACTTCCTGCTCCATCGAGGATGAGAAGCAGTGGGAGGAAACAATCCGCAGCCTCCCGTATGAGGATGCCCGAAATGAGATGATGAAACTCCATGGTGTCGGACCAAAAGCCGCAGACTGCATCCTGCTCTTTGCCTTCCAGAAATACGAGGCCTTCCCGGTGGATGTCTGGATCCGGCGGATCATGCAGCAGAATTATCTTCCGACCCTTGACCTCGCGGCGGGGCTCACCAACCGGGATTATGATACGATACGGAGGTTTGGCCGGGAACATTTCGGGGAATACTGCGGGTATGCCCAGGAATATCTGTTTGCGGCGCGGGAAGGGTAAGGTTCTCTTTTTTGGGTTTTTCGATTCTCAATGATCGGAGAGCAAAAACCATGATACCCGCATTGCGATAACGGGCTTGCAGGGGTGAACAAACACCCCTTCTTCGCCAATTCTTGTTTCAAAAAATAACGATGATTAATAGTCATCACTGCCGAGGGGGCGCCCATGGGTGAGAAAAATCGGGCAGTTCCGGTTTATTACACAATTCCGGACTAAACCGACCTGGCGAGTGGGGATGCTCGCCCATCCCCACGAGCCCGTTATCCTAATGTCGTACGCATGGTACAAAAAGCCACTTAAAGAAAAGAAACCCGAATAGGAACAAAAAAGAAAAATGAAAAAAATGAGATCTCTACGTCCCGATATCCCAGCTGCACTGGTATTTCTTCTGCTCTTTTGACTGCGCATCGATAGAGAGCCCGAGCGAAGAGAGCTTGATATTGGCAACCTGCTCATCAATCTCCGTCGGAACTTCATACACGCCACCCTTGAGTTTCTTGCCGTTCTTTGCAATGTACTGGGTGCAGAGCGCCTGGAGGGCGAAACTTAAGTCCATGACTTCGATAGGGTGACCCATACCCTTGGGAGTTGCAAGATTTACCAGCCGGCCTTCGGCGAGCACGTGGACTGCTTTTCCTTTGAGCATAAAGGTCTCGATACCTTCCCGCTGGATGACCTTATCGGCATTCTTGTGGAGCCATTCGATATCGATCTCGACATTGAAGTGACCCGCGTTCGAGAGGATAGCTCCATCCTTGAGTTTCTTAAAGTGCCGCTGGTTAATCACGGCCATGTTGCCCGTGGTGGTGATGAAGATGTCACCGAGCGCTGCGGCCTCGTCCATGGTCATGACCATGTACCCATCCATGTGCGCTTCGAGTGCACGGCGGGAATCGATCTCGGTGACGATGACCTTGGCACCAAGCCCGTGGGCCTTCTTTGCAAGACCCCGACCGCAGTACCCGTAGCCCGCGACGACCACGTACTTACCCGCAATCAGGGTGTTGGTCGTGATCATGATGGACGTGAGAGCACTCTCTCCGGTCCCGTGCACGTTGTCGAAGAACCGCTTCATGGGGGTGTCGTTTACCGCTATGACCGGGAACTCAAGCTTCCCGTCTGCCGCCATGGCGCGGAGGCGGTGGATACCGGTGGTGGTCTCTTCGCAGCCGCCAATGACGGTTTTTAAGAGTTTACGGCGCTTGGTATGGATGTAGTGGATCAGGTCCATCCCATCATCAATCGTGATGGTCGGGTTCGCGTCCAGAACCTTGTCGATGGCCGCATAATACTCCTCGACCGTGCAGGCACGCTTTGCATAGCAGTGCACGTTCTTCACGTGGTTGAGGGCCTCGGCCACATCGTCCTGCGTGGAGAGCGGGTTGCATCCCGTGATGTGCACAACTGCCCCGCCTGCAGCAAGCGTGGTTACGAGGTTGGCGGTTTTGGCCTCGACATGGAGCGCCATGCCGATCGTCATCCCGGCAAACGGTTTTTCCTTGACAAACTGTTTCTTGATCGCGGCGAGCACCGGCATGTACTGCGCAGCCCATTCCATCTTCAGTTTTCCTGTACTCATAAAATCACCGGGGGAGATGCCGTTCCGACACCTCCCGTATCCTGTCGTACCCTATGAGTAGGCACGCCAAGTTACATAAAAACTCCGGGATTCGGAGCAGATATTTCCCGACTATATATCTCCGGACTCGTACGGATGAATCCGGGTGATACGAATGAATCCGGAAGAATCCGGATGAATACGATTCAACCGGAGTACCGCGTTTGAGAAATGTAGATAGGGATTGCACGCCCAGATTCTTACCAATGGTGCTCACACGACGGATCATTCCCTGCCTGGATCTCAAGGACGGGAGGGTGGTCAAGGGGACGAATTTTCTCGGGCTGCGGGATGCCGGAGACCCGGTGGAGCTGGCCGAGCGCTACAATGAGCAGGGCGCCGATGAAGTGGTATTCCTCGATATCACTGCGTCCAAGGAAAAACGCGGCATCATCATTGAGCTGATCAAGCGGGCAGCTGACCAGCTCTTCCTCCCGCTGACAGTGGGCGGGGGGATTCGTTCTTTAGAAGACATCCAGCAGATCCTCCGGGCCGGCGCCGATAAAGTGAGCATGAACACGAGCGCCGTGCACGACCCGACCCTCATCACCCGGGGGGCGGAGTCCTTTGGCACCCAGTGCATCGTGGTCGCGATGGACGTGCGCCGGAACTTCACCCCCAACGAGAAGGCGATTCCCGTGTTTCTCGAAGACGGGCCCAGGTGCTGGTACGAAGTGGTCATCTACGGTGGCAGCAAACCGACGGGTATCGATGCGGTTGCGTGGGCAAAGGAAGCCGAGGAGCGCGGGGCAGGAGAGATTCTCCTCACCAGCATGGAGACCGACGGCACCAAGAACGGGTTCGATCTCGCGGTTACCGCCGCAATCTCGGATGCTGCCGGCATCCCGGTAATCGCGAGCGGGGGCGTCGGGAACTTAGCGCATTTCTATGACGGGTTTACCAAAGGAAAGGCCGATGCCTGCCTTGCGGCAAGCGTCTTTCACTTCGGGGAGTTCACCGTAAAAGAGGTAAAAGAGTATCTCAGAGCACGGGATATCCCGGTACGGCTCTGAGGTCGAA
>Ga0209340_1001929_pt1 | contig 13115 bp, 9 predicted proteins | sample EPASupsiteSAE323_FD_187266 | JGI IMG/M metagenome (GOLD analysis project Ga0209340, IMG submission 187266) | Bioremediated contaminated groundwater from EPA Superfund site, New Mexico - Sample SAE3-23 (SPAdes) (version 2) | ecosystem: Environmental > Aquatic > Deep subsurface > Groundwater >... | reverse complement strand
ATACAATATTTAGAAAACATTGTCAATAGATTTGTGAAACTATCCACACCTTAGTTTATTTCTGATTGAAAACGAAGTTTCATTTCCTCAGACTGTAAATTCTTGAGAGTTTTCATTGTTGCTTTTGTTAATGGTTCATCAAGTATTATTTGAGCTATCCAATTTCCCCCAAGGAAATGTGGCATCATGACATAGTCTGCACCCGCCTTGTATAACTCCTGGAGACCTTCAATTTCGTACACATTTGCAATTATATGCACCTTCTTTGATATATTCCGTACATGCTCTATAAGCGTCACCTGGTCGTCTACAGCAGGAATGGTGAGTATTATGAGTTTTGTTTTATCAAAAGGAATAGAAGATAAAAACTCTACATCAGCTGCGTCCCCAAAAAAAGAATCTATTCCTTTTCTTTTTAATTTAGATAATACATTTGGATCGAAATCTACTACAGCATATTTCATTTTGGTCTTTTCTAGAGCCTCACACACTTTCCAACCCATTCTATGATAGCCAAAAACTAAGGCATCATATTTCTCTACTCTCTCTTCTTTTTGTACGTGTCTGTCTTTTCCAAATATATTTAAAATTGGAATACACATTTTATATATTTGTTCATTGTATGTTATGAGGTAAGAAGAAATAATTATTGTGGTCAAAGCAACAAGGGTAAATGTTTGTAATTCAAAACCATCAATATGGCCGAGTCTTTGTCCGGTAAATAACAAAATAAAACCAAACTCACTCACTTGTGCTGTAGTAATTCCAGAAAGAAACGCATTTCTCCTGGTAAATTTCATAAAACGAAAGAGTCTGTATAAAATAAATGGCTTAATAACTAAAACAAAAATAATAATGGCGATTGCAGGGATAAGTATTTCCTCCATTTTTGCAAATCCCATTTCACTTCCAAGGATTACAAAGAAGATAATAATAAAAAAGTCTCGGAGCGGACGTATGCGACTTGCTATTTCTGTTTCATAAGGAGACGATCCTAAGGTGAGACCTGCAATAATTGCACCAACCTCGAGAGAAAAACCAAGCCAATATAAGAAGCTTGCCATTCCAAAACACCAAGCAATGGTAAAAATAAAAAGGAACTCACTCGATTTTGCTACTTTATCTAAAATAAAAGGCAATATATATCTCGCTGAGAAAAAAACCATTGCCAATATGAGAATAATTTTAATAACGAAAATATTTATAAGCGGAAGTATCTCTTTTCCTGTTCCAAATTGATCCAAAATTACCATTACCAGAATGGCCACTATGTCTTGTATTACCATTAACCCGAGGATGTGCCTTCCGTATACAGTCGCAGTATCTTTTTTTTCTCCAAGCAATTTTACAATAATGACCGTACTCGAAAAAGTAATTGCGAGCGAAAGGTACAAGGCAGAAACAAATGAAACATGGAAAAAATATAAGAGAACCGTTCCAAAAATACAAGTACTCAGTACTTGTATGAGACCAATTATTACAGAAGTTTTTCCAATTCTTTTTATATGTTCTACGTTTAGACTCAATCCAACCACAAACAAAAGGAGTACTACTCCAAACTCTGCAAATGCCTGAAACATTTGTTCGTCCCCGTTTAATAAATTCAAAAAAAGAGGACCCGCTATGATTCCTGCAATAATATATGCAACAAGGAGTGGTTGCCTCATAAAACGCACCACTGCTGCAATACTCACAATTATTCCAAGAAGAATGCTTACTTGGAAAAAAATATTATTCATTTTTCTTTTTTAGATATATTTGTGTATGTATTATACCAAATTTTCATCCACTTGTCTTTTTTCTTTTCTCTGTTACAATACGTGTACTAAAAAACAACGCTTTTCTATGATTATCTTCCTTTTTGGAAAAGACAATTACCGAAGTAGACAGCAACTCAAAAAAATGATTGCAAAGTTTCGTGTTGAGCGGGATCCATCGGGCATGAATGTTAGTGTTCTCAATTGTGAAATAGAGGAACCTGGAGTTATTCTGGAACATATTCTTGCTATCCCCTTTCTTGCAGAAAGACGAATGGTTGTTTTGGAATCATTTCTTTCTTCAAAACACAAAACTCTTCAAGAAAATATTCTTGAACGTATTCAAGAAAAAAAACTTCCTGAAGACAATGTCTATGTTTTTTGGGAAGATACTGACACTTTCCGCAATAAGACCAATAAAGAATTATTTGAAATCCTCAAAAAAGAAAAGTTTTCTCAGCAATTTGACATTCTCTCTCTCCCACAGTTACAATCCTTCATTGAACAAGAAATTACTGAAGGTGGGGGAAAAATAGAGAAATCTGCACTTACCCACTTTTCCGAGAACACAACTGGGGATATGTGGAAAACTGCTGGGATAATTTCTCAACTCCTTGCTTATAAAAACACCGAAATTATTACAATAAAAGATATTCATCTTTTTCTCGAAAGAAAAATTGATGATAATATCTTTAATCTTGTTGATGCTATTCTTCAAAAACAAAGCAAACAAATTTTTGCAATGATTCGTGAGCAGACCAAGCTCCGTGATGCACACTATGTATTTGCAATGATACTCCGTCAAATGAGGATTCTCCTTGAAATGAAAGATCTAGAGGAAAGAAAGTTTAATCTGAACGATTCTACTCTTCCAAAGGAACTCGGTCTTCACCCTTTTGTATTTAAAAAGACAATTCCTCTTTTAAAAAGATTTACCTATATTGAACTCAAAGAAATTTATCAATACCTCCTTCAAGTGGATAAAGATTTGAAAACTGGAGGAAAAGATGATGTTTTAGTAGATATCCTTGTAGGAAAACTCTGTAGTAAATAAAAAATCCGGTTTCCCGGAATTTTTATTTACTTTATTTTGTTTGATTGCTTTACTAAGCGTGAAAACTTTCTTGAAGCAGTATTTTTTTTGATAACGCCTTTTTTTGCAGCTTTATCCAATTTTTTTTGTACTAATGAAAGTTTTGCTTTCATTTCCTTTTCTCCAGCTTGAATAGCCTTTGAAACTTCCTTTATTGCTTTTTTCATTGCAATCTTCACAATCTTATTTTCTTCGGCACGTTTATTTGCTTGACGAAGTGCTTTTTTAGCGTTTTGGAGATTTGGCATAATCCTTATTGTTTATAAAAATACATTAAACGACTTTACTTGAGCGAAAGTCTTTAACGTGAGAGCAAAAATAGTATACAAGGTATCTTGAATTTTGTCAAGTATTCCTCTTCGTTAAGGGCTTTTTTATTGACGGATAGGCATGATTATATAGAGATAATCTTCTTTATTTTTTGATCGGATCATACAAGGAGAATCAGGACCATTCATAAGAAACTTTGAATCGCTTTCATCCAAATTCATTAAACCATCAAGCAAATACCTGTAATTGAGTGTAATTTCATTATTTTCCCCTGAAATCATTGCCTCAATAACAGAGGCATGTTCCCCTACCTGAGTACTTGATGATGCAATGTTTATTACTTGTTTTTCACTCGACACCCCAAATTTTATAGCATTTATTCCACTCGTGGTAAAAAGGCTTGCCGCTTTTATTTTCTTCAAAAACGCATCCACAGGGAGAGTCACATCAGTTTTAAACTGTGTGGGGATAATCTGTGCATAATCTGGATAGTTTCCACTCACAAGTCGTGAGCTGAATTCAAAAACATCATAACGAATTCCAATTTGATTTTCACTGACCCAGAGGCGCACCTGATTTTCTTTTAAATCCCCTTTTACCAAAGACAAAAGACGAATAATTTCTTGCACCGCTCGAGAAGGTACTATACACTCCAATGTTTCTCCTCCTTGGAGTAAAGACATTTTTCTTTCTGCTAAACGATAAGAATCTGTTGCTGCCATGAGTAGTCCTGCATGTCTTTCTTTATTAAAACCAAGATATACTCCAGAAAGTTCTGGACGGATATCACTCTTGGACGCTGCGATCACTGTTTTTGAAAGAGAAAGAGCAAAAACGTCTGCAAGGAGGGTAAACGCAGTACCTTCAGTAACATCAGGAATAATAGGGTAATCTTCTGCATCCATTCCTTTCATCTTTGTTACCGATCCATCACAAGATATACACAGTTCTTCCCCACTTGTTGATATCTCTATGTTCTCATCTGTCACTAAATTAATATAATCATGGAGCATTTTTCCAGGAACAGCAATTCTTCCTGGGGCATCTATTTTTGCACGAACTTGAGTTTTTATACCAATCTCAAGGTTAGTACTCAAAAACTCTACCTTTGATTCATCTACAGCAATAAGTATGTTATTGAGTATCGGTAAGTTCGTTTTACTATTTGCTACATTATTTACTATTTGTAAATTTTGTAAAATATTATTTTTAGTACAAGTAAACTTCATATAAAAAACTTTTCAACAGTTAAAATAAATATTTATATAAATTATTATATATAATTTAGTATTAGTATTAATAGGTGCTGTGGATAGTGGGGAAAACTCATTTTTAGCTTTAATTTGAGAGAAAAATTTTGTTAACAACCTGTGTGGATAAGAGTGCGTAGGCTGTGTATGAATTGTGGAGAAAACAAACACCCACAAAAAGGGTGTTGATAACAATCTTACTTATGAACTGTGAAAAACTTTTTTTGCACATGTTTTCATACCCATTTTCCTTGTTTATACACAGACTTGTGCACAACTTATTCTTTTTTAAACATTTTTTGTTTTAAATGTTCTACATCTTGTTGGAGTTTTATATTACTTCCGAGTTCATTAACAATTTTTCCATGAGCATGCATTGCTGTGGTATGGTCTCTTCCTCCAAGTTCTTCTCCAATAGCCGGAAAGGAGAGTTTGAGTTCTTCCCTCATAAGATACATTATTATCTGGCGAGGAAAGGCAAGTCTTTTTTCTCTACTTTTTCCAAGAATATCATCTATTGAAATACCAAAGTGTTCTGTCACATACATAATAAGCTCTCTTGGAGTGATAGATTTTTGTGTTGGCTTTGTTGCAAGAGAAGAAAGAATACCTTTGACTGAGTCTTTTGTTGGTTGTGAATTTTTGAGCTGATGGTAGGCAATAATTTTATTAAGAGCCCCTTCGAGTTCTCGGATGTTACTCTGGATAGAATTTGCAATCATTTGTATGACTTCAGGAGAAACTGAAAAGTTTTTTTCCTGGGCTTTTGATTCAAGAATAGCAACACGAGTTTCAAGATCCGGCGCAATAATATCTGCAATCATTCCCCACTCAAAACGGCTTCGAAGACGATCTTCCAAAGAAGGTATTGCTTTTGGTGGACGGTCACTCGTGAGAACCACTTGTTTCCCTTGTTGATGAAGATCATTAAATGTGTGAAAAAATTCTTCCTGAGTTTGTTCTTTTCCTCCAATGAATTGAATATCATCAATAAGAAGAAGATCCAAATTTCTGTATCTATTTTTAAATTCCTTGAGTTTTCCTTCTTTAACACCACTCACAAATTCATTCGTAAACTTTTCTGAACTTACATACAGAATTCTTGTTTGCGGATTGTTTTCCAACATTTTGTGAGCAATGGCTTGAATCAAATGAGTTTTTCCAAGACCAACATCTCCATATATAAAGAGAGGATTATAGGCTTCACCAGGTCTTGCGGCAACAGCTTGCGCTGCGGCATGGGCAAGTTCATTTCCTTTTCCAACAATAAAACTATCAAAAGTATATTTTGGATTAAGACCAAATTTTGAGACTAAATCTTTTCTTGTGTGGGTATAAAGAGGAGTCTTTGGAGTGGAGACAGTAGGTTCACTGTGGAGTTTGCACTCTTGTTCCTCAATGTTTTTTATATTTTCTACCTTATAGTCTACTTTTTTTACAGGCTTACCTGTTATATTTTCTAGGGTTTTTATAATATCCCCATGGTATTTTTTTTCTAACCAACTTCGAGTGAAATTGTTTGGAACACAAATACACACTTTTCCCTCATCATAGTTTCCGATGCCCGTATTCTTAAACCAAGTTGTGAAGTTGGCTTTGGAGAGTTTTAGCTCGAAGTCGGCAAGCACAGCCTGCCATATTTCATAGTTTGTCATAAAAGTGTGCGTTTTTCACTTGATAAACTTTTCCCTCGTCATTTTAGCATACAAAGCTTTTTCATAAAAAAGTGAAAAAGAGAAAAAAGTGTGTAAGCTGTGGATAACTTGTGAATAGTGTGGATAAATTCCACTAAAATTTGCGAAATTTTGTGTGACTATTGTTCAATTACTTGTATTCTTTTTCTATCAGTAAAGGTAAGTGTTCCATTTATATCATAAGAGTCTGCGACCAGGGTCCAATTGCCAGTATTTGGAACTTCATCCCATCGTACAGTGACAAGACCGTTGAATAGATTGTCAAAAGAAGTAATATCTCCAAAGTGAATTATTTGGCTTTCTTTTTCTGCACGTACAGATATCTTTTTAATATTTTCTTTTTTGTACAGATCAAGAAAGAATATGGCTGGGAATTCTTCCTTATTAATTTTTGTTTTATTATTAGCCCACCAAAAACCATGAGCGAGTTGTTCTGCTGTTTCCAGAGTAAATGGAATTTCCTTTGTAAGCCTGTTTCCAATATCGTCTTCCGCAGTAATCTTCAGTGTATGACTTCCTGCTGATTCTGTGCGCAAGAAGTAATTAAGATTATATGGATGAGAAGAAATGGTTGCAATATCTTTTCCATCAAGAGCATATATAACCTTTGAAACACCTCTTGGTGCTGAAACACGAATATCTGTATTTAATTCTCTTGAAGTAAGTTTTTCATTTTCTTTTGGATATACTACCTCAAGAGTTGGAAGAAGTTCGAGTGAGTAGGCATCATCGTATTCTGTCGGAGGTTCTTCAAAACTAATATTCCAGTTTGGATCTTTTGCTTTTTGTCTTTCTATCCAATTTTGTATAGCTGCTTCCCATACAGCATATTGTGGGTCAGCATTTGGATTTTCTGGTGCAGGCCCTTGAGGGTCATCTTTCACTACATAGTGAAGAATACAATGTTGTGGTACAAATATTTTTTCCACGATTAAATTTTCTGGAGTAGAAGATGTTGCTATCTTTCCCGTGACAGAATTTATTTTTACAGGAACCCCACCTTCATTTGAACCACGGAGAATAGCTTTTTCTGATGTATTTGGAGGTGGAACAGGGAAGTTTACTTGTGGAAGTTCCTTCAGTGCATCTTTCATAAATTGATGCCATATAGGAGTAGCCATACTGCTTCCTCCAAATCCACGATTCATTGGAGTGTTGTCAGTGTTTCCTACCCAAACAGCAGAAACAAGATTTGGGGTGTAACCAACAGTCCAAGCATCTACATAACTATTGGTGGTACCTGTTTTTGCTGCAACAGTATATCCTGGTATAGTGAGTAATCCTCCTGCTCCAAAGATATATGCACGAGAGGCATCATCACTGAGGACATTGGAAATAGTAGCAGCTACACCTTTATCTAATACATGTTCTCCTTCAGTACTTTTCCATTCATCAAGGATTTTTCCTTTTCTATCTTCAACACGGAGAATAGAAACTGGTTCGTTTTTAAGACCATTGTTTGCAAAGACAGAGTATGCGGTTACATGGTCAATAAGTTTAACTTCTCCTCCGCCAAGTACAAGACTGAGACCGAAATCCCCCTCTTTGAATGTCGTATAGCCAAGTCTTGCTGCAAAGTCTAAACTCTTTTTTTCTCCAACAAGATACATGGTTTTTACAGCAGGAATATTGAGTGATCCTTGGAGAGCTTTGCGAAGTGTTACAGGTCCTCGTTCTCCGAGGTCATAATTTCTTGGTGTATAGGGTTTTCCAGAAAGTGCAAAATTTGTTTCCACGTCAAATACTACAGTTTCTGGAGTGTAGCCTTTTTCAAAAGCAGCAGCGTAAATGATTGGTTTAAAAGAAGATCCTGGTTGACGAACACCGAGCGTTGCTACATTAAATTGTCCATTAATGGATTCATCAAAAAAGTCTCTTGATCCTACCATGGCAAGAATTTGTCCATTTTGTGGATTCATTGCAACAAGGGCTGTGTTATCTGCGCCTGCAGCAGTAAAGTAAGATTCACTTTGTTCTTTTACTGCTTTTTCTGCAAACTCTTGCATTTTATAATCAAGAGAGGTGATAACTTTGAGTCCTTCGGAATCAACAACATTTTCTCCGTATTTTTCTACCAGTTTTTGTTTTACATACATGACAAAATGAGGCGCTGTAATATTTTCATACCGTTGTTTTATCTCAAAAGGTTTTGCCTGAGCATCATTTTTTTGTGCTTCCGTTATATACCCTTCTTCATACATTCTTCTTAATACAAAATCTCTTCTCTGTTTGAAACGTTCAAGGTTGTTCAAAAATGCAGTTGGGGCCTGAGGAAGACCCGCAAGTGTGGCACATTCATGAAGTTCAAGGTCTTTTGCATTTTTTCCAAAATAGGCTTGAGCTGCTGACTGAAGACCGTAATTTGTAGATCCGTAAGGGATCTCATTGAAGTAAATTTTGAGGATTTGTTGTTTATTATATCTTCTTTCGAGTTGTAAAGAGAGTATAATTTCTTTAAGTTTACGAATAATACTTCTTTCGTTTGTAAGAATAGCATTTTTCACCAATTGCTGTGTGAGGGTTGAAGTTCCTTCTACTCGCCCTTTAATAGGAGCCATGACAAGAGAACGGAGGATACTTAAGAAACGAACTCCGTGATGTTCATAATACTTTGTGTCTTCAGTAGCAACAACTGCATTAATAATGTCTTGAGGAATATCTTCATATTCTATGATTGTGCGTTTTTTGTCTGCATAAATTTCATAAAGAATATGTTCCCCTGTTCTATCATATATCTTTGTGCTCTCTGCAGCAGGTCTGTCCTGAAGTTTGTCTGGATCAGGAAGATCCCTGCTAATCCAAAGTGTATAGAGAGTAAGAAAGAGAATACTGAATACTGCAAAGGCAGTACCAGCAAGGAAGAGTTTTTTAAAAACAGTTTTCTTTTCTTGTCCTTTAAAGATAATACCAAAGAAGATATCCCAGAAAAATTTAAGAATTTTAAAAGGAAAAAATAAAAGTCCAAGAAGAAGACTTCTCTTCTTCCCCTTTCTTTGAAGAGGTTTTTTGTTAAAAAGTGGTTCTACTTCTTCTGTTTTTTCTTCAACGAAGCCATAGGACCGTGAGTTGTCTCTATTATTATTCATAGTTTTACTTATCGCTTTGTTCTGCACTATTTTGAGTTTTATGAAAGGTCACATGTATTGTATCATAGTGGGTTTTGGTTGACAAAGAGAGCTCCTTTTGATATTCTATTTTTCGTGACAGAGTGAAATCCTCTTTTTTTATTTGAAATGCTATGAGACTCTTCCTAATGAACAAATATACACGCATATATAAGCAGATAACAGTGATAATTGCAAGTATTATGATTGTTGTTGGAGGAATACCATATGTTGTGATTGCTGAAGATTCTGCAGTTTATCCTCCAGAGGAAGTTATTTACACAGAAGAAGAATCATCAGAATTCCCTATTTCAGAGGATCGAGGCCCTCGTTATACTGTATGGGTATTGGCAACAGGCTATTCTCTTGAAAGAGCTCAGACAGATAGTACACCATGTATTCCTGCCAATGGAGAAAATCTTTGTCTATTGAGAGAGAAACAGGGATTCCATAACACTATTGCAACAAATTTTCTTCGTTTTGGACAAAAAGTACGTCTGCCTGATTATTTTGAAGAAAAAAACTTTTTTGTACGAGATAGAATGAATGAAAGATATAATGGACAAATGCGGATAGACATTGTTTTTGACACCAGAGCAGAAGCAAAAGCCTGGGGTGCAAGATGGATAAAAATGGAAGTATATTAAAAACCGAGTTGCCTCGGTTTTTTGTGGGAATTCCTCCGGAATTACTTAGCTTAGTTCGCGAGTTAAGAAATCAATTTCCTTCTGTAGTTCTCCAGGGGTTTCATATTCCCCTTCTAGGATCAAGGGGACATTTGTGGTGGAAAGAATCTCTCCAACAAACCCAACAATTTCGCGGGCATTGTCAGCCCTGTAAACGAGAGAGTGAATGTTGTCTGGGGTTTGTCCGCTCACATGGAGATGTGCCAGACGATGTTGAAACGTCTTGAAGAGGTCTTTGGCATACCCCATAGCGGGATCATGCTCATAGGCATGCTGGACGTCTAGTACAAGTCGACAGCCGACAGAGTCAATTAATTTTTTGAGATCATCGATCAGGAAACCGTCGGCCTTCCTTCGGTCCATATTTTCAATTGCCAATGGAATTCTTGCATCCAACAGCTTTCTGTAATGTCCTGTTGGGTAGTTTCCGCCTACTCTCAGAGGGTGAATGACTGCGACAGTAGCTCCACAGCAAGCGACGGCGAATTGTGCTGTTGTCAGCAACTGTCGTTCGTCAATTTGCGTTATTGCTCCAGGAAGATGTAAAGACAGATATTGAACATCAAATCTCCCTTGCGTGGTCAGTGAGCGCATCCGTTCGTCTTTCATCTCCCAAGAAGAGAGATGAATTTCAGCCGCATTCGCTCCTGTTGCCCTTAGGAAGTGAGACTGTTTTTGTAATGAATATATGCCTTGTGCATACATCCATCCTGTTGAAGGACCAATCAGTAATTGAGGTTTCATTATCTCCCCCGATCTAGTCTGGTGTGCTTTTCAGCGGAGTTTTCGTGTCAGAGAATGTCCTGGTCATTTTTGACATCGTGGTATAATATCATCTTTTTTAAAAAAAGTCAATCTTGTAGAGTGGTAGAAAAAAGTAAGTATATTAAAAACCGAGTTTCCTCGGTTTTTTCTTTGAGGTACGGGTGGGAATCGAACCCGCGCATAGAGGTTTTGCAGACCTCGGCCTTACCGCTTGGCTACCGTACCATAATTTCCTACATAGAATAGCATAGGTGTTTCTTTTTTTCAAGTCTTTTGTATGGTATTATTGAGGAGTAATATAAATATATGAAAAAACAGAGATTTGTAATTATAGATGGAAATGCCATTATTCATAGAGCCTATCATGCTCTTCCACCACTTACGGATAAAAATGGAAGAATGGTAAATGCTGTGTATGGTTTTTCTTCCATGCTTTTAAAAGTTTTACAGGATTTGAAACCAGACTACCTTGTTGTGAGTTTTGATATGGCAGGTGGGTCTTTTAGAAATGAAGTATATAAGGAATACAAGGCAACTCGAGTAAAAGCAGATCAAGAACTTTATGATCAAATACCTTTAGTCCATGAAATGGTGTATGCTTTCCAAATTCCTGTTTTTGAAAAAGAAGGGTTTGAAGCTGATGATGTTATTGCAACAGTTGTAAACAAAAATTCACTTCAAAATATAGAAAAAATAATTGTAACAGGAGATAAAGACTTACTTCAGCTCGTAGACGATGATACTCATGTATATCTCCTTCAAAAGGGATTGTCAGAATATATTCTTTGTGATAAAAAACAAGTAGAAAAAATAATGGGATTCGGACCAGAGAGAGTTGTGGATTATAAGTCTCTTCGGGGCGACCCATCAGATAATATTCCTGGAATAAAAGGAATAGGAGAAAAAACAGCAAATGAAATTATTGCACAATTTGGTGGAATAGAAGAATTGTATCGTGCAATAAAAAAAGATAAAGATATTGGAGAAAAATTAAAACCAGCAGTTTTGAAAAAAATTATTGAAGGTGAAGAGAGTGCTCGAATGAGTAAAGAACTCGCAACCGTGATAAAAGATGTTCCTCATGTGGATTTTAACCTGCACGATGCAGAAATAGATATTCCTTATGATAAAGTCAAAGAAATCTTTTATGAATATAATTTCAATTCTTTGTTAAAGAGGCTTCCAAATTTTGCGGAAAAGGATGAAGAAAAAAAAGGAAAGAAAATAAAGAATTTGGTAGTGGTACATGAAGAAAATTTTCACACATCTTTTGAAGACGTACAAAAGAGTTCTGTTTTTGCTTGCAAAACGGTTATAAAAGAAGAAAATATTCTTGATGATGGATTTTTTGGTTTTGTGTTTGGGACAAGAACAAAAGAATATTTTATAGAATTGGCTTTACTTTCAAAACAAAAACAGAATGAAGTATTTGGAATTTTTTCTGATAAAGATAAAACACTTCTTGGTCATGACGTAAAACTTATTGTAAAAGCACTGTTTCATCAGGAGAGAAAAGTAGAAAACACTTTGTTTGATATCATGATTGCTTCTTACCTCACAGATTCAAGCGTCCGTGCTCATGATATACAGACGATTATCTCTCGGGAATTAAAAAGAACATTGAAAGAAAATTCAGATCAGCAAACACTGTTTGGTTTTAATAAAGAAGCATTTGCGGAAGAAGTTTCAACCTATTTTGATTTGTACGATATTTATATAAAGAAATTACAAGAAGATAATAACCTCGGACTTTTTGAGAAAATAGAAATGAGACTCATTCCCGCCCTTGCTCATACAGAATTGGCAGGTATTTGTATTGATGATAAAAAAATAAAAGAGATTGCAGAAAAAGTGGATCAGAATTTAGAAAAAGTTACAAAACGTATTTGGAAAGAAGCTGGAGAAGAATTTAACATTGCTTCTTCTCAGCAACTCCGTGAAATTCTTTTTATAAAACTGAACTTACCTATTACTGGAATAAAAAAAGGAAAAACAGGATATTCCACAGCCCAGAGTGAATTGGATAAACTCCAAAATGAACATGAAATTATTTCATTGATTGAGGAACATCGCGAGCTCGCAAAACTCAAAAGTACATATGTAGATGTTCTCCCGACTTTGGTTCATAAAAAAACAGGAAGAATACATACGACATTTAATCAAGCAGTTACAACAACAGGAAGGCTTTCCAGCTCAGACCCAAACTTACAAAATATTCCAATTCGTACAGATATTGGAAAAGAAATTCGCGATACGTTTGTGGCAGGAAAAGGAAATATTCTCCTCGCAGCAGATTATTCTCAAATTGAGCTTCGTGTCATTGCCTCTCTGGCAAAGGACAAAAACATGATTGAGATTTTTGAAAGAGGAGAAGATATTCATAAAGCAACCGCTGCAGCAATAAATGAGGTTTCTTTGTCAGAAGTTACCCCAAGCATGCGAAGAGCAGCAAAAGAAGTAAATTTCGGAGTTCTGTATGGAATGAGTGCTCATGGA
>Ga0209340_1001928_pt1 | contig 13117 bp, 7 predicted proteins | sample EPASupsiteSAE323_FD_187266 | JGI IMG/M metagenome (GOLD analysis project Ga0209340, IMG submission 187266) | Bioremediated contaminated groundwater from EPA Superfund site, New Mexico - Sample SAE3-23 (SPAdes) (version 2) | ecosystem: Environmental > Aquatic > Deep subsurface > Groundwater >... | reverse complement strand
ACACAAATCTAATCATACTCAATGCAAGATAAATAACCATACGATCAATACTCATGCCTTTTCAGGCAGTATTATTGGTACATTAATTCCTATGATTATTATTAGCAAAAAACAAAATAAAAACCTTTTTAAAATTGCATATGAATTTAAAGAAATGATATTTATTGGAACCGGGTCGATTCTGGGAGGTTTAATCGGAGGTATTATCAGAGATAAAAATAAAAAAATTCGGAAGAAAATGAAAGAAGCAAATTTTCAATGGATAACAAATCTGTTTTTTCCAACACTCTTTGTGGATCAGTTATTAAAATATGCCGACAAAAAATTTCCTAAAAAAACTAAAAGTATAAATAGTAAAATAACTAAAGCTCTGGCTGTTATAGCAGGACTAAGTATAGGTATGAAGCTTGGAGAATTTGTAACTAAGAATGTCAACTATTGTATAGACAAGAACAATAAACATAAAAGGAGTCTCAATTCAAAAGATATTTTGTTGCACATTGATGATATACCTATTGCATTAACTCTTTCAAAAATACCGTATGTAGATAAACTAATACCATTTTGCTTTATATACAGTGGATATCAATCAGGAAAATAATTCAATACTACTCAGGATATCTTGAAGTAGCTTTTATAAGCATTTGAGCCAATTTATCAGCACCTACAAACGTTTGTTCTGCTAATTTATCTGCTGCTGATTCATAGTCATAAGGAACAAATCTTTGATCGATAAGGAATTTGTTACCTGATAAATCAGGATAATCAAGAACTGCATAGCAGGCTTTCGGTTTTTCTGTGAATGGTCTGCCAACGCTACCAACATTCACAATAGATTGTTTTTCAATATGATAAATAACAGGCAGATGTGTATGCCCGCAGAAAATTAAATTTTCTTTTGCTGACTCAATCATTTCTTTTACTTTTTCAGTAGGCATATCAGGTAAAATATCATCATTATTTCTTCTTGGTGACCCATGTACAAGAAGTATATCTAAATTACCGATTTTTTCTCTGTATGTCTCAGGAAGTTCCATTAAAAATTCTTTCTGATCAGCTCTAAGAACCTTTTGTGCATATTTAACCGCTTCAGCCATAATTTTATTAGACGGTGTATACTTATCGTCAGAGCTTCCTGTGGATTTTATGATCATTTCATCAGTATTACCCTGAATAATTTTAATATCATATCTTTTAGTCAGATCAATGATAAAATCAACTGTTTCTACAGGTTCAGGGCCTGCCATTGCAAGGTCTCCGCATATAAAAATCCTGTTGATTTCCTGACTTTTTATATCATTTAATACTGCTTGAAGAGCGTCAAGATTTCCATGTATATCAGATAAAACAGCTATTTTCATTTTTCATTCCTTAGAATTAACTAATCATTTTTAGAATAATTAAAACTGACTGAATATTCAATCTTCTGAAGATGAAGTAATATATTTATCAATTTCCAATACAATAATAATAATTGATGCTGCCAGGATTGTTTCTATCCAGGTAACAGGACTTAATTGAACAGTGTGAAAAATGTATTGAAAAGAAGGTAGAGAAATAACCAATATTTGGGCTATTGTAGCTGCAATAAGGCTGATAAGCAAAAATGGGTTAGAAAACGGATTTATCCGAAAAATTGATTTTTTTAGTGATCTTGAGTTCCAAACATTAAAAAACTGTAAAAATACTACTATATTTAATGCAGTTGTTCTCGCATAAGCCAAACCGGCTCCATGATTATATTTATATTCAAATAAGATTAATGTTACTGTTGCATAAACAATGCCAACCAGAATCAGGCGTCTTATAACGGACAGATTTAATATGCTTTCTTTGATATTTCTTGGCGGCCTTCTTTCTATATCTTTTTCACCCGGTTCATAAGCAAGTGCCACATCCTGTAAACCATTTGTAACAAGATTTACCCACAGAACTTGAGTTGCAAGAAAAGGAAGAGGAAAATTAAACAATAAACTTATAATTATGACAAAGGACATTCCTATAGTTGAAGATAACAGAAAATAAACAACTTTTTGAATATTGTCATATATGATTCTTCCTACTTTAACAGCCTCGTAAATAGAAGCAAAATTGTCATCTTTTAAAATTATATCTGATGCTTCTTTTGCAACATCTGTTCCAATTTTTCCCATTGAAATACCAATATTTGCTTTCTTTAAGGCTGGTGCATCGTTTATTCCATCTCCTGTTACGGCTACTACATTACCTTTGCTCTGGAGTGCCCTGACTATTTTAAACTTGTGATGGGGGGAAACTCTTGCATAAACAGATATATTTTCAATACAGCTAAGCAAGGTCTCATCTTCGCACTTATCTAGTTCATTTCCGGTCATAAATTTGTCACCGGATTTATAAATCCCTGCTTCCTTTGCAACTGAAACTGCTGTTATTGCGTGATCCCCTGTTATCATAACAACTTTTATTCCTGCTTTTTGAGTTGCCTGTATTGCTTCAACAGCACTTTTTTTAGGAGGATCAATTATTCCCGTAAATCCGGTAAATGTTAATCCTTTTGTTGCTTCTTTTTCAAAATCAAGATTTGATAAATCATCCAGGCTAATTTCTTTTATTCCAAATCCAAGTATTCTAAGTCCTTCTTCTGCCATCTTTGAATATTTGCTATGCAGCTCTTGATTTTCACTATTACCCGTAAATTCAAGAATTTTTTCCGGTGCTCCTTTTACAAATATTGTAAAAACACCATCATTTTTATATAAAGTAGCCATGTACTGCCTTGTTGAGCTAAAAGATATTTCATCTATCAGTTTATACTGATACTCGATTTTTTCTTTATCAAGCCCAAACTTTTTTGCTGCAACAATTAAAGATCCTTCTGTAGGATCTCCATCAACCAGCCAATTTTCATTTTCTCTGTATAAATCCGAAGAATTGCATAATAGTCCGGAGAGCAGAAGCAATTCTAAATCTTTGTTATTATTTATTTTTCTGCCATTGCAAAATATTTCACCTTCAGGGTTATAACCAGTGCCTGTAACTGTATACTCATCATTTCCTGCATAAGCTTTAACAACAGTCATCATATTTTCAGTAATTGTCCCCGTTTTGTCTGAACAAATATAATTACAGCTGCCGAGTGTTTCAACAGCAACCAGTTCTCTTATAATTGCATTTTTCTCAGCCATTCGTTTAAGTCCAATTGCTAATGTAACTGTTACTACTACAGGTAATCCAACAGGAATAATAGCAACAGCCATACTAATAGCAAACATTGTCATTTGTACAAATGGAAAACCTTTTAGAATACCAACCAGAAAAGCTAACAAGGCAAAAATAAAAGCTATTATTCCAGATCCTTTCCCAAGTTTTGCAAGCTCTTTTTGCAAGGGAGTTTCTTCTTTTAAAGTTGATTTGACTTCCAGTGCTATTTTTCCTAATTCAGTATTACTACCTGTGCTTATTACAATTCCTTTCCCTTTTCCATGATTTGCTACTGTCCCCATAAAAGCTATATTTTTCTGATCTGCTACTAATAAATAATCAATATTTATTGTTTCAATATCTTTTTCAACAAGTGTTGATTCCCCTGTTAATGTTGATTCATCTATTTCAAGTTCTTTAACTTCAAATAATCTAATATCAGCAGGTATTTTATTTCCCGGAAGCAATATAACAACATCTCCCGGAACTATTTCTTCGGAATTTATTCTATACTCTCTACTATTTCTTATCACAACTGCCAGAGGAGCAGTTAATTTCTTTATTGCTCTCATTGCCTTTTGAGCATTATATTCCTGAAGTATACCCACAGAAAAATCTATTATTAATACCATTAAAATTACTCCTGCATCAATATAATTTTTTATGAGTATGGAAAAAATACAGGCAATTAATAATATTTGGGCAAGAGGACTTTTTATTTGCTTAAAAAGCATTGACCATACGAGTTCAGGTTTTTCTTCCTTTATAGAATTTCTGCCGTATATATTTAATCTTGATTCTGCTTCTTCATTTGACAATCCACAGTATGAAGTTCCGAGTTCTTTAAAAGTTTCTTCAACAGATTTTTTATAAAACATTGATTTCTCCGATAGTTTAATTCAGATTTAACTTATCAAAACACCGGAGAATTAGTAATTTACGCCTGTATATTTTATAGACTAATTCATTATATTAATTATTCCACCTGAAAAAATTCTAATGTATAATTATTTACATAATGAGTAACAATGAAAATAATAATCAGAATAATAACATCATAGCGAATGTTGGTGAGTTTTTTGAGCTTGAAGATAAAATATCAGCTTCTACTGATAATCACAAAAAAGCTGAATTCTTGCTTAAACTTGGTTTGCTTGAATCTTTCAAAAAAAATTACGATAAAGCTATAAAACATATTGAAGAAGCTCAACAGTATTTTTTGGAATATAAAGATACAAATGGTATTGCAAATTGTCTTGCTGAAATGGCTTTAATTCATTACCAAAATTGCAGTGACAGACTAATCAGATCATTAACACTATTAAATGATGCAAAATGCCTGCTGGAAAATGCCAGTGACAAGTTCGAAATTGAAGCTAAAATTCTACATTATTACGGTGTAATATATTTCTATGAAAATCGCTACAGTGAATCACTTAAATTTTATAAAAACGCATTAAAACTTGTTAATTCAAACTGTCTGGAATATGCCAAAATTCTGGACAGTCTAGCCATATTTTATCTAAGGATAAATAATTACCACGTTGCAATTAAATATTTAAAAGACTCTTTAGATATAAAAAGATCACTAAATAATGATTTTGAATTATCAATAACAGAAATTTTAACAGGCAGATATTTTTCAAGCATACAAAATTACGAAGAAGCTTGTGAACACTTCCAAAATGCTTTAAACACTGTGAAAAAATTTGGTGACAGCACCATTATTTCTCGTATACTTGATGAAATTGCAAAAATTAATCTTGCACTCGAAAATTACGATTTAGCAGAACAGAACTGTGCAGATTCAATAGAATTTGCAGACAGGACCCATAGTTCTTTTGCAAAAGTATTCTCTCTATGCACTTTAGCAAACATAAATATATGCAGGAACAAATCTGATGTAGCACTAGTAATTCTTAATAATGAAGTAAAACCGATATTTTCTAATTTTGGATCCACAAGAGGATCTGCAATATGCAAAAGAATTGAAGCTCTGGCTTATTTTAAAAAAGGCGAATTTATAAATGCTCAGGAAAATATGCACGAAGCAATTGCATATTTTGAAAATTTTAAAATATATCCTGATCTTGCAAGATGTTATCATGAATTAGCCCTTATATACAGAGATATGAGTGATACTTCAATGGCTGTATCAAGTTTACTGGAAGCTCTCAGAATTGTAAGATCCTATGATCAGACAATCTTTACAAAGCAAATAGAAGATCTTCTATTTGAAATTGATGAACAGGAATGGGAAAAAGTAATCAATAAAACTGCCCGTAAAGAAGATCTTTTCCCTGAATCGAAATCTTTTCTTAACACATTAACATTGATAGATGAAATTTCTAAAACAGAAACATCCACTAAAGATACCCTCTTATCTCTATTAAGATTGGGAAGATCTATAGCTGCTGAAACAGATGTTGATAAACTTATTGAAATAATTACTGAAGAAACAGGAAAAGCTCTTAATGCCGACAGATGTACAGTATTTTTACTTGATAAGGACAAAAATGAGTTATGGTCAAAAGTTGCTCTTGGAATGGGGAATAATGCAATAAGAATTCCCGCTAATACCGGTCTTGCAGGGCATGTAATTATGACCGGCGAAACAGTAAATATAAAAGATGCTTATAATGATCCAAGATTCAACATGGAGATTGATAAAAAGACAGGATATATAACTAAAACCATTTTATGTATGCCTCTCAGAAATCTTAATCATGAAATATCGGGCGTTTTTCAGGTCATAAATAAGCATGATAATGGAATATTTACTGATGGAGATGAAGATTTACTTTTAGCAATTGGTTCTAGTGCAGGTATTGCACTGGAAAATGCACGTCTATTTAAAAGACAGAACTTAATGTTTCAGGAACAGAAAAAATCTTTTGACAGCTTTATAAATACCCTGGCAGCTTCAATTGATGCAAAAGATAAGATAACTGCAGGTCATTCTTTACGAGTGAGAGAATATACGACTGCGATTTCAGAACAAATGGGAATATCAGGTGATGAAATTGAAGTTTATGAATATGCTGCAACACTTCATGACTTTGGAAAGATTGGAATTAAAGACAGTGTTCTTTATAAGGAAGGCAGATTGTCTCCTGAAGAGTATAAACACATTCAGGAACATGTATATATTACCGATCAAATTTTGAGTAATTTATATTTTGAAGAAAAATTTAAAAATGTTCCTCAAATTGCATCATCACATCATGAGAAATTTGATGGAAGCGGCTATTATAGAGGTATGAGCGGAGAAAAAATACCTCTTGGAGGAAGAATACTAGCTGTATCAGATGTATTTGACGCAACAACTTCAAAACGCCATTATCGTGACAGAATGCCTTTTCTTGAAGTTTTAAATCTTCTTAAAAAAGATGTAGACGGACATTTTGACGGTAAAGTTGTTAATACATTATTTGAAATAAAGCTTAATAAGATATTTAATATTTTGTTATCCAGAGGAGATGACCTTTTCTCTGAGGAAGAAAACCAATTATTATGCCAATATTCCTTGAATGATTTCCATATGATTCTTTTGAAAAATTATGATGATTTAAGTGAAGATGAAAAAAAATTAACAAATTTATTTAATAAATATTACAACTGTAAAACAAATCCTGAATCAAAGTAAATTGAAATACAAACTTAATACGTTGAGCTGATTTTACAAAATTATATAGTCAAAAATAATTAATTAATTGTAGTAATGTGTTTCATGTAATTTTCTTAAATCGTATAATATCCTAAATAAAAATAACAAGGAACATATAATGCAAAAAGATTTTATAAAAAGTATTTTTATAATGACTATATTGATTTTAGTATCATTCATTAAAACAGCCTGTGCTGAAGATTCGAAAACGATTTATGATCAGTATTTTACTTACAAGATTAAAGATGCTCAAATCGGCTATGGTCATATAATCCAGAAAATAAAAAATGAAAACGGCAAAAATCTGATTATCACCAGCAGATATTCTGAACAAAAGTTTCAACGTTTTGGATTTACCGTAAAAATTTCACAGGATTCCCAATTTGTTGAAGATGAATTTGGAACACCTGTTTCATTTTCTGCAACAACCAAAAGTCCCGGTGAAAATTCACAGATACAGGGAGAATTTATCACACCTGACAGAGTTTCTGTTATTTCCAACATAAATGAAATTAAAAAAACAGAGGAGATTAAACTAAATAAGAAGATTTTATTCCCTTACGGTATAAACAAACTTTTTAAAGATAATTCAAATAAGGATAAAATAGAATATTCAACACTTGATCCTTCTGTAGATTTCAGAATCATAAATTTTTCCGCTAAAAAACTGGGTAATGAATCTCTTAATAAGAATATATCAGGGAATTATACAAAATATAACGTAATAATGGATTTATTACCGAATATAAACAGTCTTGAATGGCATGATAGTGAGGGCAGAACTGTAAAAGAGCTATCTTCTGTATTAAATATAGAATCAATAGCTGTTCCTAAAGAAAAAATTCTCTCTGAAACTCAAAATTTTGATATTTTAAACCAGAGCTTGATTCCTGTTGATACTTCAATTACAAATCCATTAATGCTTGATCAGGTTAATTATAAAGTAGATATACAGAATCAAAACCCCGAAAATGTATTTATATCTGATAATAGACAAAGAATTATTCAGATTGCCGGCAATACAACATATTTAAAGATTAAGAATGAACGTCAGCCGGAAGAAAAATACACATATCCTGTTAATTCAAAGGGGATGGCCGAGTTTTTAAAGCCGGGTACTTTTATAACTTCATCTGATGAAGCAATAAAAACTCAGGCTATGGCACTTGTCGGACAGGAAAAAGATGCATACAAAATTGCAAAAGTTATGGAAAAATGGGTATTTGATGCAATTACAAAAAAAGACTTTTCGGTAGATTTTTCTAATGCAAAAGAGATCATGAAAACAAGGAAAGGTGACTGCACTGAACATTCTATCTTACTGGCATCCGTACTCAGAGCAGCAGGAATACCTTCAAAAGTTGTTATAGGTTTAATGTATACAGATAAGCCTGAAAAAGCCTTTGCTTATCATATGTGGGTAAAAGCTTATATAGGCAAATGGATCAATCTTGATCCCAGTTTTCCGGATGAAAACTTCAGCCCTGTTCATATTGCTCTTTATGAAACTGCCCTTAACAGTCTTTCTGACAGGACAGATATTGTCTTAAATATCATAAAAAGTTTTGCAAATTTAACAATTAATGTATTGAATTTTTCTCAGAATAATAATGCAAATACTAATGTTTCAACGGGAAATCTCCCTATTGATGACAAGTTCAAAGTTTCAAACTTTTTTAAAGATAATGATAATATAGAAAACCCAGCATCCGAATTATCTGCAGAAGACTATATGAAATCTGCTTTTTCTAAATATTCCCAGGGTAAAATTAAAGAGGCTCTGAATGATTATAAAATTGCTTTTAACCTTATTCCTTATAATGATGATTATCTAGATATAGTCTTCGCCCAGAGCTTAGCCGAACTGGGTTTTTTTAGTTTGTCAAACGAAAAATTAAAAAGTATTTATACTCACGAAATCTGGAACCAAAAAATTTCCGATATCAAGCAGATTTATTTTCCTAAAAAGTTTTTATCACCTGAAAAAGAGCTTATTCTGATTGATGTATTATCTAAAGCTGTTTATCTTAAAGACCCTGACAATGCTATAAAACAAATAAACAGTAATAAAGAGTTATTGAACAATGATTATACACATTACGTGCTTGCAAAAGCGTATATTCAAAAAGACGAAACAAAAAATGCAGTAAAAGAATTAAAAAGAATTATAGATGAAAATCCAGAAAATCTCTCTTACAGATTTGAGCTTACCCAAGTTTATATTTCAAAAAATGAACTAAAAAAAGCAAAAAATGAAATGGACTTTATATTGAAGCAAAATATACTTGATGAAAATTTTTTTAAACAAGTTCAAATACAGAATTGCTGGTTAAATTTTAAACTTGAAAGAAAAAATAGATTAAAAAGTCAATACTATCTGGCATTGTATTACCAGGTTAAAGATGAACTTAACAGCGCAATTGAAATATTAAACAAACTTATTGACGAAAAAAATAAAGATTCATTAATTTATAGCCTTTTGGGGAATCTTTATTTATCCAAGAATCAGCCTGATAAAGCTGAATCTAGCTATAAAATAGCTTTAGAGTTGAATAAAGATGACCTTTTAGCTCATATAGGGCTGGGAAATATCAAATTTCTCGAAAAAAACTATAAAGAATCCTTGCAAGAATATTTAAAAGCAGACAAAATTTCAAATAATTATATTCCGGTAATGAATAAAATTGCAGAAAATTATTTGCTCTTATCACATGATAAAGAGGCATACAAATATTATAATAAAATTTTAAATCAGGATAATCTCAATTTTAAGGCAAATTACGACCTTGGAATGATGTATTCAGAGATGGGGGATACGAACAAAGCTCAGCAGCATCTGCTAAAAGCATTGTCAGTCAAACCATACAATATAGAAAGCTGGCTTGAACTTGCTAAAAATGAGCTTAATAATAAAAATTATTTTCTTGCAAAAACATATTTAATTCCTGTAAATCATATCAGCAGCCAAAATCCTGAATATTACTATTATCTGGGACTTATTCATAAAAATAACGAGAATTTTTCTGATGCAAGATCAAACTTTAATAAAGCACTTGAATTAAAGCCGCAATATATAGAAGTTCTAAAGGAATTAAAAGAATTAAACAGCCTGAATCAATTGTAGAATCAGATCTTACAAACTCACGTTAAGGTTGTATAGTTTGACATTCTGATAAAAATAACCGAGTATCTGATATGCATTATATCCATAATTAGCAAGAGCATTTGCTCCGTATTGAGACATTCCTATTCCATGCCCTCTTTTAGGCAGATTACCGTCAAAGGAAGGAACTGATCTTATGAAAGGCAGGTCTTTAAACCAGACTGAACCGGAATTAATTGTATAGCCTCCCGAACTGCTGTGATAATATGCAGGAATGACTTTATTTCCAAAGACAAGAACCTGCCCTTTTGTTTGTATAACAGCACTGTTTGTCCTCATGGTTTCCGATGAAGCTCCGCCATACGCCTGATCTTCAGGTGTGTCCTTTAAATCATAACCATATCTGGCTCTTTTTCCAAGATTTGCAACTGCATAACTTCTAGCAGCAATTGCCTGCGCTTTATGCGCTTCAACATTCCACCCACTGGGCATTTCAGATGGGACAACTCCTCTTATATAAGTTTCAAGATCAACTTCATTTATTACTGTTATACCGCTGCCTGTACTAAATACAATAAGATTTCCTCTGTACCATTTTCTTTTTGTAAATAAATAACCGTTATTTGAGGTTTTTATTACTACATAATTCGATCCAAGATTATAAGCCTGACCATCAATTGTTACACTCAAATTTGCTCCATTAGGTTTTATAAGATAAGGCTGCATTGGATTTATTAACAAAAGACTTTTTCCCGATTTGCCATCAATAAGGCTTCCGGGTTTTGATGCTGCAATATAGGTTTTCTCTGCATTAGTAAACAGTCCAACTTTAAATGCATAAGCAGGATTCGAAAATAATATAAATATGGTAAAAACCAATAAATAAGTATAAAATTTCATAGTTTTATTGAATTGCAGTTTGCTGTTTCAACAACAATTATTTAAGCCCCAATCTAAAATATCATCAATCATAAAGATGATATAAGCTGTTCTTGTATGTATTCAATCCAGATAAATTAAACCTTACTACAGGAACTATCTAAATTATACAGAAATTGAATTATTTGTATAGCCATTTTTTTCTGTTCTTCGTCTGGAAATAATCTGAGATATTCAATAGCATTGGACATTTTTTCTTCCTGATCATACCAGCGCCTGTTAAATATTTTATATTTACTTTTAAATTCAATTTTTAATTTGGTTCCATTTTCAATTAATAAATCAGCAATATGAAGCTGATTATCAATACTGGTATTCCGTAAAAGACTCATAGCCAGACTAAGTGTCGGGTCCTGATCATACCATCTCTTACTAAAACGAAGTTTAAGCGACATTAAAACACTCCTAATTTCATTCTACAAATAATATACTTCCAGAATAATTGTTTTTGTGGATAAATTCAACCTTTATTTCGGAAAATCGGAATTATTGAAAACAATTATTAATTAAATATAAAAAGCTAATCTTTAAAAGATTAGCTTTTTATTATTTGAATATTTTGCTTATACGACTGAAGTTATATCTAATTTTTTGCCAGCCTGTCCTTTAACTTCAGGGTTGTATAATTGAGCACCGGCTAATCTGGTCAGATCTGTCAAGCTTCTGGTGTAACCCCATTCATTATCATAGTATGCAGGGATAACAATCATTCTCTTGTTTATTACTTTAACGTATTCAGGAACATAAATTGCGCTTTCGTATCTTCCAACCATATCTTTACTTGTTGATGCATTATTGGAAGGAATAATTAAGCCTTTATATTCTTCAGATTCTGAAGCTGCTTTTAATGCTTCTTTAAGTTCCTTTTCATTTACATCCTGTTTTACATAAGCAACTAAATTTACCATGCTAACATTAGCAGTAGGAACTCTTGCTGCAATACCGTCTGCACTTTTGCCTAACCCAGGAATAACATGTTTAAGAGCTTTACCTGCACCTGTTTTTTCAGGGAATATTGCATCAAATGGGCTTCTATCCTTAGCTTTTTCTGATACTGCATCAGCTGTTTTTTGAGTTGCTGTTGCACTATGCACTGTTTGTACTACAACCGTATCTATACCATATTTATCATTAAGGAATTTGGTTAATGGAGCAGCACACGTTGTTGTGCAACTTGCAGCTGAAAGGAATTTATCTTCCGGCTGAAGTTCATTATCATTCACACCGTAAACAATAGTTTTATCAACTAATGGTAATTCGGTAGTTTCATCTTCATCTGCAGGTGCTGAGCAAATAGCTTTTTTTGCTCCGGCATCTATATGCTGTTGTAATTTATCCTTGCTTAAGAATTTACCTGTTGCATCAACAACAACATCAACACCTAACTCATTCCATGGGAGTTTTGTAGCATCTTTTTCTTTTAATATACGGATTTTTCTCTGTCTTCCACCATCACCTACTACTAAATATTTTTTGTCATCTTCGGTTACAACTTTTAATGGGCAAGGGCAGTCGCCCATAATGCTGTCATGTTTGAGGTAACCTTCAGTTATGTCCGCCAGATCATTTATAGCAACGATTTCAAGTTTTGCAGGACTATTTTTAACTCTTTCCAGATGATCATTTGTGGTTACTTTTGTCATTCCTGCACCTAATCCTAAATCTGTCAAAAACCATTCTCTCAAAAAGTTTTTGCTGATTCTTCCTGCACCGTTAAGTGCAACTTTAACAGTTGGCTGTTCTTCTTGCATTTCCGGAGTACTACTGCCAAATCCTGCGATTATAGCCTTAAAACTAACGCTTTGGTTTTTAGATGTTGAATCTGGTTGCATACGATATGCACTAAAATTTGAATTAATTGAATTTAACATGTGACCTCCTACTCTATATTGTAAAATTTTAAATTATTTACAACTAAATAACGCCCCTAAAAAATTTTTTTGACGTTTTAAATACGAATTATTTCAATAAATTTACAATTTATATTTTTGGTATCATTCTTGAGGGCAAAGCCCTAAGAATATCAATGTTTTAAATATTCTAACAATGATATTCTTCGATAAGCTTCGAGCACACTTTTTTCCTTGTCCTTTGTTTCAAACATAATGTCGAAATCCAAATTTTTAAAATTTAGATAAAATGCAATAAATTCATCCATATTTATTGAATCTGCATGCATGCCGGGTTTTGCCCCGGATCTTTGGGTTGAATAATGAATTTTTGGTATT
>Ga0209340_1001927_pt1 | contig 13121 bp, 12 predicted proteins | sample EPASupsiteSAE323_FD_187266 | JGI IMG/M metagenome (GOLD analysis project Ga0209340, IMG submission 187266) | Bioremediated contaminated groundwater from EPA Superfund site, New Mexico - Sample SAE3-23 (SPAdes) (version 2) | ecosystem: Environmental > Aquatic > Deep subsurface > Groundwater >... | reverse complement strand
AGCAATATACTCGATTCTATTCCTTATATTTTCAAATTTAGAGCACTTGTTGAGCTTTTAAAGGATATCCTTGTTTTCTTAAGACCTTTAGTAAAATTTGAGGATGCCTTTATAGTACTCGAAAATCAAAATATTCAAGAAGCTCAAGTTATAGGTAGTGGTAAATTTGAAGGTTGGTCATGTGAACAGATAATGGAAAACCCTGAAATATTAGATAATGTTAATAAGGCAGTGGATGGGGTATTTATAGATAAAGAAACAGGGGCTATAATTCTGCCGATTATATATGATTCAAATCGATTGGGATTTATGTATCTTAATGAATGCAGCCTTGAAAAAGAAGATGCTGATATTATAAAAATTTATTTGCATCAGGTTACCGAAGCGATTGTAAATATAAAATTACATGATGAGGTTGTTGATTCAAACCAAAGATTGAAAGATTCGTATTATAATCTAAAGAAAAATAACTATGAACTTATAGAAGCTTTTACTAAAGCGGTTGATGCGAAAGATGCATATACAGCAGGGCATTCTACAAGGGTTTCGATTTACGCAAGGATTATTGGCAGAAAGCTCAATATGAAGAATGCAGAACTTATTAGACTGAAAGTTGCAGCTTTGTTTCATGATATTGGGAAAATTGGTATTCCTGATGGTGTATTGCTTAAAGAAGGAAGACTATCAGAAGAAGAGTTCAAAGTAATAAAAACCCATCCTGAAATTGGGAGTAGAATATTAAAGCCTGTTTCGATGCTTGGAGATATTATTCCAGCGGTTAAACATCATCATGAAAAATATAATGGAAAGGGATATCCAGATGGTCTATTGGGAGAAGATATTCCCTTGCATGCGAGGATTCTTGCAATTGCAGATGCTTTTGATGCAATGACATCAGATCGTTCATATCAAAGGAAGAAGTCTTTTGAAGAGGCACTGCAAGAACTTGAACGGTGTGCGGGATTCCATTTTGATAATCAACTTACAGAGGTTTTCGTAAATCAATTTAGAAAAAATATGGTGTTTTATACTAGATTAATTACGTTTTGGGATAAGATTCATCAATTTGATAAAATGAAAAAATTTAAAGACTCATTTTCACTAATAGAAGATGCACAAGAAAACGATGCAGTATCTGGAACTGCCTAATATGAATATAATGTTGTTGTAAATTAAAAAATAGTATGTTAAAATATAAAAAATTAGTTAATAATATGAAGTGATGATTGGGAGAGTAAGTTGATACCTATGCGAAGAGAGAGAATGCCACCGGCTGAAAGCATTCTTGCAAGAAGGTCATCTGAAGTTCACCCAGGAGCTCTGCCGTTGAATTTAGTAAGTAGGCGGCAGCGGTTAAACCCGTTAGAGTTGTTAAGTGCCAGAGCTTTTTCTGGAATTAAGGTGGTACCGCGATTAGCCCTCGTCCTTTTAAGGATGAGGGTTTTCATTTTTTATTGAGAGGAAGGAGATAAAAAGATGAAACAACAACTTGAAAACATTAAGACTCAAGCCGTGAAAGAAATTGCTGAAGCAGCTTCCATGCAAATTTTGGAATCAATCAGGGTTAAATATCTTGGTAAAAAGGGTGAATTAACTCTTGTTCTAAGAGGTATGGGAAGCCTGAGTGCAGAAGAGAGACCTTTGATAGGTCAATTAGCAAATGATGTTAGAGTTTTTATTGAGCAAAAGCTTGAGGAGAAGGAGCAAACGATCTCAAAAAAAGAAAGAGATGAAAGAATTAATAGGGAAACAGTTGATATTACAATGCCGGGTAAGAAAAAAGAAATAGGGCACAAGCATCCGATTACTCTTGTTCTAGATGAAATAAAAGAAGTTTTTCTTGGAATGGGATATGAGATTGCTGAAGGACCCGATATTGAAGACACCTATTATAATTTTGATGCACTAAATACCCCTGAAACACATCCGGCCAGAGATTTACAGGATACATTTTATATTAATGAAAAAATAATTTTGAGGACACAGACTTCGCCAGTTCAAATTAGAACCATGATGCAAAAAAAACCGCCTATTAAAATAATTTGCCCTGGAAGGGTTTTTAGGTCAGATACTGTTGATCCAACCCATTCTCCAATATTTCATCAGATAGAAGGGCTTGTTGTTGACAAAGGAATTACTATGGGAAATCTTAAAGGGACACTTGAAATGTTTGTGAAAGCATTATTTGGCGAATCAACAAGAATCAGATTAAGACCCCACCACTTCCCATACACCGAGCCAAGTGCAGAGGTAGATATTTCTTGCTTTGCATGTGGGGGCGTAGGCTGCAGGGTTTGTAAAGGAGAGGGCTGGATAGAGATTCTTGGGGCTGGAATGGTTCATCCGAAGGTATTGCAAACATGTGGTATAGACCCTGAGGTTTACAGCGGATTTGCTTTTGGAATTGGAGCAGAAAGGGTTGCGATGGGAAGATTTAAAATAGATGATTTGAGGTTGTTGTTTGAGAATGATGTAAGGTTCCTTAAACAATTCTAATATGTCATAAATTGTTTTCTTTTTAATGAAATTATTAGCAAATATAATTATGAAAGGATAGATTGATATGAAGGTGCCTATTAATTGGTTAAAAGATTATGTTGATATTGAAGGTATAGATACAAAAACCTTGATTAATGCTTTGACTTTGTCAGGCTCTAAGGTTGAAGGTGTTGAAGAGCTTGGACACGGAATCGTAAATGTTGTGGTTGGTAAGATTCTCTCGCTTGAGAAGCATCCAGATGCTGATAAGCTTCAGGTGGCAAAGGTGGATGTTGGTACTGGTACAATCCAAGTAGTTACAGGAGCAAATAATGTAAAGGTTGGAGATATGATTCCAGTAGCTAAAGACGGAGCAAAGCTTCCAGGAGGTAAAGAAATAAAAAAGGGAAGCCTCAGAGGAGTTGATTCTGAAGGCATGATGTGTTCAATTCAGGAGCTTGGGGTTACCAAGTATGATTATACTGAAGCACCTGAACACGGAATATTCATTCTTGATTCTAACTTAAAGCCTGGAACTGATGTGAAAGATGCAATAGGATTAAATGATTCGGTTATTGAGTTTGAAATTACTCCTAATCGTCCTGATTGTCTTTCAGTGATAGGAATTGCTCGTGAAACTGCTGTAACATTAGGCAAACAGTTTAAAGCACAAGAAATATTGGATAAGAAAACAACGGCATCAGTTAATGAATCAACTGATGGAGTGATTTCAGTCAGAATTGATGATAAAGATTTGTGCTCAAGATATATTGGCAGGGTAGTTAATAATGTTAAGATTGGTCCTTCACCTGAATGGATGAAAAACAAGCTTAGAGCGGCAGGGATAAGACCAATTAGCAATATTGTTGATATTACAAACTTTGTTATGCTTGAATTGGGTCAGCCAATGCATGCTTTTGACTTAAGGCAGGTTGATGGAAAACAGATTATTGTAAGAAGAGCACAAAAAGGTGAGGTTTTGACTACGCTTGATGGGCAGGAAAGAAATCTTACTACGGAAATGCTTGTTATTGCAGATAAGAGTAAAGCAGTTGCGGTTGCGGGAGTAATGGGAGGCGGTAATTCTGAAATAGCTGATGACACAACGGATATCCTTTTTGAGTCTGCTACTTTTAATGGAGGCTCTGTAAGATTAACTGCTAAAGCTCTTGGCTTCAGAACCGAATCTTCAGCAAGGTTTGAGAAGGGGCTTGATGCAGAAAATGCATTGATTGCTATGAATAGAGCGGTTGAATTAATTGAAATGATGGGTGCTGGAAAAGCAAAAGATAAATATGTTGATTGCTATCCTGTAAAAGAAGTGCCAAAGACATTAAAGTTTAGACCTGAAAAGATTAATGCATTTCTTGGAACTAATTTGGATAAAGGTTATATGGTAGAAAAATTCAAGCTTTTGGGATTTTTAGTCAATGAAAATAATTCAACCATCACAGCTCCAACATTTAGAAGAGATATTGAAGTAGAAGCTGATTTGGCTGAAGAGATTGCAAGACTTTACGATTACAATAATATCGAATCCAAGGTGATATCTGGGGATGTAACTCAAGGAATAAAGACATTAAAACAAAAGGTTGAAGATATGTGCAAACAGGTAATGACTGCACAAGGTTTCTCAGAGACGTACACGTATTCATTTGTTAGTACTAAAACTCTTGATTTGATTAAGGTTGAAGCAGATAGCAAACTCAGGGAAGCAATTCTTGTTGCTAACCCGTTGGGCGAGGAATATAAAATGATGAGGACTACATCAATTCCAAGCATGCTGGAGCTTCTCGCAAGAAATTATTCAAGGAGAACACCTGAAGCAAGGTTGTTTGAGCTTTCTTGTGTATATATTCCAAAGAAACTGCCAATAACCGAGCTGCCCGATGAAAAGCAGATTCTTACATTCGGAATGTATGGAAATGAAGATTTCTATTCAACAAAGGGAGCGGTTGAACAGGTTCTTGATTATCTTGGAATAAAAGATTATGAAATTGTCAGAGGAACTAATCCTACTTTCCATCCGGGAAGAACCGCAGAATTGATAATTGCCGGAACTAAGGCAGGAATATTCGGAGAAATTCATCCGGATGTGCTTGATAATTATGACATAAAGACCAGGGCGTTTGTTGGAATAATCGAATTGGAACAATTGGTTAAGAAGGTTAATACACTTCACATTTACAAACAGCTTCCTAAATATCCGGCAATAGACAGAGATATCGCAATGGTTGTCAAAGACAATATAACTGTAGGAGAGATTGAGAAGCAGATAAAGTCGGCTGGAGGAGAGCTTCTTGAGGAAGTAGTATTGTTTGATGTTTATAAGGGCGAACAGATTGCTCAGGATAGCAAGAGTATTGCATATTCGCTGAGTTTCAGAGCATCAGACAGAACGTTGACAGATGAAGAAGTAAATGATGTCATGCAAAATATTTTAAATGGGTTAAAAGAAAAAATTGGAGCACAGCTTAGAGATTAAAGAACTACTTTTTCCCCCTTTGGGGGATAGGGGGTGAGTTATGTCTTATAAAGTAAGGCCAGCTCAAAATTTTAAATGTACAGTAAGTGTTCCAGGTTCAAAATCAATAACCAATAGGGCTCTTATTATTGGTGCCCTTGCGGGGAGTGGGACAATCCTTAAAAACTTTCTCTATAGTGATGATACTATATATATGCTACAGGCTTTAAGAGAATTGGGGTATTGCATAAATGATGATAAAGAGACTGGCACTGTGATTTTTGAGAAGTCATCGACTGTACCGGTTAAGGGTTCTTGCTTTATTGGTAATTCTGGAACAGCCATTCGCTTTCTTGCTTCATTTTGTGCAGTAAGAGGCTGCGAGGTTGAACTTACAGGTATTGAAAGAATGAAGGAAAGACCGATTGGAGAGCTTGCAGCGGTTCTGAAAAATCTTGGAGCAGAAATAGCTTTTGATGGAAAGGAAGGCTTCGCACCAATTAGAATCAAATCAAATGGTCTTGAAGGTGGTAAGGTTTCAATTCGTGGAGATATAAGCAGCCAGTTTATAACCTCGCTGCTTTTAAGTGCACCTTACGCCAGAAATGATGTGGAAATTGAGATTATAGGGGATCTTGTTTCAAAACCATATGTGGATATTACCATACAAATAATGAAGGATTTTGGAGTTAAAGTTGAGAATGACAATTATCAGCATTTTCTAATAAAAGCAGGGCAATCATATACATCTAGAGAGTATGCGATTGAATCGGATTGCTCTTCTGCTTCTTATTTTTTTGCGGCGGCGGCAATTGCAAACGGAGAGGTTACTGTTGAAAATATTAGTCCAAGCAGTCTTCAAGGAGATATAAAATTCATTGATATACTTGAAGAAATGGGAACCAAGGTTGAAAGAGGGGGTAACTATATAAGGGTTATTGGGGGAAAACTCAAAGGGATAACTGTTGATATGCATAACATGTCTGATGTTGCTCAAACTCTTGCAGTTACGGCACTTTTTGCTGAAGGTCCAACCGAAATCAAGAATGTATATAATATGAGATTAAAGGAAACTGATAGACTCAAAGCACTTGCTAATGAGCTTGTAAAGCTTGGTGCCGGGGTTGAAGAAAAAAATGATGGTATAATCATTTATCCACATTCTTCATATAAAGCGTCAGAAATTGAGACTTATGATGACCATAGAATGGCTATGAGTTTTGCGTTGGTTGGATTGAGGATTCCGGGGATAAAAATTTCCAATCCTGAGTGTGTATCTAAAACGTTCCCTAAATATTTTAAAGAATTCCAGAAATTATATGGCTAAAAAAGTTCTGTGTATGAAATTTTTTGTTAAATTTATTTCTTTCGTGATATAATATTGAGCAAAAGAAGAATAGTTTTGGGGGTGTAAAAATGTCAAGAAAAACACAAAAAGTAATTGCTCTTTTAATAGCTGCATTTTTTCTTGTTGGTACAATTCTAATGGCTCTTCCACTTTTTATGCAATAGAGCGTTTACAGGTGGGTGATGATTATGGGAAATTTAGTTTCGGCTTATATCTATCCTCATCCTCCTATTATTATTCCTGAGATAGGAAGAGGAGAAGAGAGTAATGCCGCTGGTACAGTGAACGGTTGTGCCCAGGCTTCAATGAATTTGAAGTCAAAAAATCCGGATACAGTATTAATTATAACACCTCATGGTCCTGCATTCAGAGATGCTGTTGCAATTTCTATGAATGATACTTTGATTGGAAGCTTTGCCGGATTTGGCAAGCCTGATGTGAGATTGGAGTTTCGGAACAATTTAGGTCTTGCGAAAAATATAATAGAAAATGCTAATCTTGCAGGGATACCTATTGTTCCATTATCTCCTCAGACAGCTTCGAAGTATGGAATAGAAACCAAGCTTGATCATGGTGCGTTGGTTCCTTTGTACTACATTTCAAAAGTGTTGCCAGATATTAAAATTGTCCATGTTTGTATGGGCTTTTTGTCTTATACGGAATTATTTAAATTTGGAATGTGTATTAAAAAAGCAATAAATAAAACTAACGGAAGTACTGCAATAGTAGCGAGTGGAGATCTTTCACACAAGCTTATTCCAGGTGCGCCATGTGGTTTTGACAAACGAGGCACGGAATTTGACCAGAAACTAGTAGGGTTACTAGCTGAAGGGAATTTTAAAGAGATTTTGAAAATGGATGAAAAATTGATTGAAGCGGCTGGGGAATGTGGCATGAGACCGTTTGCAATTATGTTCGGATGTATGGATGAAAATAATGTTTCTGCAAAAATTCTTTCTTATGAAGGACCTTTTGGAGTTGGATACTGCGTGGCAGAATTTAATATAGTGTAAAGTTGATAATATTCATAGTACGGACAGGAGGCACAATCAATGTCTTTATCGCAATTTTCAAATGAAGACCAATATATTACTCTCGCAAGAATAACCTTGGAAGAATATGTGGCAACTGGAAAAACTATTGAAATACCTGAAGGGTTGCCTGAACAAATGACAGCAAAAAAAGCTGGCGTTTTTGTGTCTTTAAAGAAAATGGGAGATTTGCGTGGTTGTATTGGAACAATAAAAGCAACAACAGATTGTATTGCACAGGAAATAATCCAGAATGCAATTAGTGCAGGTGCACAGGATCCAAGGTTTTACCCGGTTCAATTGGACGAATTGCATGAAATTGTTTACAGCGTTGATGTACTTATGGATGCAGAACCGATTGATTCAATTGCACAGCTTGATGTAAAAAAGTATGGAGTGATTGTTAGGTCAGGCAGACGTACTGGACTTTTACTTCCAAATCTTGAAGGTGTGGATACGCCTCAATATCAGGTTAATATAGCTCTACAAAAAGCAGGAATAGGGCAAAATGAGAATTATACACTTGAAAGATTTGAAGTTATCAGACATGGAGATAAAAAATGAGAGAAGCAATGTATTGGACAAGTGAGGGAAATTTAGTAAAATGTAATCTTTGCCCGCATAATTGCTCTATTGCTGAGGATAATATAGGCATTTGCAGGGTTAGGAGAAATCTTAACAACAAACTGTATTCATTGAACTATGGAAAGGCGACCTCAATAGCACTTGATCCCATAGAGAAAAAGCCGCTTAACCAGTTCTTCCCGGGTAAAAAAATTCTGTCTGTTGGTTCGTATGGATGTAATCTAAAGTGTTCATACTGCCAGAATTGGTCAATAGCTCATGCTGACCCAACTTCATTTGATGTTGAGCCTGCACAGCTTGTGAAAAAAGCTTTGGAGCTAATAAATGATAAAAATATAGGTATTGCATTTACTTATAATGAGCCTTCGATTTGGTTCGAATTTGTTTATGATACTGCCAGACTATCATTCATAGAAGGATTAAAAAACGTGCTTGTAACTAATGGATTTATTAATACCAAACCACTTGAAGATGTTCTTCCTTATATTCATGCAATGAATATTGATGTAAAGGCATTTAACAATGAATTTTACAAACAAATATGTAAGGGGACACTTGAGGAAGTAAAACAAACTGTGGAGATTTCGGCTAAAAAATGTCATGTTGAAATTACCACACTTATTATACCTGGACTAAATGATAAGGAGAAGGAAATAGAAGAGCTTGCGTCATGGCTGGCTGGTATTAATACTGAAATACCAATTCATTTTTCCAGATATTTTCCTAATTATAAAATGAAAGATAGAAAATTAACTCCATACGAAACACTTGAAAAAGCAAAAAAAATAGCTGAAAATTATTTAAAACATGTATATATAGGAAATGTATTTTAACTTTTATATTTCATTTTTTAAAATATGCTGACAAGCTTTTTATGAATACATATAATTAAATAGAAATAATAAAAATAACTGTCAGGAGTGTATTTATTGTACGCAATAGCCAATTATTTAAAAGAATTTATAAATTACATGGGAATCCACAGCTTACCTGATGTGTTAAGGGTTTCTATTGATATTTCCATCGTTTCCTTTGTAATCTATTGGCTTATTGTGCTTGTGAAGGATACTAGAGCATATCAGCTCATAAAAGGAATAATTGTATTGCTTATCGCAACTCAACTGAGTGAATGGTTACAGCTTACTACAATAAATTACATATTAAAAAATACTATGACATATGGTGTTTTAGCACTTATAGTTGTATTCCAGCCTGAACTTAGGAAGGCTCTTGAACAAATAGGAAGAAGCAAGTTTAAAGATATATTTGTGATTGATGAGGAAAGTAAGGAGGACAAGCTCAGGAAGTCAATTGATGAAATAATCCGATCTGTAGATGTGCTTTCAAAAACATTTATAGGAGCGCTAATAGTTTTTGAAAGAAAAACAATGATGGGTGATATAATAAGGACAGGCATACCTGTAAATGCTAATATTTCGGCAGAATTAATAGTTAATATATTTACCCCGAATACCCCTTTACACGATGGTGCTGTTGTGGTTAGAGGAGATAAGATTATGTCGGCGGGTTGTTTCCTCCCTCTTACAGATAATTATGATTTGAGCAAGGAACTTGGCACGAGACACAGAGCTGCTCTGGGAATAAGTGAAGTAACTGATTCAATAGCAATAGTTGTTTCAGAGGAGAGTGGTAAGATTTCTTTGGCAATAGACGGAGGACTAACAAGGAACCTCAGCGTTGATACTCTAAAAATGGCATTAGAAAAGTTCTTCATAGATAAAAAATATGTACAGAAGAAACTAATGCTATGGAAGGTGAAGAAAAATGAAAAAGCAGGGTAAAGATTTAAAACTTAGGTTATTATCTATATTTATTGCAATAATTCTTTGGATATATGTTGTAAATGCTCAAAATTCACAAAATAATATAAAATTCAATATAGTACCTTCTAAAATTGAAAAGGTAAAGTAATATTGTTAATTTAAAGCTATTTCAGGATTTCAACCTGAAGTGCTTTTTTTATTTCGCTTTTTATTTCTTCTAGTCCTTCAGGTGTTTTGGATTCACATCTTACAATTAATTCTGGTCCTGTATTTGAAGCCCTAACCAATCCCCAGCCATGACCAAAAAGAGCTCTGACACCATCAATCTCTATCATTGGGATTTGTTTTTCTTTAAAATAGTTTCTAACCATTTCGACTTGGTCAAATTTCTTATCTTCACTTGAATGCACTCTGATTTCTGGTGTGGAATGATACCTATTTATATCAGAAAGTAGAAGCGAAAGACTTTTCTCGGATTTTGAAAGTATTCTTAAAAGCCTTGCACCTGCATATATTGCATCATCAAAGCCATAATACTCATCTGCAAAAAACATGTGACCTGACATTTCACCAGTAAAAATTACGCCTGTTTCTTTCATTTTTGCCTTTATGAGTGAATGACCGGTTTTAAAGAAAAAAGGTTCGCCTTGAAGCTTTTCAATTTCATCAACAAGAGATTGAGAACATTTGACTTCGATAATTACTCTTGAGTTTGGGTGAGAAGGCATGATTTCACGCCAGAACAGTATCATCAGATTATCTCCCCAGATAATACTGCCTTGGTCATCAACAACACCTAACCTATCTCCGTCACCATCAAAAGCTATGCCTACGTCAGCCTTTTTTTCTATTACTGCCTTGATTAAATGCTCAAGATTTTCTTCTTTTACGGGGTCAGGAAAATGATTTGGAAATAATGGATTAGAATCACAAAAGAGAGAAATTACCTCACATCCTAATTTTCTGAATATTTCTTCAGCAAACAGCGAGGCTGTTCCATTGCCACAATCTACTGCAATCTTTAACTTGCGATTACCTAGGGTTACCTTTTGGGCAATCATATTTATATAACTATCTTTAATATCGACGGTTGATAGGTTTCCACTACCGGAGGCAAATTCTTCATTTTCTATGATACTCTTTAAAGCTTGAATTTGTTCGCCATACATTGTTCCGCCATCTGCTGTGCAAATCTTAAACCCATTATACTTAGGGGGATTATGACTTGCTGTAACCATTATTCCGGCATTTGTACCTTGAATAATCCTAGAGTAATAAAGCATTGGCGTGATGACGGTTCCAACATCAATTACATTAATACCGGTTGAGGTTATTCCTTTGATTAAGGCTTGTTTTAAAGATTCGGATGAAACCCTGTTATCACAGCCAACTACTGCTTTGGTCTCACCAGCTTTTTTGGTTATTGTGCCAAATCCTTTACCAATTGCTTCGGCTGTTTCCTCGGTTATTTCATCACCAGCGATGCCACGTATATCATATTGCCTGAATATTTCCGATTTAACTATCATCTTAACCCACCTTTTTATTATATTTTTATCCAGTATATTATATCCAGTTGATAAGCGTGTTAATCATAAATTATAGTGGATTTCTGCATCGAATGTGACATTAAGGCATTAAACAATAAAAAATCTTTTTAATACAGCAAATTTATGGTATACTGCTGACAGCAATTTAAGCGGAGGGTGAGTATGGAATTTTTGCTGCGCCTTGGAAATAGTTTAGCTTTGCTTGGAATAAGTTTCATGGCAGGAATCATAGTTGCTGCGGTTCATGAATATGCACATGCTTTTATTTCATGGAAAATGGGTGACAACCTTCCACGGTTTGGAAGGCGGCTTAGCCTCAATCCATTAAGACATGTTGATATTGTTGGATTGCTCTTTATGGTTCAAACTGGATTTGGATGGGGAAAGCCTGTACAGACAAGCCCAAAAAATTATAAAGATAAGAAAAAAGGAACAATATTAAGTGGCATTTCAGGTCCACTTGCTAGTGTGATATTAGCTGCACTTATGGCTTTTATACTTGCATTTATAGATATATTTACTGAAGAAGGAAAGCTGTTCTTTACAGGATATAAAGCAGTATACCTGATAGCTTTTTTGAAAGATGTTTTGATTTTCAGCCTTAATCTTGCGTTGGTTAGTCTTATACCTATGAAACCGTATGATGGTTTTATGATTTGGGGTGGGCTAATACCTCCAAAAAATCAGTTTAAGATTTTTCAGTTTCAGGGAATAATGCTGGCAATTTTTCTTTTGGTAATACTGATGTCACCAGAGATATTTTCAACCATTACAAGACCTTTGGGAGCTTTATTGGAGCTTTCTGCCAAGGGAATTGTACATATATTTATCTGATTTTAATCCTTAGTATGAATTACCCCTCAATATAAAAGAGAGGGGAAAGGGGTGAATTGCAATGAATAAAAAAAGAATCGTAAGTGGTATGAGACCTACAGGTGCTCTGCATCTTGGAAATTATTTCGGAGCACTAGAGAATTGGGTAAAATTGCAGGACGAATACGACTGTTATTTCTTTGTTGCCGATTGGCATGCTTTGACTACAGGTTATGAGGATACTTCAAAAATAAGAGAGAATGAAAGAAATATGGTTATAGATTGGCTTTCAGCAGGGCTAGACCCTGAAAAATGCGTGATGTTCAGACAGTCGGATATTAAGCAGCATGCAGAGCTTCATTTGCTCTTATCAATGATGACACCACTTTCGTGGCTTGAGAGATGTCCTACTTATAAGGATCAGATGAAACAATTAAAAGATAAAGATATTTCAACCTATGGATTTTTGGGTTATCCATGCTTAATGACTTCTGACATAATTATATATAAATCAGAGCTGGTTCCGGTTGGAGAGGACCAGGTTCCTCATGTTGAGATTACGAGAGAAATGGTAAGAAGGTTCAATTACATTTATGGAGAGATATTTCCTGAGCCGCAGCCAATGCTAACTAAAGCAAAGGTTTTGCCTGGACTTGATGGCAGGAAGATGAGTAAAAGTTATGATAATACGATTCTTATATCAGAATCAGCTGAAGAAGTAAAAAGAAAAGTAAATGCTATGATTACTGATCCTCAAAGGATTAAAAAGGATGACCCCGGGCATCCAGAGATCTGTACGGTTTATGCATATAAAAAGATATTTTGTCCTGAAGAAGTTGAACAGGTTGAAAGCGATTGCAAGGCAGGCAGAATTGGATGTGTGCAGTGCAAGAAGGCACTCGTCGATAGGCTTAACGAATACCTTGAACCAATGCGTGGTAGAAGAGAACAATTGGTCAGTAACCCCAACCTTGTTAATGAAATACTGGAACAAGGTGCACAAAGAGCTAGAAAAATTGCCGAAGAAACTATGGAAGAAGTGCGGAAATCAATGAAGTTAGAAGGGTG
>Ga0209340_1001925_pt1 | contig 13125 bp, 9 predicted proteins | sample EPASupsiteSAE323_FD_187266 | JGI IMG/M metagenome (GOLD analysis project Ga0209340, IMG submission 187266) | Bioremediated contaminated groundwater from EPA Superfund site, New Mexico - Sample SAE3-23 (SPAdes) (version 2) | ecosystem: Environmental > Aquatic > Deep subsurface > Groundwater >... | reverse complement strand
CTCTGCGAGAAAGGACAGGGCGATATATTCTATGGCCTGCGCAAGGAGTTGATCTGAAATGGCAGAAAAGACCTGTGAACTGTTCGACTGCGGCCACCGGGCCTGCGGTGGCTGCGGCGCTGCCCTTGCGGCACGGCTCGTCACCAAAGCGGCCGGCAAGGAGTCGATCTTTGTCTCGTCCACGGGATGCATGGAGGTCTTCTCCACGCCCTACCCAGAGACTGCATGGAAGGTGCCCTGGATCCACTCGCTGTTCGAGAATGCGGCCGCGGTTGCATCGGGCATCGAGGCTTCGCTCAAGAAGCAGGGCCGCAAAGAGAAAGTCGTGATCATGGCGGGCGATGGCGCAACCTTCGATATCGGTATGATCTGTATCAGCGGCGCCTTCGAGCGCGGCCACGATTTCACCTACATCTGCTACGACAACGAGGCCTACATGAACACCGGTATCCAGCGGTCGGGCGCCACGCCCTACGATGCCAGCACCACCACGAGCCCGGCAGGCAAATGTTCGTTTGGCAACAAGCGGCCGAAAAAGGACATGCCGGCGATCCTTGCGGCACACGGTGCGCCGTATGTGGCAACCACGTCGATTGCCTACCCCGCAGATCTCCTCCAGAAGGTGGAGAAGGCGATCGCAACCCCCGGTCCCAGCTACGTGCAGATCCATGCGCCCTGCTGCACCGGGTGGGGCTTTGAAGGCGAGCAGACCATCGCGATCGCAAAGCTCGCGATCGAGACGGGCCTCTGGGTCAACTACGAGATGCTCGATGGCAAGGTGACAAAGGTCAAGAAGGTAGTGCGCAAACCCGTCGAGGAGTATTTAAAAACCCAGAAGCGGTTCCGCCACCTCTTCAAGCCCACGCGGCAGGATGCGGAGATAGCGGCGATCCAGGCGATCGCGGATAAGAATGCCGAGAAGTTTGGTATCGATATCAAGCTGCCTCCTAAGAAGGAATAATTTTTTTTTAATCCCTGTGGGGATTTATCAACACCATTAATAGTCTTCAGGGTAACATTAGTAAGAAATTGGGCTTGTGGTCTAGTTGGTTATGACGTCGCCCTTACACGGCGGAGGTCACCGGTTCGAATCCGGTCAGGCCCATTTCATTTTTGTCGATTTTCTTTTGTTGGGAGTGGGAACTTTCGCGGGTTTTGGTTTTTTTGGCAGTGCCTGGTTTTTTCGGATTTTTTAATTTTTAATTTGAAGATCGGTTTGGATTTTTTTTAATCGAGCTTTGATTTATTTTTTAAAAGTGAGTTGTGATTTTAAAATTTGAAACGAAGTGTGATTTTGAATTTTTAATCAAGGTTTGATTTTATTTTTTAAAACGAGTTGTGATTTTAAAATTCAAAGTGAAGTGTGATTTTTATTTTTTCATCAAGGATCGATTTATCCGGCTGAGCGGCCGGATGTGCGGATTGGGTGAGATGCCGGGGCGGGTTTATGTCGGGGGTTCGCAGGAGGTTGTTCTATTTTGAAGTCCGGGACCATGATTAGGATTGCGTTTTTATTTTTTTAATCATGGTTTGATTTGAAAAATAAAAACGAAGTGTGATTTTTATTTTTTAATTGAGGATCGATTTTGTTTTTTTAAACGAGTTGTGGTTTGAAAAATAAAATCAAAGTGTGATTTTTATTTTTTAAGTGAAGTTCGATTTTGTTTTTTTAAACGAGTTGCGATTTGAAAAATAAAATCATGGTGCGACTGAATTTTTTGAGCGGGGTTTGATTCATTTTTTTGCTCTGTAGAAAAGCTCTCCTAACGAAGAGCAACCGAGAAAAAAACGACCAAAAGATCTAAGGTACGGTGTCTCCTTATTTTGTTATGCCCATAACGAATAAGGAGACAATAAAGAAATCGTCAGGCCGGTATATCAGTTTTATCAAACATGCATATTCCCTAGTACAGTCCACACGACTCACCCCGTATTCCTGTAAATATTCGAGAAAAGATTACACTCAGCATCAGCTGTTGACACTAATTCTTTTCAAAGAATATCGGAAAGAAGATTATCGTACCGTCATCTGGAACCTCGAAGAAATGGATCGAATCCGGGCAGTACTCGGTCTCACAACGATTCCTCATTTCACAACCCTTCAAAAATTTCTCTGTCGTATCAAACCCCAATACTTCAATCTCCTTTTAAAAAATACCCTGAAACTATTCTATTCGGACGACGATATGATCTCCATTACGGCAATTGATTCATCCGGTTTTACCAGCGGGTACTGTAGTCATTATTACTCCGAAAGAACCGGAAAAATCCGAAAACATTTCCTGAAAACATCGATTTCTGTTGATACCGACCTGCAGGTAATTACCGGATTCACGATCTCAAAAAGCCGGGTTCACGACTCGAAACACGCATTCATACTTCTGAAGAAATTTCGTAAACTCCATAAATCTCAGTGCTATGTTATGGACCGGGGATACGATTCCGAGAAAATGCACCGGTATATTCGTGAAACTCTCAACGCGGATTCGATTATTCCTGCTCGGATCCATCAGGGCACCAAGAATGTCTGGGGGAAATATCGAAAGGAGATGACCGACAATTTTGACTTTGTCCGGTATCGTAAACGTTTCCTGGTCGAAACCAAAATTCTCGGTCCTGAAAAGAAGGTACGGGGCTGATCTCAAATCCAGGATATACCAGATCCAGAAGAAGGAAATCTCATGTAAGATTATTCTCGCTAACCTTGACAGGTTTATACAATTTGTCTGGATTGAGCTTTTCTACAGAGCACATTTTTTTTATTGAAGTTGAGCGGCGATTGGAAGAAGGGATGAAGCTAGGGGGTGATAAGGGTAAAAAAAATTCCTGGTTTATCCGTTTTCTGGAATATGGTCTCTTTCTTTTATTGCATCGGCAATTTTCCCAATAACTTCTCTCTCATTGGGAAAAGCATCCAGAAAAATTTCCACATCATCGGAATTCAGGGATTTTAAGTAATCCATCAATTTTACGATTTTAGATGAACCTCTTAAATCCCTAATAATTTGAACGATTTTCCTTTTCCTGTCAATATTCTCACACAATAAATATGAATCAACTAATTTCTCAGATAGTCTATTTCGCTCATCCGCATCTCTGAATAACTCTTCGACGTTGGATCTCTGTTCAAATATCGCATTAGAAGTTTTATCAAAACCAGCTTTGACTAAAACGTATGTAAGAAATTCTGAAAATAGTTCTTTGTCCAACTTCTCTTTTGATGAAAATGCGATGTTCCACAATCTCAAGAGTTGTTCATCTTGAAGAGTTGGTACTTTTATCAATGTGAGTATATCATCTGATACAAATTTATTGTTGTTAAGTGATTGGAACCATAAAGAAAGGGCGGCATCCTCCACATTTGGTTTTTTAATTTTTCCTTTGGCTAAAAGTAATATTGCAGTTTGAACTCTTTCCGTTGGAACTTGAATCGAAGAAATATGCGACCAAGACATCCCAAGATTTGAATAAATCAATTCGTTCTCAAGACTAGTCTTTTCGCTGAGATTTGCAACTAAGTCGGAACTCGGAGCATTTTTAAATGACATAATTACTTGCATCGATTCGTTCGGGCAATTGGACCATAAAGCCAATGCTGCTGTATTTAAACTAACCGTATTTTTATCAGATGAAATATTCATTTTCCCCAACAACTCTTGGCAAGAAATAAGAATGTTTCCAACGTTGGCCGTGGTTGGATTTTTGGTTGCTAATTCTATACTGCTATCAAAAAATACCTGGGTTGCAAATGTAATTTTTGGTGACCAGTGCCCGATGAAACATCCATGCACATCAGCAATGATTTTTGGATTGGTCATAACTGCAGTAATAAACAGTTGAAAAGATTGGTTTGCTTTCAGAGAGATTGAATATTTAAACAATGGCGAAAGTATCCGAAGAATATGAATTCCATGTTTATCGAAGCTTGGCCATTGAAGAGCGATTTGAGCTAAAGCTAATTCAATGTGATTTTGTATTGCTGTTTCTGAAACGCTTGTTTCTGATAAGTGAGACAAAAAGAAATTATAATTTTTTAATTTTTCTTGAGACGTTGGTATATCCGCAAAAAATTTATTCAATTCCAGAGCAAGTGCGGGCTCTTCCTTTAAACCAAGAACTTTTGAATAATTATTTGCGAGCCAAATAACAGACATTTTTGGCAAATCTTCATGTATCTTGCTAATTGCATTGTGTATAATTGTTTTCGATTTTTCTTTGTTTAAGGAAATGATGATTTCTAAAAGTTCAATCCCAATATTGGCTGATCCTTCACCTTGGATATAGAAATCACTTAAAATGATTATTTTGTCCATTAAATCTGGATTAATTGTTACATTCGGTAGTTTAACGAAAGTGATGAGAGTCGTTGCGCATTGTTTCCATTCGTCCATGTCCTCGCTATTTGTGTCTTGAACAAGCCTATCCGATAACTTATTGATAAATGGCGTTAATTGAGAATCACGAGCAAAATTTTTAAATTCTTCCGCAAGTTCACGAGCTAGTAACACTGCTTTTTCATTTTTCACCGCAACTAGACGAGATAGTTGTTTCCATAATTCTATTCGGTTTTCTCCACCGTTCTGACCTTCGGAACTGAGGATTTTTTTGCACCTAGCCAATGTTACTTCAACATTAAGACCAGACTCTTTCCCATTCTCAAATTCGCTGATTATTAAATCAGTATATTTCAAACCCATTGCAGGAATTAATTGGTCTTCAAATTGAGACATAAGATCTTCAAGAATTGTGAATTTCAGGTTTGTAGATTCTGTTTTCAAGGTTATTTTTCTTGAGAATAACCAGTCGGTAAGAGTTTGTTTGGCTTTTTCAGGTAAATCATGATTTTTCCACACTAACAACGATAATTTGCTTATTTTTGTTGCAAGAGAATCCGCCTCATCCAATGTCGGAGATTGTTGAGAATTTAATTTGACTTCAAATTTTTCGTGTCCAAATGCGTCGTCTATCAATGATGTAACAATTTTCTTTTGATCTTCCGGGTGCGCAATATCAATCAATTGTGTAATTTTATCTATACCAATTCTTGATCTAAAATCTTGAGATGAAACAAGTGCAGAATTGACAAATTCGATTGAACCCGATTGGAATTTATCGGGAATTCTATTGATTATGGAAGCAATAACAAATTTTGCGTTTTGAATATTTTCCTCAGGTTCCTGCTCTTGCACATCGTCCATTAATTTGTTTAATAGTTCTGCATGTTCAGAAGATATTTTGTCGTCAGTCAGAAGGATTCCTAAATTCTGAATCACTCCCTCGGGACTTCCTAGAATTAAAGAATCATACACACTAATGGTAATTGTTGCATATTTTCGGCTAATTGCATCTTGGTTCAATGCAAGGAATGGATGAAGAGACGCCTCAGGCCATTTGTGACCCTGAATGCTTTGAATAAATTGATGCAATGGTGCTTGGCTTGCAGTATACTTTGGTTTTTTTGGAGAGATAGATTCTTCAGAAAAATAATCGTGGAGTAAGAACTGTGTATATCTATCTAAGTTTTCAAAGATTGTGTTAGAATCGAAAATGACCTGAGAATAATCTTTAATTAATGTTGGGTGTCGAAGTAATTTATCGTAAAAATGGGGAAAATTTACTTTAAAAACACAAATAATCGCTAATGTTTTTGGATATTTGGTAATCGTTCCTTCAAGTAATCCACCACAACGTTCTGTTCCGGTCCCCTTAAGTTCCCGTTTTTTTGCAATCCACCATGATTGTGAAAATGCATTGACTAATTGAATGACATTTCGAGGATTACTCACAAATGGGGGTATAAGTTGATTAATAAATGATTTTTTTGAAACTCCGGTCTTTTCAATTTCTTTAATCATTTGAGGATATATTTTTTCTATTTCCGCAAGTGCAAATTCACGCATGTCATATTTCGGAAAAGGCGGAATCTCCAATCTGAACTGAAAAATCCTATCCAAGTATCGTCGAGCATCATCCTCAGATCTTATTGCACCGGGAAGATCCGAATTTTCATTTCTGCTCCGGATGGCCTCTGCAACTCTTGATTCATCGCAAGAAATTACGAACACCATTCCTAATGCGGAACCATTCTTTTCCGGAGGGATTTCCATAAATGTTCGAATTCCATCTAAACCATCAACCATTTCTGTTGGGGACAGACGATCTAAATCATCTACGAAAATTACAATTTTCTCAAATTTTTGATTTTCAATGTGAAATTTTTTTATTTGTGCGAATAACAGTGATTCCCATTGTTCAATTTCAGTATTCGGATGTTTAATTCTAATATTCTCAATAAATTTTTCAAAAGCAGATTGGAAATTCAAATAATATTTCATGAAATAGAAAATAAAAACTATGAAAAAAAAGGTTAAAATTGTTGCTATAGGTAAATTTGAAGGAAATAACAAATTAAAAAGAAGAAAAAATCCAATAATAATAAAAGCAGAAAAAAGCGCAACATAAAAAGTATTGAGAAAATGCCCCTTTAATTTTTTTAGGAATTTTTCATGTGATAATTCCGATGAAAATTTTTCTATTACTGTGTGGTATATTTGATCTTGAAATGATTCTTCATTTCCACCAAGTTCGATGAATACGTGCCTTAACAAAGCTCGTTTTATGTTAGTATTTCCCCCGTTTCCCCCATATCTCCATGCATTAAATGTAATTTCTTTAATTTTGTCTTTCCGTAATTTCCCATTGGTATCCCTGACGGTATCGGATATGAGATCATTACAATACAACGATTTAATGGAACTTTTTCCGGTTCCCCATGTTCCTAACAAACCTATACTATACGGGGGTTTGTTACATCCTTCGATTAAATCTTTTAATGCAGATGCAAAATCGATATGTCCGAAAGAATCGAAATTGGGATCGTTAACCTCACGATCCAATTTACAGGGCATTGGATGATCAATATTCGACATACTTGCATAAAATTAGGATTTCTATATGATAACAGTATAGATTTGTTATTCTGCGACTTTTTCTGCCTCAAATGCCGGAGGGAGCCTTCTTCTGACAATAAAACGTTGAACCACCACTAGACCAATTACCAATCCGATCATGAAAGGGAATACATACGCCCCCTATGAGATTCACCAAAAAAAATGACAGACCAACGAGAATCATGAAGATGATCACTATCGCCCATTGATAAAATAGTGATAATTTGTTAGTCAATATCATTAGTTTCTCTTCTTTACAATTATACCGGTTTTTTAACACTTCTTTATCGACAGCATTTATCGATAAAGGGTTCAGCGCGAAGACTGTATTCAAGAGAGGATTAATCAAAAAATCTATTTTCTACAATTTGCTCTATATCATGATCTTCATAGTCAATGGGCGCCACGAGGACAAATGTCCTTAAATTTATTTTAAAACGGATTCTAATTAATGAAATTCAAGAATTGTTTTCCCATTTCAGTCATTTCAAATGCGATAACTCTTTGGCTAGTCATTTTTTTGCCGTAGGAGGTCGTTATTTCAAGCAAGCCGTTTGAGACTAGATCTTTTACAATTTGCTCGTAGAAATCCTGTTTTCCAATTAACTCCGGAAATGCATTTCCTAAAGCATCACTTTGTTACGCTTAATACCAAATTAGACCTTTTTTCATCATCTGAAATTTTCTTAGATATATCAAAAAATTGTAACAATTTCAGGTGCCAAGGAGTATATCGATCAACAAGATTCAGATATATTAATTGCAAATTTTCATCGACAGTAGGCGTTAAGATAGAATTGATTACTGCATTTTTAAGTGCTTCAAGTTTCACTTGTTGATGTGTCCTCATTGCAATTTGCGTTGCATAAAATAATGTACTGATGAAATTTTCATTTTTCTTGAGGTTTTCAATTTTAAATTCTTCAATCTCTTTTTCTATTTTTTTTAAGCATGTGAAAATTTCTATCAGCCATTCATCTCGCCTTTTTTCAAGAGGTGGTGCAATGACCATTGTGAAAAATTCAACTAAAGGTCCCCCAACAAATGGGGCGATGGATAATCCCGCTCTCACTCCCGCATGAGCATAATCTCCGACACTGGATTCCAAATCTTTCGCGATAACCTGCTTTTTATCCATAGTTAGCATCCCGGTATTTAATTTCACCAATTTTCAGGATTTGAATTTTCTTTTCGTTCTGCTCGCGTACCAAATTTGTAAATATAATATTCCCCATCCCGTTTGTTCCAACAATCAAATCGTGGGTGATCCTTAAATTGGGGATAACTCTTGAGCGAGCCCCATTCAATAAAAAAATTGTCTTCGATCAGATAGCCAAACTTAGACAAAAGCACCGGATTATATTCTATTTTCACATCCAAGTTAATGCGCAAGGTTTCTTTGGGAATAAATAGCGTTATCTTTCCTTCGGTAACTGATTCAAATAGATCAGGGTAGGCTTCTCGAATCGCTTGTCTTTTCAGGACAATTTTTGTTGCTTCTTTGGGATTCAGATGGTGTAAAAGAAGTTCGTTGACAGAAATAGCAGGATGTCCTTTGATAGTAAACAAATAGGATATGTTTAGTTTTTTTGCTACGTTATCGGAACTGTTAATTATCGCCAAATACGGGTAATCCGAAACAAGAACATCCGGCTTCTCTTCTACTTCTTGATTACGTGTAAGAATTTTTGTTAGAATAACGGGTTTACGAAGATCTCGTACTTGAAGGAAAACAAAAAACACTAAAATTATGTTTACAATTGCCACAACTATTGTTGAAAATTTTTCAATTGTATCTAAATATGACATTATTATCTCCATTAACTGAAAGGTTCAAAATTGTATCCTAATCTCATCAGGTTCAATTTTATTTCTCCTTCCAGCCCCACAAACCCCTTCATTACAAATCCCTCTCTATCACACCCTCCCCCACTCAGGAAATAACACCCGGGCCAGCCTGAAAAAGTTATACACGATAATCGCAGAGAAGGCGAGGAGATAAAAAAACACCTCAAGGGGCACGGGGCATGCTTTCCAAAGAGAGAGCCAGACCAGGAAGTACCCAATCATGGCAAAGGAAAGAACAATTAAGAAGAGATAGGACAGCACCTCCCAAAGCGGCGGGCAATCGGTATCACGCATAACCGTTATTATTGCTGGTGGATGATAGGTGCTTCGGATATGCCCCTATAGTATAGTGCGGGCAGAGAACGGATATCGGGCCTGTATATACAGTATATAGAAAGAGAAAATTCAGCAACCCCCGATTATAATCAGGCACTATTAATCGGCCGCACCACTCATCTCCCGAATCCGGCCTCGCATCGTCGCCTCCATTCCTCGCAGAATTGGCGTTGTGAAATGAAGCTGAACAAGCGGGCGGGAGCGGTGGTGAAGCAGGTGGCGGACGGATAAAGTGGGTGTAGCGCTCAAAAAAAGAGATTACTTCAACTTATCTTTATTCGATAATTCCGTAATTCACCGTTTGACCATATCAAAGAATTCCTGATCCATTTCGCACCGTTCATCAACCGCAGAAAGGAGTTCATCATGAACAGATCGGCGGGAATAATATAATTTCGTTATAACGCCTGCATCCTTTGCAGCCTCAATCGCTGGAACGAAATCACTATCGCCGGTTACAATAACTGCATATTGTATCTGATCCGACCAGCTCAATCGGACTAACTCAACCGCAAGCAGGATATCAACACGCTTCTGTTCGTAAGTACCGTCTTTATTTTCGCGTAATTTACCAAACCGCATCTGGAACCGTGGAAGCGCTTCAATTTTATTGGCAAATTTGTCATACTGGCTGGATTTGAATTTTTCTTCATCCGTCGGGGGTTCACTTTTGTACGGTTTGCAATCGTAAAAATATGTCCTGAGGCGTTCTTTATTACCACAAACAGTATCACAAAATTTTACAAAATCAATTTTCGTACCATCAGTAAGGACCTTTGATAAATACCCGTTATCGATGAAAACAGCCACACGGTCGGTCATTAATTTACAATAAACGACTTAAGAAGAAGAAACTATCGTCCCAAGAAGTGTCAGGACGATAGCGTGTATAACACATATACATATATTCAAAATCTAATAAAGTTTTTGTAAATTACCAAGAGATAAGGGATATTTTGAATTATTTATAATGTGAACCCTTCCCTACTTCGTCCCATCCACCTCAGGGTGGCATCATCCTTTTCAGGAGGACTTACTCACTGAGTATACCTATGTATCACGTTATTAATAAATTTCCATATGCGGGTATGCGAAACATAAGCCTATTAGTATAGTGCAAAATATGGCAGCTGTTCGGCCCTGTAATACAGTAAATAGAGAGAAAATTGAGACAATTAGAATCCCCAATCACCACTTCATTTGCCGCACCTCCCTCAGCCTCTCCGAATCCGGCCCCGCAAAACCCTCCGTTCCAAATCCCATTGCCGCGCCCCCCGCCTCCCGATAAAGCTAGCTAACAGGTTATACCAATCCAGCCCCAATATGAACCCCGTTTCCCGCAAAACAGCCAGATAACTGCGAAAATTCCCGCACCCACCAAATACCTTTTTAACCTGAATTTGCTAACATCTGGATCAATACAATGATCAGCAAACTCATCGAACAACTGAAAATCCGGGCAAAGGAGGCTTTTGCAGCGCTTAAGGAAAAGTGCGCAGCAGCGATCCGCTGGATTACCTCCGCCTCATCAGTTGCAAACGGTGAAAAGTCGATCACTGTAGCAGCCAGGGAAAACGTTCTGGACATGGGGAAGCGGTACAGGAAAACGAGCGGCCACGCCCCTCTCTTCTCGCTCTACACCTTCTTTACCAATCGGTGAATAACGCCGGGTCCGGTGTTTCGGGTTATATTCGAGGCTTTTAGTCCGGTAGGTTACCCGCCAATTGGCGAAGGACAACCAATTGCAGGACCATAGCCCCGGCTCCAACCGGAACCGTGAACCAGCGTTTCTGGATTTGAAAGTAAAAGAGCACCAGCGCCCGATGAATCGCACGCCGGATTCCTGCGATGCAGGGTAAACATCAGAAAAAAACCAGAAGGAAAACAACATGACCGAGATCGAATCGGAAAAAGGAGACGTGGCCGAACCGGGTCTAAATGCATCCGGTGCCTTGTACAGCAACCGGATTATTCCCCGTGCAGCCGAGCCGGTAACCGGCCCGATTGCTGCGGGTGAGACAACAATCATCTTTCATGAAACGAGAGGAAATGAACTGGCCTTCGGGCCACCGGAATATACACGAAGCAATGCAATCATCTGCGAAGCAACACGGATACTGGAGACCTGGGGATACATAGCGGCGACGATCCGAAAGTCCCGGATACCCTTCGATCTCATCGGGATGAGACCGGATTACACGCTGGTCATTGAGGTTGTCCGCTCACGTAGGCCGGTACCGGATGCACCGGCGCTCTGCGAGTTCTTCACGAAAGAAGTCAGGTATCTCCAGTCCATGAAGATCTCTTCCCATTACCGGAAGATGATCTGGGTATACTCACCCCAGTGCCGGTGGAGATTCTATGATGTCTTCCCTGGAGGAGTCTGGCTCGCAAAGGACCTGATGGAATCAGACAGGAAATAATAGTCCTCTTTTTCCAACCATTCGACATTTCTATGGCAATTTTGAGAGTGACCCCCTCTCTCCCCCAGAGGGGGAGGCAACCCAAGGGGAGCATCCCCTTGACCCCCTTTTTCGAAGTTTTTTCTTAAACCAGTTCAGAGCTATCCCAACGTGGGGGATGCCCACGCGGCGGGGGTGGAGGCGCAGGGCGCCGGAACCCCCAAGAGCGTCAAATAATAGCAATAAATCTGCGCGATCCCGGCCCACGAAACCTGTTTCGGTCGTAAAAAATCCAGTACAACAGCCTTTCCCGCTACCCACACGCTGATTCGGCAAACCGGATTCAGCAAGAATATCCCCCGATCACTCTTTTTGCACGCCGGTATGCCCGGATACCCCAACCAGCCATGCCACAGCCCCGGAACGACACCCCCCAAATTACCCGTTATACCCAACAGGCTGATGTTGTTATGTCAAAGGGCGCCCCGCGACAGTACAGAAGTCCGAACAACACCGGGAACACGATGAGACCCATCGTCTTCCCGCCGAAATCCTGGCCGAACCAAACGGCACCGGCCGGAAGAGCCCTCGTCTGCTCGCACCAAAGGGTCCGGAGGATCCTTATGCGAAACGCGGAGGTCGGCTCAGAACCCCGGCCCAGCCGTGGGAAAGCCGGATGGAGGAAAAAGAACAAGGAGTGATAGATTATGGCAGACTTTACCACAAGCACCACAATAAAGAGCGCGGTCCGCAAGATGACCGAACCGCTGGCAGATGTGACTGCCTTTGACAATATTGTCCAGGGCGTCATCACAAACAACCCCTTCCAGTGCATCCCCTGGACCGAACAGGGGGTGAGCCACGCCCCGGTAGAAAAGAGCCGGCAGGGATACACCGCACGCATCGTCTTCCAGGACGGGGAAGCAAAGACCGTCGCAGTGATCACCATCCGGGCGTCAACCATCGCGGGATTCACAAGCGCAGCAAACCAGATCGTGGCCGACACCGCGATTGCAACGGTCCTCGGCGGAACACCGTACCGGGACTCCGACAACGAGAAGTACACAGCGACCCTGAAGTGCCGCGATGCAAATAACGAGACCTACTTCGTTAACTTCAGCCGCGACCAGGTGAGCCTTACCTCGTACACGGATGAAGCGATCCGGAACAGGGTCGAGACCTGGGCAGACACGATAACAGCACTCGGGTGAGGATGATGGACACCGAACTCATCCTCACGGGAGCCTTCCTCGGGACAGGGCTGCTCGCTTACGTGATCATCCCCGGCCTGCTGGTAATGTGGGACAGGGTGCTCGACCATATGGAATCTGGTGGAAGCGGACCAAAGTAATGCGATAAGAACAAACGGGGAGGAGGAGAGATCCTCTGCCCTAATTTTTTTTTGAAATTTAAATCAGGATTTCTGTAGCAGCAGAATATTCCGGCTCTCTTCAGGTATTCTGAAAAATGTTCGCTCGTGAATGACCCTATCCACCCGGCCATAGCTGCAACATTTTTCGAAGTCAAAGGCAGGTATAAACCAAAACCCGTCACCATCTTTGATCATGACATCGTCACCACCTCTTACC
>Ga0209340_1001919_pt1 | contig 13160 bp, 11 predicted proteins | sample EPASupsiteSAE323_FD_187266 | JGI IMG/M metagenome (GOLD analysis project Ga0209340, IMG submission 187266) | Bioremediated contaminated groundwater from EPA Superfund site, New Mexico - Sample SAE3-23 (SPAdes) (version 2) | ecosystem: Environmental > Aquatic > Deep subsurface > Groundwater >... | reverse complement strand
CATCTTCACCAAACGCCCCATGTAAAACTGGGAATACCACATCTGCTTTTTCTGCCACATATTCAATTGCCTCAAACCCAATGGTTTTCGAGCCTTCTTGCCAAGTACCATCTTCTATCCATTCAACTGAACCATCATATACTCTCCATGCACCCTCTTTAGTAATACCCACAGTAATTATATCATATTTATTCCTGTCTAGATTTCTTATAACCGAAGAGGCTGAAACTTTAGAAACATCATGTTCTGATGACTTTCCTCCAAAAACAACTGCGATTGTAAGCTTTTCTTGCATTCTCATCTATCTCCATTTATACGCTATTAAACTATCTTTATTAACCTTTTGATGAATTTATGCTAGAAAAACCTTGATAAAATTACAGGAAACGTATGAAGAAAGATAATTTCAAAATTCTTACCCTCAACCCCTACCCCTTCTCCCATTGGTCACTCATAGGGGGCATTCCCCCTGCATGACGGATGCAGAGCATCCTGTCACCCCCTTCTGGGGTAAGCCATAGAAGTATTGCTCCACAAGTTGGCGAAGGGGTTAAAACAATAAGAAAACCACATTTTTCCCTCTCTCAATGCTCTGGGAGAGGGAAGTTAGAAGGGTGAGTGTTACCAATTTATAAAATTTTTGCTTATTTTAGACTTATCTGTTCTCAAAACCTTACTTTTCGCTCCCTTTTCAGGGAGGATAAGAGGGTCGATTTCCCGTACTGCGAATTGATGTATAGGCTTTGTGTTAACTTGACATTTTTGGACAAATACTTTAATCTTTTATATAGGCATCAGTCCAGAAATAGTCTTTTGGGAGGGATACAGTTGTCTTTGAAGCGATATCGCGTAGGTATTATGGTAATTGCATTTTTACTTGTAATTGACATAATTCTGCCCTTTATCCTCTCCTATTCATCTAAAAATTCAGCTTATGGGGTTAAAGCAAAAAATGTTTTCGAAAACAATTTTAGATTTGGCGAAATGGTAGATAAAATTGTTCTAGATGCATTTATTTATCATATAAAAAAGCAGGACGGCTATAAGATTGTCTTTATTGGAGATTCTGTCATTGCAGGCGCTACAGTCAAAAATGATTCAGATACTATTCCTGCATTTTTTAAAGAATTAGCTTCTCATAAGTTTGCGGGAAAGAATATAAGAGTCTACAACCTTGGTATGCCTGGCAATAGGCCTTCAGATATATATTTCACCCTAAAAAAACTGTACATGAGCAAAGCTGCAGACCTTATAATCATGAACATCAACTATGCTTTTTATTCTGATGAATTGTTAAACGAAAAAACTATAGCAAGGCCAGATAATTTTGCCGACATTACAGAATATGATTCTACCGTTAAGTTAGGGTTAAAAATACCTTTTATTGAGAATTGGATAAAAAACAATGTTTTAAACAGATGGGCTCTTTATAACTCAAGGGAAGAGCTCTCGTTTTATCTTTTTGGCAACAATCCCAGAGAAGAGTTGACAAGTTTTGACCTTGCAAAGTTTAAAACAAATAAAGAAAACCCTCTTTATTCTCCACGGGTTAACTTAAACAACAACCCCGATAAAAATTGGCAGCAAAACAAGCCCTTCCCTGATAAAAAACTAAAACATTGGGAAAAAGCTCTGAATATAAAAGAAATGAATAATAGCAATATAAGCTACTGGTTTCTTCAAAAAACAATTTCCCTTATAAAACAAAACAATACCAAGACTGTTGCATTCTTTACTCCCATAAATAAAGACCTTGTAAAAGAATACAACTTGATAACTGATATCGGATTATATAACAGCAATCACAAAATAATGAAAACCGATTTAAGCGCTTCTGGTATTCGCTTTTTTGATTATACCGACTCTATTAAAACTGATTACTTCTGTGAATTGTTTCACATGTGTGCCCCAGGCAATGAACAGCTGGCTTTCGCTATTCTTAAAGATGTAAAAAATATTATTACGGAGGATATTGGGCAGTGATTTTCAACACCTGGACATTCGGTATCTTTCTATTAGTTTTCTTCTCTATATACTGGTGTGTTCTTAAACCAGAGCGGAGAGCCATTGGCCTTATTATTGGAAGCATCATTTTTTATACAAGCTACTTCCCTGCATATACACCATTAATAATAGGCCTTTCTCTGTTTGTATACGCAAGCGGATTATTGATAGAAAAGTTCCGTACTGAGCACCCTACTTCGGGGTTTAAAAACGCCTTTGTAATCCTGTGGTTGTCGATTACAGCCTGCGTTCTTGTGCTTGGGTATTTTAAATATTTGAAACTTATAGTTTCAACCATTAACGATATATTTACTTTGTCCAGCTTAAACAAATCATTTGCAATACCTCAGATACTTGTTCCCCTTGGGCTGTCATTTTTTATTTTTGAATTTATTCACTACCTTGTTGATTGTTACCACGGGAGAATTAAGAAACCGACTATAGTTGAATTCTTAACTTTCGCAATGTTTTTCCCCACTCTTGTCTCAGGTCCCATAAAAAGATTCCAACCATTTGTTAAACAATTAAGAGAACCTTTGCAGTTTAAAACGGAATTTTTGACATACGGAACCAAACGAATTATAATCGGATTAGCAAAAAAAATACTTATAGCAGACCTTATAGGTTGCTATGCATTACCTTTAATAACCTTTTCAAAAAATCCTGATATTAGCGTTCTTACCCTATGGCTTACAGTATATGCCTATGCAATTAAAATATATTTTGATTTTTCAGGTTATTCCGATATAGCAATTGGCTGCGCAAGATTGTTTGGCTTTGAAGTCCCGGAAAACTTCAATAAACCTTATATCCAACAGAATATTGGCGCCTTTTGGCATTGTTGGCACATGTCCCTTTCCAGCTGGCTTCGAGATTATATCTATATGCCCATCGGTCAGAAACTAATGCCATCAATAGGAAGAAAATCTCCTTTAATGCTGGTAGCAATATGCCAGTTGATTACTATGGGAATCTGTGGTCTTTGGCATGGTGCATATTGGAATTTTGTTATATGGGGTTTATATCATGGTATGGGATTAACTATACATAAAGCTTATTCAGATATAAACATGAAGATAAAGCGTCAGAAAATTTTAACAGGAAAAAGCCGTCTCCTGTTTGACGACAACAGCAGATTAAGAATAGCTGTAGACAATATCTTTTTAAAATCGTTTTATACATTGCTTACTTTTCATTTTGTCTGTGTCGGATGGGTATTTTTTGTGCTTAATATAAACGATGCATCTAGGGTGATTGGTAAAATGCTTTTTATCAGCAATATGTAGTATGAACAGAATTCTTGAATAGTATGAGAATCTTAGCAACGGTAGTCATCAGATAAAGGAAGGTTATTATTATGAAAAGCTTAGCGGCCGATGTTTTAAAAGCATTATTATTTACTTTAATAATTATCCTTTTAATTTTTCTAAGCATGAATTATTCATCAAACTTTATTTATACAGATTTTTAAGGAGGGGGTTTTTAGTATGTCATTAGACTTAAATATCTTAAAGAATTACCTGCTACAAAATATTATATTGCAAAAAAAATCCATCGAATCGGACGAGCCATTATTTTCAACAGGTTTCATAGACTCATTCGGTACTCTTGACCTTATTTTCTTTTTAAATGCTCAGTTTGGTGTATCTATCGAATATTACGAAATTGTTGACAATAACGTTGATAGTCTTGATGACCTTGAGAGATTAATTGAAAGTAAGCTATTGGCAAGCAAAGCTTAATAGGAGAAACACACATGTGGAATTGGGAAAGCGACTTTAAAAAGTTTGGTTTGAGAATCGACAAATCAAGTACTTTTAATATAGGATACGAGATAACTGACAGGATGAGCGAAAAAGGCTACGGAAACAAGGTTGCAATAATATGTAAAAGCAAATCCGGCAAAGAATCGTTCCTTACATATGATTTTCTTTCCAGGGAATCCTCCCAATTTGCAGACTTTTTGAAACATTTAGGGGTATCTATTGGTGATCGCGTATTTGTTTATGCAGAAAGAACTCCTGCTTTTTATACTGCGATTTTAGGCATATTGAAACGTGGCGCAATTTTGGGAATTCTTTTTTCCTCTTTCGGGGAGGATGCAATTATAGACCGTTTAGTAGATTGCAAAGCCTCAACAATAATCGTTGAGACTGCATTACTTGATAAAGTATTGAGAGTAAAGAATAGCTTGAGCTCATTAAAAAATATTATTGTTATTAATAAAGAAGACGCTAAAGATTTTAATTCAAGAGATACTATTGATTTTTATCAATATAAAAGCTTCTCCGAAAACTATTGCTGTGAAGGAATTTTTTCTGATAGCCCAGCATTGATTAATTATACTTCTGGCACCACCGGCAAACCGAAAGGTGTAGTTCATGCCCACGGTTTACTTGTGGGAAGTAATTCAACCAGCAAATACGTCCTGGGATTGCAGGAAAACGATATATATTTGTGCACTGCAGACACTGCTTGGATTACAGGAATATCATATGGGGTCATTGGCCCACTCTCAAATTCGGTAACAACAATTTCTTATGAAGGTCTTTATTCTCCACGCGCAATATTTGATCTTATACAACAATATGGTGTAACTGTGCTATATACGGCCCCAACGCTTCTAAGAATGATGATGACTGAAAAGGAAAGCACCATAAGAAGTTATAACTTCTCAACTTTAAGGCATATTGCATCCATTGGAGAGGCACTTAATCCAAAAGTAATAAGATGGTCACAAGAATTTCTCGGATTACCCGTAAACGATACATGGTTTCAAACAGAAACAGGTTGTATAATGATTGCAACCTCAGCATCCACAGACATAGTCCCTGGTTCAATGGGAAAACCTATCGAACCTATTCAGGCCGGAATACTTGACGAGAGCTACTCTCCTCTTCCTGATGGAACTATTGGTCATCTTGCAATTAAGTCCCCTTGGCCATCCATGTTTAAAACATATTGGAATGCCGAAGACACTTATTCCTCTAAGTTCCAAAACGGATGGTATATCACTGGAGATAAGGCAAGCAAAGATACTAACGGTTATTTTTGGTTTGCAGGCAGAAATGACGATATTATAAATACCGCTGGTCATCTTATAAGTCCTTTCGAGGTGGAAAGCACTCTCCTTGAGCACATAGCCGTTGCAGAAAGCGCGGTAGTGGGAATCCCTGACACCTTGCTTGGTGAAAAGATTGTTGCCTTTATTGTGTTAAAACCCAATTTACAGCCAACAACTCAATTAAAAATAGAGTTGCGTTCCCATGTCCGCAAACTTTTGTCTCCCTTTGCTGTTCCACAAGAAATTAATATTGTTAAAAATGTCCCTAAAACAAAGACTGGCAAGATAATGCGCAGAATGCTTAGAGAACAAGTTTTAGGGGGAAAGAATGAAAATCTCATTGGGCCCGATGATTTTTTTGAAATTTAAATATTATTTTACACAAAAAATGCTGAACAAGAAAATTTATGTTAGAATATTATAAGTAAAAAATAAATAGAATCCTTCAGTTTGGGGAAAATTTTGCTTATAGAATGAATGTACTAGTTTTTACAGATAATACTTTGCAAAGGAGTTTAACATGCCGAGAGCAAATCTACGCCTTTTTGTAGTATTTCCAACAGAAAGCGGCTGTTTTTTCGAAAAGGTGCGAGAAGGAATGAAAAAAGCAGCCAAAGAACTTGAACGGCATAATGTAAAAATTGATTTTCTTGGAACTAAAGGCCATAACATTTCTCGTCAACAGCAGCTTTTGACTCATGCAATAGACCTTAAGCCTGACGGGATAGTTATTGTTCCTGCAAGTTCAACTCAGCTCAATTTGCTTATCGATGAAGCAGCCGATAACGATATCCCGGTGGTTACTGTATCAGATGATGCTCCTTACAGCAAAAGACTCTTCTATATTGGTGCAGATAATTATTCTTGTGGTAGGCTTTGCGGAGAACTAATGGGTAACTATCTTTGTACAGAAGGAAATGTAATTATATTTTCCGGCAGTACTGAATTGTACGCTTTAAAACAAAGAGTTGCAGGCTTTAGAGATAAATTAAAAACGTCTTATCCTAATATAAAAATAAGCAAAATCGTGAACTGTGATGAAATGGAAGAAAACTGTATAAATTCTGCTGTTGAGGAGCTTTCATGCATCAGCGAATGCACTGGCATTTTTGTAACCTCTGCCCAGGGAACATTATCTGTAGTCAATGCCCTTGACCAGTTAAATTTCCCTTTATATCCAAAGGTTATCGGCTTTGAACCGAATGAGATTACTGCAGACCACCTCACACAGGGAAAAATCAGCGCATTACTTTTTCAGGATTCCTTCATGCAAGGCTACTTGAGCTTGAAAACATTATACGACTATCTCTCCCATGGAATCGTTCCCAAAAAAGATTGTGTAAATACAAAAATTGAAATCGTGCTTAGAGAAAACATAGAAAATTTTATATAACAAAAAAAAGAGCAAATAATTTGCTCTTTTTTTGTTAGGGAAACACTCCATTCCCCTCTTTGAAAGAGAGGAGAATGGGGGTGAATTACATTGTCAATATTCCATTTGGCGTATTAACTATCAGCAAAATCTGTTCTTCCTTGCCTGTGTCAGCATTCACATAGACTATGAAATCTCTTCCTTCAACCTTTCCTTTAAATTCATAGGTCAACTTTTCCGATTTGCTCGGAGTTGGAATAATTGCAAGACCTGATGAAAACACCTTGAGTTTTGGATTTATAATCTTTTTTGCCTGTTCCTGTGTAACTTTTGGAGTATCTATTTTCCTCGCCTTATGTGATGTTAGATAAGCTTTACTTTCGAAGCCTACTATTTCGCCATCATCAAGCGCAACTTTAACCTTTATCAAATCCGGGTATATTGTAACGCCATTTTCCGAATAAGCATAGTTGATTGTTGCAACACCATCTTCTTTTAAATAATAAGTTTCTTCCATGTTTTTAAATCCTCTACTTTCAAGGAATTTCTTTGCCGCATCCTTTGCCTGTTCAATTTTCACCAATTCTCGGCCAACATTTTTATTATAAATATATAGAAGTGGATGTCCCCCTTTTTTCGTAATCTCTAAAACAGCGCCGTCAGTTTTTGGTGAACTTTTTAATATGACCTGAAAATTGAAAGATTTTATGGTTCCTTCAGTTGTACCATTAGATTTAATATCTTTAATCTTGTCAGCCCCAATAAATTTGACTGCTGCTTCCCGCGCCTGATTTTGAGTGAAATTATTTCCAGTCAATCCTATTGGCTGTTGATTCCTAAGTCCGTCAGAAAAAGGTCCATCATATATAAGACTTGGGAATTCCTTGAAATCCTTTTCCAGATTTTCAAACTGTTTTGTTGTAAAATTGTTTGCCGTTTTGCTAAAAACCGGCGTTCCTTTTTTAACAAGCTCTCCCCATTTTATCCTTCCCTGACCAAGTTCTGCTTGCAGCTGATTGAGATTATTGGACATCTTGACAGAATAATCATACAACGTTTTCATGTCATCCATTTGTTTTTGTGTAATTTTTTCCCCATCAAGATTTTGCTTAACAATAGAATATGAAAAATCGCTTACCTGTGTCAGAAATTTAGATGTATTGTCAAGCGCAAGCTGACTTATTGGAAGTTGTCCAAGATTAGCCTGCGCAAGATTAGCTTGCCTCCAAACCTCTGAAAGGTTTATTATTCCCTGCTCTCTTGTATTAGCAATCATGGCTTTGGCCATGAGGGTTTGAACGTTCTGAGTATATTCAACCGTCTCAAAAAAAGCTCTGTTGTATTGATTTTCAGCTTTTTGATGAAACTCCATTTCTGATTTGAGCTGATACATTCCCCATACCACGATTACTCCTATTACTGTAATTACAATACTGTACATATGTCTGTCGCTCAGACGTTTTTTAAAATCAAGAAGTTTTTCTCTAAATTTATTCAAAAACAAACACCTTCCTTTTTATTGTTTAATATTAAAAAGATTAATACCTTAGAATATTTTGCTCCTATTGAGAACTCCTCTCATTTCTTTGGTTTAGCTAATAGCCAACAGCTAACAGCCAAAATGTAGTTATCTTGCAAAAATATGTTTGCCGATTCTTGTAACCTGCGGCCTTCCCCAAATCCATTTACTGGTCGCCGTTGAAGGATTAAAATAATATATACATCCACTTGTTGGGTCCCATCCGTTCAAGGCATCTCTTGCGGCCTTATAAGCAGTAGTTTTACTAGAGATAGGTAAATTTATTTGTCCATCTGATACAGCTGTAAATGCTCCTGGCTGGTATATAACCCCAGGAACCGTTTTAGGAAATTTAGCACTTTCAGTACGATTCAGTATGACTGCACCAACAGCAACCTGCCCAATATAAGATTCACCCCTTGCCTCCCCATTTATAGCTCTTGCCATAAGGCTTGCTGCATCACTCGTTCCCTTACTTTGAACAGCAAAAACCTCCTTGAATGTTTGGACAACCCTATTGCTGCGGTCATATCGTTGAAAAACTTGTTCGCCTGTTGCTTGAACATTCCAATTTTCCACTGTTAAATTATGAATAGCAAAACAAACCGCAACAGCAATAATAAACACTGCGATTATTTTGTACTTTTTCAAACAATCCCCTCCTTTTGCTATTATTCTCTGTCTATAATGAAAATTTATTCCTAAAAAGAAAAAAGGTATACAAACTGGAAAAATCCAATTGTATACCTTTTCTGTTTCTAATCCATGATTCTTAGAATATTATCATACAATCTCATAACTACAAGACATTACAGGAGCCTTTAGATTTTCAAGCACACGTTCTAATAATACGCCCTCTCTTTCTGGATATTTATAACCGTAACTAGCTCTTATCGCAATAGAAACAAACTGCACTGCCCTATCCAGCGCAATCGGAAGGCTATCTCCCTGTAATATGCTTCCTACCAGAACACTTGTAAAAATATCTCCCGTTCCCGGGAAATGAGCTGGAATATAATCACATTTCACCTTCCAGAAGCAGCCATCCCTTTTATTGTATGCAATAACAGAAGTACCTTTCTTAAAATTCGGATTATTTACGCTTGTTATGATAACAATCTTAGGACCTCTTTCCGCCAGTTCAAGAAGCCACTCTTTTATCTCTTCATCCTCGATTTCATTATTGTAAGGTTTCCCCAACAAAAAAGCTGCTTCTGAAAAATTAGGAGTAATAATATCTGCCAATTGTATAAAGTCCTTCATTTTCTCAACCATATTTTTATTCATTGATTGATACAAAGCTCCGTTATCTCCTAAGACAGGATCAATAACAATCAACTTTTCTTTTTTACTATCTTTAACAATAAAATCTGAAATTATATCAATCTGGCGTTCAGAACCTAGAAAGCCACTATAGATAGAATCAAAATCAAGCCCTAATCTTAACCAATGTTCAATATATTCTTTCATATGGTCTGAAAGGTCTATAAATTTATAATCCTTAAAGCCACCTGTATGGGTTGATAACACCGCAGTAGGAAGTGGGCACACCTGTATTCCCATTGTTGATAAAACCGGTATAATTACCGTCAGTGATACTCTCCCAAATCCTGATATGTCATGGATTGCAGCCACCTTTGGAACAGGAGTTTTCATATTCATCTCCTTAATTTCATTTAAGATTTTTGGCACCAAACGCCCATAATAGAAGTAAATTATTAGCATACAACTGTTTTGCAATAAGTGATGAATTTATCGTCGTAAAGATATTTTGCAAATCCTTTGATGACGCAAAAATCGTTAAAATTGCAAAGGCTACGTAAATAACAATTATTCCTTCAAGAATTCCGAAAGCAAAACCACCAGCTCTGTTAATCTGCTTGAAAATTGACAGGCTAGCTATACCTTCCAGTATATTTCTTGCAAAAATTAATACAAAACTAACAATAGCAAAAACTGCAATAATACTTATTATATTAACTGCTACAACAGATAAACTTGCACTCATACTTTCAACGATACCCTGCTTGATCTGCCCAACCTGAACCGTAACTCCGTTCATTACCATTTCTTCAATCGGTTTTGGCAAACTCCATGATTGAACAATATCGGTAATGGGATTTGGCTTTGCAAGCTGTTCAGGTGTAATAATCTTACTAAGGTTTTCGCTAATCATTCCCTGCAGAGTTTTGTCAAGATGCATTGAAATAAGGAATTTTGATACATAAGGATAAACTTGAATTGATAAAAAGGCTGAAACAAAAAAGGATGCAACTTTAAAAACAGAAAAGATAAATCCTCGCGCATATCCAATAAAGGCATATGCAATAACAATTCCAATCACTAAAAAATCAATCCAGTTCATTATAAGCACCATTCCCTTCTTTACGCTTTATTTATAATATAGGAGCTAGAATGTTGGCCTTTGGCCAGTAGCCAATAGCTATTCTGTGTCAATAAACGTTAACTATATCAACACGGTCTGGATACATAACCGCCGCATGGTTTCCGTCGTGAAAAAGCATTACTTCTCTTACTTCCTTTTTTGGATTAAATCTGCTTACCTCTCCACCTGAAGAATTCAGAAAGATTACCTTATCTCCTGAATTAACCGCTATTATATCTCTGTCTGAATCTATATTGGTTACTCTTCCAGGGATTTTATAAGAACCGATTTCTTTTCCTCTGTCATTCAGTACTTTCAGACTATTTGCCGCATTAAGAAATTTGTTGGTTTTCTCTAATATAACAATATACTTGCCATTTCCCGAATCAACACTTGCAACCTCTTCTTTCGGGAGCTGAGCAATGATTGTTTTAGTACCATCATGCTTAACATTAATTATTCTATCATCTAAAACAAGTATCAACTCTTTGTCGATATAATTTAGGCCTGCAAATACTGAACCCTCTTCAAAAAAGCTTGAATACATTTCTGTACCGATAGGAATTACCCCGACACCTGCCGAAACCTTTAAACCGTTAACATCCATTTCACCTATTGCAACAAACTTATTATCGGGTGAAACTTGTACATCAACCGCATAATTATTTGAATAGTATCTTGTCATTTTTTTGGTTCCTCGATTATCAAGAACTTCAACGACCAGCTTACTTTTATTGCCCTTATAAATTACCCCTATAAACCCTTTTTCATTAACTGAAGCCGCAACTATCTCACCATCAACAGTTTTTTCCCAGAGAAGATTTTTTCCATTAAACAAGTACAACGTTTTTGAGATTGTATCCCCAACAAGCAGATATTTTTCTGTTGCTCTTACTAAAGGATTGCCCAGAGACCTCTCTTCTCTCCATTCTTCCTTTCCCTGCAAATTGTAATACTTTATTCCATTCGCATTAACACAAACAATACCGGATTTATATGTATAATAGGAAGATTTTTCTCCCGGATCTATTTGAATTGAAGAAATGCTTGAAGAATTTGTATTCATAATTTTTTTCTTTATTGAATTGAATATACTTCTCCAGTCTGAATTACCGCCATTTAAATAAACCAGTAAAGCTCCACAAATAGCAAATGTAACCAAAAGAGCCACAAACTCAATCAATCCTCTGGATTTGCCTTTTTTTTCATTATCAGAATCTTTTAGCTCTAAGTCCCTATCCGATCTCACTGTGTCCTCCCAGGGTTTATTTTCAAGCGAACATTTGCATTTATGCTACCTGTAACAAGTATTTATATTTTAACATAATTAATACAAATCTCCAAGTATCAAAGAAACCCTTTATAGTTTGTCTTTTTTTCCTCTATTTTTACTATTTAGAGGTGAAAGAATCTAAAACCTGACCTCCCTAGCCCTCCTGTAATAGGAGGCGAACAGAATACCTTTGAAGCAAAGACCTAGTCTGCATTCGTTTTTTGCTTGCTTTAGCTTCTATGGAACTACTTTTCGCTCCCTTTGCTCCATAGGGTTGAGCATCATTGATATTCTTCAGAAGGGGGAGACAGGATGCGCTTTTCATCCGCAATGCGGGGGAATGCCCCCATTGATCACTACGGGCTAGGAGGGTTTATTTATTTACCTCTGAATAGTAACCCCCTATTTCCCTTTAAACTTAATACCCACCCACAAACCACAACGATAATCTGGAAAATTCCCAAATAGCCAAAAATCGGATAAAGCCACCCAATCATATCAGAGAAACTAACAACCGATAAAGGCAATGACAAGGCACCTATTAGAAAAGCATTGAACTTTCTACCAAAAGGAAGAAAATCAGAAGCCCTGTTTAAAAAGCAAAACCCCGAAGAAACACAAGACGTAAACATCGCACACAAAAGAACAATTCCGTATATCCATCCCGCAGGCAGTTTAATATCTTTAATTACCTTTATTATCGGCATCTGAGAATCTATTACCGATGCGTAATAACTGCTGGTTATGAAATACATTACGAGAGCCATCACGCACAGCATTCCTGCCCCAAAAGCAGCTCCCCAAAACACGGTTTTTCTTGAATCTAAATAGGAACGGGTATTTGATAAGATAGCAACAAGTATTATGCTGTTGTAGCTAACATAAACTATTGCCGAAGATACCCAGTCATTTACGAGCTTTTTCCCCTGTGTATATACAGTAATCGACTCCGCAAAAGCTCCAATATATGCACCAATTATGAATATTCCGCAAACCAGTATAGGCGCCAAAATTGTATTTACATTGACAACTCCCTTAACACCGAAAAGAAAAACAATGCAACACAAAGCAGCCATAAATCCGGCCCCAAATATTGCTTTTATACCGAAAAACTCGCTAAAAAACGCCCCCGTTCCTGCAATCATTATAAAAAACCCCGTAAGAAGAAATAGCATCACGATTACTTCAATTGCAATCCCCGCATATTTTCCGGCAATAACATTGATATACTTTGAATATCCATCAATTTTATGGCTAAAAATGTAATCAAGTACAGAGAAGCAAACAATAAAAAACAGTGCCCCAGAAAGCAGAATACCTTTTAATCCACCATTCCGAAACACTGTAAAGAACTGCAGAATTTCTTGACCAGAAGCAAATCCTGCACCTGTAATGGTTCCAATTATTATACAGCCAACTTTAATGCTGTTTTTTGTGCTTATTTTCATTCAATCACCCTGCCATATGGAATGTCTATTTATTCTTATGACAAGGCAACCTTACTTATAACTTCTCCCTCTGCCAAAATCAGTTTATGCATTA
>Ga0209340_1001918_pt1 | contig 13163 bp, 10 predicted proteins | sample EPASupsiteSAE323_FD_187266 | JGI IMG/M metagenome (GOLD analysis project Ga0209340, IMG submission 187266) | Bioremediated contaminated groundwater from EPA Superfund site, New Mexico - Sample SAE3-23 (SPAdes) (version 2) | ecosystem: Environmental > Aquatic > Deep subsurface > Groundwater >... | reverse complement strand
GTTCCTGTTATACTCTTTCCGTTTAAATCTGCTGTTGCGTTCCCTGCCTGTATTGCTTCATTAAAGGCTACTACTATCTGGGTACCTATTTTTACTTCTGCTGCATTATTGACTGGTACTGTACTGCTTACTGTCGGTGCTATTGTGTCTGATTCTACGTACTGTGCTTCCTGACTGTCCCTTAATATGCCATTCTCATCATAAAGCTCAAACTTTATTTTGTCTCCATTTTTTATTGACTGATATGCTGATTGTGTCCTAAATTTATGTTCGCCAGCTGCATTTCCCCATCCGGTATTATCCAATGCTCCATTTGTATAGCTCTTTATTTTTAGCTTTGTCCATACATTGTCATAATCTACATTTTCATATTTTAATTCATATACAAACCAATCTTTGTCAATTGTAAACTTAGTTATTTTATATGTCTTATTTGTCTCCTTTTCTACTGTGAATCCAAAACTGTATGCAGTATTTCCATTACCTGCCAAGTCTTTTACTGCTCCTGCCGGTATTGTTACTGTATATGTATTGCTGTATTTTAGTTCAGGCGACAGGGTCAATGTGCTTCCGCTTACTGTTCCTGCTATGTCAGCTCCATTTAGCTTCACCGTTACACTTCCACTTGTAGTTGCTGGATTTATTTGTTCATTGAAGGTTACTGTTACTTTTGTATCCTTCTTTACTCCTGCTATATTGTTTACTGGTACTGTGCTGCTTACTGCCGGTGCTATTGTGTCTTTCTCTTTGCCTGTTGTAAAGCTAAAGCTATATGCAGCATTTCCATTTCCAGCCAAGTTTTTTATTGCTCCTGCCGGTATTGTTACTGTATATTTTTTATCAAATTCGAAAGCTGGCAGTATTATAAGTCTACTTCCATTTATTTGTATAGCTGGACTCATTTGATTTACTGTTATTACTCCAGTTCCCTTCTGTATTGCTTCGTTGTATTCTACTACTATTTCTCCATTATTATTTGCTCCTACTGAATCTTTTGCTGGTACTGTACTACTTACTGTTGGTGCTGTTGTGTCTTTCTCCTTTTCTACTGTAAATCCAAAGCTAGATGCAGTATTTCCATTACCTGCCAAGTCTTTTACTGCTCCTGCTGGTATTGTTACTGTATATTTTGTATTGTAATCAAATGCCGGATTAAGAATTAGCACTGTCCCATTTACTGTTCCTGCTATGTCAGCTCCATTTAGCTTCACCGTTACACTTCCACTTGTAGTTGCTGGATTTATTTCTTCATTAAAGGTTACTGTTACTTTCGTATCCTTCTTTACTCCTACTGCATTATTGACTGGTACTGTACTGCTTACTGTGGGTGCTGTTGTGTCTGGCGCATTATCTGTTGTAAAGCTGTAACTATATGCATTATTCTTATTCCCAGCCAAATCTTTTACTGTTCCTTCAGGAATTGTTACCGTATATGTTTTGTTATATTCTAGAACAGGTGCTAGGGTTAGTGTACTCCCAGTTACTGTTCCTTTTATACTGTTATTACCTACTGTTACCGCTAACGTTTCTGCCTTCAATGGTTCATTAAAGTTTACTACTATCTTTGCATCTTTCTTTACTCCAGTTGCATCTTTGGCTGGAACTATATTACTTATCTCAGGTATAGTCTTCTCAACAACCGTAATACTCTTTTCAGATGAACCGATGATAATCCCTTTCTCCAAGAATCTACCTTTAATTTTATACACTCCAGTATTTTCGCCTTTGTAACCTATGTACATATCTATTGAAATAGTTTTTTCTTCCCCCGGTTTGAGTATACCAAAATCAATACCATCCTCATTTTGAGAAGGATACATCACAAAATCCTTACTCTCATTACCACTTGCATCATAAAATTTAAAATCAAATTTATCATCATTCCCTTTACCTAAGTAAGTATTCCCAGTATTTTTTATTACAAATTCCAATTTCCCATTATATGAAGATTTCTTTTCAAGAGTATCATAATTAAACTTAGTTTGAACTGATGCTTGAACTATTTCTTTAGGAAATGGTCCTGGATCAATACTAAAATCAGCAGTGATATTTTCTCCTGTTATTGTGATATTATCTATTGTAACACCTGTATTCTTCATTAAATAATTCTTGCTATTAGGACAAGTTAATGCACCAATTTTATCTCCTATCTTGTACTGATCTCCTTTTTGAAAATATCCATTGTTTAAATCTGTATTATTATTCCCATCAGCTTCTACCAATTTAAGTAATTTATGGGCTGTATTTGAGTTATTATAAATAAAACTATAAGTATTAGTAGTTGAATCTACATGCCATACAACAAGACCTTCACCCCAGGGTCTATCATCATTTTCCAATCCACCTTTTCTGTTCTCAACAATGAAATACTCTCCAAACTCTCCACCAGTATAGTTTGGCATTATTATTACAGCATCAGGATACTTACTGCTTGGTCTTAGAGTAATTCTCTGTTTTCCCTGCGTGACCATCGTAGGATTCAACCATTCCAACATGAATTTTGAGAAAGAATTGTGATCCCCCTGATTAGAATTCATCATATCAGCTCCACCAACTCCACCAGCATTTGCATCTTTACCTGGTGTATAATCATAATAGTCAGGCAGACCCAATGCATGACCAAACTCATGTATCATAACATAAGCAGAACTAGGGACACCTTTGGCACCACCATTTTCCCAATTTGACCAGCTTGCATTAGTCCAAATATAATTATCCATTTGTTTATTATTTATAGGTATACCATAGCCTCCACATGAAGGCCACCACTCTGTAGCCCATTTTCCATTATCTCCTGTCCAGATAAAAATAACCGTATCTATAATGTTATCACCATCTGCATCAAATTTGGAAAAATCAGTCCCTTTATTGACAAGTTCCCTTATTGCTTCATTCATTGCCTGATAACGGTTATAACTCTCCCTCTTTTGAGGTAATGTTATCCAATCAAACACCTCTCCATCAACATCTAATTTCCCATAAGAAGACCTTTTATAATAATTTCTTACACTTTCATAAGGTTTGGCTGTACTATTTCCATCTCCGAACAAAACCTTTTTGTATACGTCAACTGTTTGCTCTGGTTGATGCTTGCAATCTGGAAATTCAATCAATACAACCGGGATCTTAACAGTTCCGCTTGTTGGAACTCTGCCTTTGTAACCTGGAGATACCTTGAAAGGCTGAATTGATGATAGTTTAAGTTTTTTTGATTTTTCATACAAAGTTTTTACCTTTGTACTTGCTTTCCATACAAGTTTCTCATCAGGAATAAGATTGCCTCTTTTTAAGCCTTCATCTATTTTTTGCTGAAGGGTTCCATCTTTCTCCCATTCTTTAATCATCTCATCTGTTGGCTTTTGCAATGCATATGACTTTGGAGTTAAACCAATAACAAAGAATAACGTAATAATAACCATTATAAAGTTGAGCTTTGTAATAAATTTCCCCATAATTCTAAACCTCCATAAAAATAATTAAAATTATATAAAAAAATTAACATCTACTATTTAATTATATAATTTTTCCAGTTTTTTTTCTATTGTACAAGTTGCACAAAGATTCAATCGCGTTTTATACATTCTGCACAAAACAAAACAAAAAACCCGCATTTTTATGCGGGTTTTGTCTTGTTTTATTAACTTACTTGTATTTTTTGGTCATCCTTATAAACAATCAATTGAACAGCTTTCGTTAAGACATCTGTATAACTGTAAGTAATTCTGCGGGTTGGTTCATTATCACTTTCAAGCTTTACTACAAATATACTTGGATAAGTAGTCTCAAGAACTCCTTCTTTTATAAAGGATCTTTTTCTTCCTGCATTCGAAATTAATTGAACTCTTTCTCCAATACAAGTTTCAATATGTTTTTTTATTTGGGACAGGTTCGCTTTATCAGTCATTCAATCACCTCATCCTCAGTTTGTAACATTATAACATTGGATTGTCGTTTTGTCAAAATTTTTCTTGATTTTTTGTTGTTTTCCTTGAAAATTGTTGCTTATCCTCCTGTAATACAGAATAATTCATTGTTCGTTTTGTTTACTTTATTTATCTAATTGTATATAATTAATTTGTACAAATGATTAAGGATTTGAGGAGGGCTTTGAATTTGAAAAAAACATATGTGCTTGATACCAATGTCTTACTCCAATCACCAAACGCCTTATTCTCCTTCGGCGACAACCTCATCGTCATTCCCGAAACTGTTCTCGAAGAGTTAGATAAGTTTAAAAAAGAGAATAACGAACTTGGTGCAAATGCACGGCATACCGCTAGATTTCTTGATAAATTAAGAGAGCGTGGAAAACTCAGCGAAGGTGTTCAGCTTGAAAACGGTGGAATAGTAAAAATCGAGATGAATCACCGAGATTATAAGCTTCCTTTTAGTTGGGACAGCACAAAAAATGACAATAGAATTCTTCAGGTATGCAAAGCACTTGAAGAACAAAGCGGAGAAAAAACCTATCTTGTTACAAAGGATATTTTTCAAAGAATAAAAGCAGATGTGGTTAATATAATAGCCCAAGATTTCTTTTCTGAACAAGTTCCTTCTTATGAAAATCAATATAGAGGTCGAATCGATGTATATACAAGTCCAGACAAAATATCTGAGTTTTATCAAAAGAAAGTACTAAGCCCTGATGATGTTAAACTTTCGATAGACGAGAATATTTTCGATGAAGAACAGCAACTAGAAAAAAATCAATTCGTTATCATTCGTTCATTTAATAATCCAAAACAAACAGCACTTGGAAGATTTGACGGCAGCAATATTGTTGCTCTAAGATACCTTGATGAAAACCCTTTTGGAATATCCCCAAGAAATGTTGGACAAAAATTTATGCAGGAGGCACTTATGGAAGGTGCTGACAGCGTTCCCCTCGTAATTGTAAAAGGTCCTGCCGGAACAGCTAAAACATTTTATTCGCTTGCTGTCGGTCTTCATAAAATTATGTGTGATGATGCAAAATCATACCGCAAAATTCTTATCTGTCGACCAAATGTTAAAATGGATGAGGATATTGGATTCCTTCCTGGTACGGAACAGGAAAAAATCGCACCTTATATGAGACCAATAATCGACAATCTGGAAGTGCTTATGGATAATGATGAAGCCCACAGATATAAAAATGAAAAAGAGTTAAAGGACAAAGTAGATGAATTGTTTGATAGGAATATAATAATAACCGAATCAATTGCCTACCTGAGAGGTAGATCTATAGTAAAACAATGGATACTGATAGATGAAGCTCAAAATCTTACTCCAAGGCAGGTTAAGGGCATAATTACGAGAGCAGGAGCAGGAACAAAAATAATATTAGTTGGAGACCCTGAACAGATTGATCATCCATTTTTGGATATCAGAACAAATGGTTTATGTTATGCAGCAGAGAAAATGAAAGGAAGCCCCCTTTGTTATCAGATTTCCTTAACAGATGAAGAATGTGAACGTTCTGCATTAGCACATGAAGGAGCAAAAAGAATGTAATTTAATCTAAAAACCTCTTTTTTGAAAAAGAGGTTTTTTATATATAGTTTGAAATTTTTTGCATTAGCTCGTTCCAATCTCTACAATGAACTACTTTCTCACTTATGTAATCCTGATTATATTTCGTTTCCATTAACAGCACAGGAATTCCTGCTTGTGCAATTTCCTCCGCATTCTTTGGAGAATCTTCTATAAATAAATCTATTTTGAGCTCTTTGCAAAGACCAGCTTTGGGTTCCCCAGCGGTAAAGAAAAGATTATCTTTTGGCAATCCATAATTTTCGAACCAGATTCTGCTTTCATCAAGTAGTTCTCTTCCTCTGGCACTAATGAAATATAACTCATGCCGATTTAATAATTCATTAATATACTCACAAACCCCATCTATCGGAGGCATGCAGCATAAAAATTTACTTGCATTCTCCTGCCAATAATCATGAACCTCATGAATTTCATCATATCTTAATATAATATCTTCGCACGTAATTTCATATCCAAGATAATCGCTGATTGCAACAGCACAAGCAGAAATTGTATCTACTATTACACCGTCAATATCAAAACCTATTCTCATTTTTTAATCCTCCTAGGAAACTTTTAAAATATCTTATGGCGTCACATTTGGTCTAACAAGCATCGAATTAGCAATAAAAAAACAACCCCCGAACATTACCAATATTAGAATCACAAAACCTAACAATCCTATACCAATATACTTTCTCTTATTAAATCCAATAAAATATACTATAAGACCCACATAAACCAGAAAAACCGCCGCTAAAAACACCCCTACATAATCCACAATCGGCGGCTGCGTGAATATTCCCAGAGTGAACGTCATAGCTATAGAATATAAGATTCCTCCAAAAAATCCAATTAGAAAATCGGTAACTTTTTGTCCTTTAGTAATATAAGGAACATCTTTTTTTATTACCTCTTCAGTTATATTATCATTTCCCTTATCTTTGAATTCTTCATTTTCCAATAATATGCCCTCCTTCCAATTCTCTAATAATATTTTTTCTTCCTTTTTAATATGTCCACCATACCATTAAATAATAATTTCCTATTGATATAAACCAAAACCATAACAGAAACCAGCTGAAATCCAGTTAAACCCCAGAAAATAACCTTCTCTATTCTAATAAACTCTATAAAGAATCTAAAGATAAAATACCAGTTTAAGAATATCCGAAATAACTTCCCTGGTTCCGTTACTTTTTTTCTTAGATAAACAAGGTAAATAAATAATCCTAAATCAAATACTGCTTCATACAACTGAGTTGGATGTCTTAATATTCCATCCCCAAAGTTGACTCCCCAGGTTGAATATGTAGGAATACCATAGCAGCAGCCTCTAAGGAAGCATCCTATTCTGCCTATTGATATTCCAATTGCAGCGGCAGGAGCAAATTGATTTCCTCTCTTATCTTTTATCTTTAAAACCCGCTTGGTTAATATGACCCCTAAAGTACCACCAATCAGCCCCCCTACTATTGTTCTTCCTGATAGCATTGGAGTAATATCCGGCAGACTTGAAATAATCAATTTATAATTTGCAATCCAAATTGGAAGCTTTGCACCAATAGCTCCAAAGAAAAGTGCTGCAACAAATATAAAGAATGTATTTTCATTAGCTACTTTATTTTTTCTAGAATCGATATAAAAAACCGCAATTCCAACAATTAACCCCAGTAGAACAAAAGCAGAATATGACGGAACTCCAAAACCTGCTACATTAAACAATACCGGTCTTACTCCCCAATTAGAGGGATATGCATGTGAATCAATCATTTTCTTTTCTCGTCAATCTACAGCACCCGCCAGATGCCATACATCCATAAAGTTTCAAGGCAGTACAAAAGCCCATCGCACCTGCTGTTTTTGCAATAGCTACAATGAATACCAAAATCCAACCGATTTTTTCATTAATAAAATATAAAAATAGTAAACAAATAAGTGTTAGTATCGAACCCATCGTGTGTGCAAACTGCATACCACATTCATCAAGAATTTCTTTTGATGATTTAAATATTCTATCAACCGTTTGCGTATATAAGAAAATCAATGGGGCTCTTTCAATTTTCAAAATCGCAGATAGTGCCAATATTGCAAAGCTTAATACTATCATCCATTTCAATCTAAAGATCAATGCAACCCAGATAATAATCGCTACAGTCCATTTACAAAAAACAAAAGCACCCTTCGAAACTGAAACTGGTCTACATTCCTTCATTTTCTCACTCCCTTAACTATTTTTGGGAAAAACATACCCGTAGTAACTTGATATTCTATGTAATCTCCAAATTGTCTTTTTAGCAGTTCTTCTTCCTGTTTAGCTCTATAATACATGAATGGTATAAATATTAACGTATTAGCCATAAATGCCGCATAGTTCTGATAAACAATACTTGCCCCGTAAAACATCCATATTATTGACGCATATAGAGGATGACGGACAAGTTTGTATACCCCCTGTCTTACAAGGGTTTGATTTTCATATATTTTTATGTGATTCGCCCAATTACTACCTAACCTTAATCTACCTTTGACGTTAATTATACACCCAAATATTATCAAAAATAAACCTACAACCAAAAGGAATACCCTAATATGTAAATAGTCTACAGGAAAAAACCCTATATTAAATCGAATCAAATAATAGAAAAAAAAGAAAAATAAAGTCATTGTACCTGTTTCAACAATAGATTTTTTTTCTCTTTTAACCTTTTCATTATGCTTTGACTCAATAAAATTAATTAAGATTGAAGTAAATAAAACTGCAACACATAATCCTACCGTAAAATTTACTCCCAAGCTAATATAATCAGCTTGCCCGATGTTTAGTTTCAAGTTACTGTCCCCTTCTATGAATCATATTGTAAGCTGAAAAAGGTATCTTTCTCAAATCTGGTGTTATTATATGTATGCATTCCTTCTGCATCGACTTCATATCAAAATTATAAGCATCCACAAAAGAAGTAATACTAATTCTGAATGTGTTTTCGTTTACATAATCCATTTTCCCACTTTTAGATAAAGTATTGAAATTCTTTGGCACTATTTTTCTAAAATCTTTCAAAAAGCTAATACAATTACACATATTTTTCCCTGCAAGCCAGCCTATATCATTATCCTTCAAAACATCTTCCGCCTTAAAGAAAAACGTATTATTTATCATTGAAATATACTTTTTTATTTGTGTATTCCTTGTTACTGGAATAAATCCTTGCCCCGTTTTATACAGATATGTAATCGCAGCTCTTTCAACATTGCATGGTAAAGGAACAATATCATCTTTTGTGAGCATCCCATTTGTTTGTTTCTCAATACGATTGATTATACCTGACAAAGTAATTCTTTTTTGAGGCATCTCTTGCTTCATTCTACCGAAATATGCAACAGGCTGAAAGTTTATGCCTCTAATATATTTTGTTCTTATTCCAAATTCAATTATTTCTCCTATTTCGTGGTCATTTACACCATTTTCAATCGTGCATACCAGCGTAATAGGAACTTTATGCTTTGCAAGATTTTCGATTGCTTTTTTTTTGATTTCTAATAAATCCTGACCTCTAAAGTATGTGTATGAATTTTTATCAAATCCGTCAAATTGCAGATAAACCTCAAAGCCTCCGGTAAATTTGCCAAGCTCCTTTGCAAATCCTTCATCATGTGCTATTTTAACCCCGTTTGTATTAAGCATTACATATTGAAAACCTTTTGACTTAGCTATTTCTATTATTTTTATTATTTCAGGATGCGTTGTAGGCTCTCCTCCGCTTATTTGAAGTATTTCAGCCGTGTTTCCTTCAGAATCTTGGTAAAGCTCAAGCATCTGCTCAATCCTGTCTAAATCCAAGTAATTATTGCTGTCTCCGGCATTAGCATAACAAACCTTACATTTCAAATCACATTTATCAGTAACCTCAATAAGACCTATGCAAGTATGCTGATCATGATTTGGACAAAGACCGCAATCATAAGGACATCCTTTATTGATTTCCGTTTGTGTTTTACAAGAAGTTCCCGGCTTGTCATACTCTCTCTTTCTCAAAAAGAAACTAGCGTCTTCTTCAAATAGTTCGATGTTTTCCCCGTGTGCCTCACAGTATTTGAGCAAATAAACCGAGTTATCTTTAATAATAATCTTTGCATCAATCTTTTTTAAGCAGATTGGGCATAAACTTGTGGTTGATGAATGAAATAGGTACTCTCTATCTCTTGATTTCATGATATCCTCCAGTTTTAATTAGCCCTTGTAATCCTATTATTTTATACATACATATACTTAATTATCAGAATAAAAGCTGCGAAGAGTTTTTCATAAACCTTCTGAAAGCTTCAGACTCATCAAATAACATCAAAACCGCTTTGGAGTATTTTTCACAATCTTCTGCTCTCAAATTATTTCCTTCGCTTATAAACAAACTATCCTCGAATTCTTCGTATTGAATAACTCCCGAAGTCTTTAAATATTTAAGCAGCAAATCAACAAGCTCAAAGCTCTGCCCCAAAAGACTTATAAGTTCTGTATAACTTGTCGCTCCTTCTTTTTTATTTATTATAAACTTCATCATTCCTATAGTCTTTTTTATGAATTCTTCTTTACCCACAGGTTCATCATCAAGCAGCATTACTATCTCCTTCGGTTTTGCCTTTGCTATTATGCTTTTGTACACCTCAACCGAAGACGGAATCGAATACAGAACCAGCGAATTAACTCTCGTCATATTAAACCTATTTTTCCCTGACTGCCGTAAATATTTATCGATTCCTTCATAAAAAATCGCAGAATCTTCTTTACCTATATAATCCTTCAGCTTATCTGGATTATCTCTAAAATCTACAATTCTTATACTCTTTGAATTAAATTCAGCTTCTTTTACTTCACTGGTATTTATAATACTAATAATATTAAGCCTTATTTCTTTTTTATTTTTAAAAACAGTCTGGTTGACATTATAGATTATTTCACAATCCTCAGGCGTCTCGTCATAACCGGATTCCCTCCACAAAACGCCATTGCATGTATCCTCTCCATTTTCAAGCACCAACCTTCTTCCTATATTCTTGATTGGCAGATTGGAAGCAATATTCACTTTCTTAGAAATAAAAGCCGGCTTTTTGAACCCCTCCCCAAAAGGAGCAATACTTTTCAAGCTGTTCCATAATGATTCATCTATTTCCGATAATTTTAATTCATAATCTACATCAATCTTCTTTTCATGCTCAACCTTGTGTCTCAAAGCTATCTTTTCAGCCTCTTTGATAAACACTTGAACATTTTTAATATTCAAGCTCAATCCTGCCGCAGCTTCATGACCTCCAAACCTGAATAACTCAGAATCACATTCACTCAGTATATCATAAATCGAAACATTTTCAGGCGAACGAGCTGAACCTACTACTGTTTCTCCATCCTCTTTAAGTGTCATAAGTATTATTGGTTTGTTGTATTTTTCGCATAATCTTCCTGCAGCAATCCCAATTACCCCGTGATGCCAAAAAGCATCATATACAGCAAATATGTTTCTATCCTTATAGCCTGATAAAATTATTTCTTCAGCCTTTTGAACAATCTCAGTCTCAATCTTTTTTCTTGCTTGATTTAAGCTGTCAAGCTCCTTTGCCAATTCGTTTGCTTCAGATTCGCTCTTCTCAATTAGAAGTCTAATAGCTTTTCGCGCTGAATCAAGCCTTCCAGCTGCATTAATCCTTGGTGCAATCTGAAAGCCAATAAATTCTTCGTCAATATCATCATTAGCTTTCGCTATTTCCATCATCGCTTTTAGCCCAGGTCTTAAAGTTCGGGAGAGCCTTTTAAGTCCTCTTTTCAAAAGGTATTTATTCTCATTAGTAAGAGGAACCACATCAGCAACAATTGCAAGTGCTATAAGATCAAGGAACTGCTCTTCTGCAGCCTTTTGATTGCATCTTTCAAACAATGCCCTTGCAAGATAAAAAGCAACAACAGCACCAGGCACATAATATGCTGGATGTTCGGGTCCCCAAAGTTTAGGATTAATAAGACACAACGCTGGTGGAAGCTTTGCAGGTATTGAGTGATGATCTGTTACTATTACTTCCATTTCAAGCTTATAAGCAAGGCTTATTTCTTCTATATTTGAGATTCCACAATCGCAGGTAACAATTAATTTGACACCTTGTTTTGCAATTGTTCGAATTACTTCAGAATTCATTCCGTATCCTTCTGTAAATCTGTCAGGAACATGAAAAAAACAATCTGCCCCGATTTGTTCAAGGCATTCTGTTAGAATTGCTGTTGATGTTGTTCCATCTACATCATAATCACCATAAACACAAATTTTTTCTTTATTCTCAATCGCTTGGATTATGCGGTTTACTGCTATATCTATATCTTTTAAATCTGCCGTACAGACAGGCTTGTAGCCATCAAGAAAGAACTCCCTGATTTTCTCAGGAGTATCAAAACCTCTCCCAAAAAGGATACATGCAATTATATTGTCACCATGGCAGGCTTGAATTATTTCATTTGGAATTTGATTTGTTGTGCGTAGGTTTATTTTCAAAACTCCACCTCTTCAATCTGTTCCCATTCAATCTCAAATTCATCTGCATTATCAATTACTTCTTCAGAATCAAATCCATTGCATATACTGCAAAACTCACAGAATCTGCAAACCTTTTCATCATTTGTCTTTAATCCCATCGAATCAAAATTACAGTTTAATATTTTCTCTATCTCGCTTCTCAAGAATTCTTCATCTTTTTTGAACAATTCCTCTGAATAATTCATCTTTACTGGATTTGCTGGATGCCTTGCCTGCCAGTAAATCATAGTAATATCCTCTGGCTTAATGGACTTGCCATTAATTATATCTCCGGCTTTTGCCAACAAATACATATAGACCCTGGTTTGAAATGCTTGCTCTGCATTCTTAGGGTTGATAGATTTTTCTTGAACCTTCCAATCATAAATCACAGCTCTATTTTCAGCATCAATTATAATAAGGTCATACTTTGCCTGTATTTTAATGCTATCCTCTGCAAGCTTTAATTCAAACTCTGGATAGTATGAATTATTTGAGTTAATTACCATATAACTCTTTAATCTATCCTGCCAAACCTTTATATCAGAATATTCACCCTTTTCATCAACAAACGAATCATCGAGCCCCATAAAATATCTGTAAGCAAGTAAGTGAAACAGACGTCCCTTTTCTGCGTGATTGTTCTCTGTAGCTTCTCGGCTCTTCCATAAAAGCCCATCAACATATCTTTTTTTGAATCTCATTCTGCACTTGCTGAAAATTTCCAAAGAATTCTGGCTGAAAAACATTTCATTCAAATTCATACTAACCCTCATCCCCAACCCCTTCCCCCAGAGCATTGGGGGAAGGGGCTAAAAATCATTTATTTTCTTAGTTGCATATGTTCTACAACTTTTTGTAATACTGCTTCTATATCACTAATAATCTCCTCATTGGAGAATCTAAGAACAGTCATATTCCTACCCTCTATATCCTTCTGTCGTATTTCATCATAAAGTTTCTGGTTCTCTTCCTCATGTATTCCACCATCAACTTCTATTACTAAATTAGCTTCACTACAATAAAAATCAGCTATATATCGTCCAATAGGACATTGACGGTTAAACTTAACTCCATTAAGCCTTTTCCCTCTAA
>Ga0209340_1001917_pt1 | contig 13173 bp, 9 predicted proteins | sample EPASupsiteSAE323_FD_187266 | JGI IMG/M metagenome (GOLD analysis project Ga0209340, IMG submission 187266) | Bioremediated contaminated groundwater from EPA Superfund site, New Mexico - Sample SAE3-23 (SPAdes) (version 2) | ecosystem: Environmental > Aquatic > Deep subsurface > Groundwater >... | reverse complement strand
CGTTTATTAGTAATTTAAATTCTTCTATGTATAGTATAGCAAAAAAAGAATTTAAATAATATTACTTTTAAACTTAAAAAAATCGAACGGCACTCAAAAAATCTCCGAACAACTTTTGCAAACTTATACAGAAGAACCGCAATGTTCGCACACTTTAAGCCCGCTCGGATTCATGTGAGCGCAATTTTTGCAAATATTAACAGCCGGAGCCGCCGCCGGTTTTGGCGTTACCGCCGAACCGCCCGCATTCGAAGCCTGATTGTCAAAATTTATAGCCGGGCCGCCGCCGCCAGTCAAACGTTCAACGGCAAGCTGGGACTGAATTTTGTCAAAATACGTTCTTAATATCTGATTGTCTCCGAATTTTTGAACATAGTTGACATAATTCTGGTAAAGCTCGTTCTTTTTATTTAATTTAACGAAAGAGTTCGTATAATATTCAAGGGTTATATTTTCAATGACGCCGCTATCGAAAAGCTCTTCGCACAGCATTATACATTCGTCGTAATTTTTCCGGTTGAACTTAGCTGAAATAAGCATTAATTTTACATCTTTTCTGCCCGGTTCATCGTTAATAATCGATTCATAAACCTTTATCGCAAGATCAGTCTTATCGTTGCTTCTCATAAAGGCTTCACACAACATTCTTCTGACATTGCCATCCCTGGGGTCTATGGCGAAAATTTTCTGATAAACATCGATAGCTTCCTGTGAAAGGTTATCTTCTTGAATAAAGAAATTGCATAAAATAGTAAGCAGGCGCTTATCGTCTTTTTGCTTTTTCAATAAAAGTTTATATTCATTCATAGCTCTTTCGCTTTGAGTGTTTTTTTCCAGGAATGAATTTCCAAGATAACCGTGGACAATATCATTTTTCGGATCTACATCGAGGACTTCCATGCTCACTTTTATGCATTTGTCATAATTTTTTACTTTAAAATAACACATCGACATTTTAGCTTTTATTTTAGTGCGTTCGAGCGGCTCTAATACTGTGGAAAGAGCTTTTTCGAAAGACGAAATGGCCGATTCATATTTTTCCTGATCAAGATATTCGATTCCTTTTTTATAATTCCTTTGAGGATCGGGCTTTAGCATCACGGCGATCTGCCCGCCGAAATAAATCCAGATTATAAGAGCGACCAAAAATGCGGCTATCATGTACACGTACATTTTAGGCAGGGACATTTTAAAATATTCGCTATAGAATTCGCCGCGAAAAGCATATATAGTCCGGATCCTTTTCGCGATTTCTTCGGCTTTGAACTCCTCGTTTTCTTCGCTTAATTTAGTGTAAGCTTCAAGAGCATCATCGTATTTCTGACGATCGAACAACATTTCAGCTTCTTTATATTTAATTTCGTACATTTTATTCGGATCGACGGTTTGATTTTTTTCAATAAGCTGACGAAGCTTGGCGTCTACATCAACATTACCGGATTTAGGCTGCGAATTGCCGCGTATGGAAGCCGCCGCTTTTTTTTGAATTTCTTCGGCCTGCGCCTGCAATTGTTTTATTTTATCTTTTAAAACGACGCGGGTCGGCTCAATAGATAATACTTCGTTATACTTTTCTATGGCGTCTTCTACGCGCCCTTCCGCCGCAAGTTTGTCGGCTTCGACGATAATATCTTCAACCCTTTTTTGTTTGTTTATAATTGAAAGCTTCTCAGCCGCCTGCTTGCTGCTCGGATACATGGATATTACTTTTTCGTATCCGGTGCGGGCCGCTTCAATGTTGCCGGCAACAAAAGCTTCGTCGGCTTTTTTTAGCTCTAATATAACCGGGTTTTCACCGCTCATTATTTTCTTGTAATATTTCTGGACATAAGATGTTTCTTTGATGCCTCTGGCAAGCTCTATTTCGGCCATGGCGCGTGAATAATTTTTTAATTCAAAAAAACAAATCGCCATATGAGTCCGCAGCATGGCTTTTTCGCTTGAATCGAAAACTATGCTGGGCGGAACGGAAGACGATTTTTCGAGCGCCCTGTTACACTGAAGTAAAGCATCGTTATAATCGCTTTTTTTTATGGCAAGCGCAGCAAGACGGTTGAATGTAGGAAGATGATACGGCAACAATTCGAGATTGGCGCGGTATAATTTATCGGCCCTGTCGATATTATTGCTTTTTACGGCTTCTATAGCCATGTTATTGTTGATTTCACAAAGATAAGCTTTATAAGTTTCTTCATGCGGAAGATTACGAAGGGCTTTTTTAACATATTCGACAGCTTCGTCATGGTCATTGCGCTGTTCGTACACCTGCGCCATGAAATAATAAGCGGGAGCGTAAGAGCCGTCTTCACTTATGGATTCTTTAAATTTTGTCTCCGCTTCGGCCGATTTTCCGAGATTGAAAAGCTTTATTCCTTCCTCGCAAACCCTTTCCGCCTTTGCTCTTATGGCAAAAGCTTCACCATAATTAAAAAATACGGAGGCCAATACCGCCAATAAAAAAATTACAAGCCCATATGCCGGCGTTTTTTTATGGAAATGATAAAGAATTTTCATAAATGCTCCATTCGCATTAATTTACACCGCCATGAAAAGCGTATCGGCTATTTGTTTAATTCTTCCCTTTTTCTTTTTAGCTCGTCAATTCTAAATAAAGGCAATCTTACCGAACCGCAATAAGGCGGAGAATCACGTTTTGGCCCATGGCAATCAGAGCCGCCCGTCATTAATATTTTCAAATCACCGGCCATTTTTTCATAATGCTTTATGGCTTCAGCATCGTGAGAGCTGTGAAAAACCTCAAGACCGCAAAGCCCTTCTTGAACGAAATTTTCTATCATATCGTCACGCTGGGAAAGGCCGGGATGCGCCATTATAGGAACTCCGCCAAATTCGAGCACAAATTTAATGGCGTCTACCGGAGTAAGTTTATTCAACACTTCGACGTAACAAGATTTTCCGTTTCCTATGTAACGTTCGAATGCGGCGCGTTCGTCTTCGACTATCTTTTTTTTAACCATGACTCTTGCAAGATGAGGCCTTCCCATTGACGCATCGCCCGTTAAAACGTTCTTATCGTTAAACGCCTCTTCACAAACATCTTCTAATAATATATGATACCCGTTATCTTTTAACTTGGCGATCATGCGGCGCATTCGCTCGATGCGGGAATCCCTGAAAAAATTAAGTTTTTTTACAAAATCAGGATTTTTATAATCCATAAAATAACCGAGAATGTGAAGCTCTGCATCCTTGAGATCGGTGTTAAGCTCGATTCCGGGAATTATTTCAACTCCGGCTTTAAAGCCGACTTCGATAGCTTCGTCAATGCCGGACACCGAATCGTGGTCCGTTATCGATAATACGGACACGCCAAGACTCGATGCATATTTTACCAGTTCGCCGGGCGTAAAGGTGCCGTCTGAAAAGGTGGTGTGAGTATGCAAATCCGCAAATTTTAAATTTTGTTTGTTATCATAGGTATAATTCATTAGATCCGCCTCTAATTTTAAAACAGTTTACCATAATTTCTAACGCTTGTCAAAAAGATTTAGCAAAAAAGTCTCATCTTCTCTTTCGAGGTTTCCAAATATTTTAAACTGGCTTCCAAACGAATTTACAAGCATGGCGCCAAGAACGCCCGGCCCTTCGAGCGGTGCGCGATTAAAAGTTCCATCATAAACATATTTTACTCCGCAAGAAGGGCTGTATTCATTTAATACCGCAGCTTTTATCTCGAATTTACGCGCTATTTCGATGCTCATCTTAGCTCCCGCCATAAAATTATCCGTAACTTCGACGCCTTTGTTAGAAATAACTTTCGCCCTTCCCGCAATTACATCGAAACCATTTCCGCCGGATATTTCAGACGGATCGCGCGGCGTGGAAAGCGCGCCGAAAACTTCCGGACATACTGGAATAACAAGGCCTTTTTTAAATAAATTTATCAGAAAAGGCGAATCGGGCATATGAGTATTAAAGCCGCCTTTATAAGTACAGGCAAGACCAAGCTTGCAATATGAAACTAAAATCATGATTTAATCACCTTTTAAATTTTTAATTTTAATTTTTTAAAATTTGACCGATAGTTATAACAATTACGAAAATTACAACTAAAACTCGAAAGGTTGTGGTATAAACATGTCAACTTGCCCAAAATGCGATACAGCTAAATGGATAAGAATGGGTTCGATAGTCGAATGCAGTTCGTGCGGATTCAGACTCGACGAGTTATATAATTTTCATCATTTCAACAAATCAAAATACTTAAAATAATTACCGGCAATGTTCAAGTATTAAAATTAAAGAGTACATTTATTCAAAGAAAACATAATATCAAACAGGGGCGCTCGCGCTAAAAAAGCGAAGGCCCCTGTTTTAAATTATAATCGGATAGCGCCATGACGCATAATTTTTAACACATCAATTTCTCGGCAATTTTTATTTTATTTCAAGCATTCTTTTTATAGAAACCCTTGCTTTATCGGCTATATCGCAATCGAGCTCTATGGCTGTTTGCATATCTTCCAAACACCATAAAACTTTTTCGAGCGTAGTTTTTTTCATATTAGGACATACGCATGTTTTTGACAGCGGATAAAATTTCTTATCCGGCGCTTCTTTTGAAAGCCTGTATATAAAAGATTCTTCCGTCCCGATTATATATTCTTTCTCGTCTTTATTCGCTTTAACGTGCCTTAACATCCCTTCTGTGCCAAGAGCGTAATCGGCTGCGGCAACTATATCTTCACTGCATTCGGGATGCACCATCAGCCTGGCGTTCGGATAAGCTGCACGGGCGGATGTCACATGGTCCTTTAAATATTTGAGATGTACGGGGCAAAACCCCTTCCATAAATGAATTTTTTTATTCGTTTTTCCTTTTATATACGACCCCAGATATCTGTCGGGCACGAATATGAATTCTTCGTAATCAAGCGATTCCACCATTTTAAGGGCGTTAGCCGACGTGCAGCAATAATCGCAATTAGCTTTTATTTCGGCCGAAGAATTAACGTAACATATGCTTTTAGCGTCCGGATGCTCCGCCTTCATCTTAAGAAGGTCTTCGACGCTTATCATGTTAGCCAGAGGGCAACCCGCATCAGGATCAGGCATCAATACAGTTTTTTCGGGCGATAATATTTTGGCGGTTTCAGCCATGAAATATACGCCGCAAAAAACTATAACGTCGCATCTGGCTTTTGCGGCTTCCAGCGAAAGCCCGAGGGAATCGCCGACAAAATCGGCCACGTCCTGAACTTCGGGCAGCTGATAATTATGGGCGAGTATAATAGCATTGCGTTCGCTTTTTAATTTTTTAATTTTTTCGTTTATTTCGTTATTGTTAGACATATCATATCACCGCGCTGATTATAATTTATTTTAACTTTGGTGTCAAGTTTTTAAATTTGACGGTTTTTAAAATATTATTTGAAAAAAGGAAGTTTGTTTATTATAATGAACAAAAAAATCAGGATATAAATTATCTTCAAAAAATATTAAATTTTTAATGGAGGATTTTTATGGCGGTAACGATAATAGGGATAATATTGATCATTATCGGCGTGGCTTGTATTTTCATGAAAAAATCATCGCAAAAACGCATTATGGCGTTAAGCCTCACCGATACATACACGGCGGCAAAATTAATCGAACTGCAAAAAACCATATCGAGTGAAATGGGCAGCAGCGGCTCTTTTCGTCAACTCGCCGAAGTGAGAGGGAAAATCGAATGCCCGTCGCCTCTGAGCGCCGAAATCTCGAAAGAAAAATGCGCATATTATATTAGCGACGTCGATATCGAATATGAAGAAACCTATTACGAAGAAGACCATCAATCGAAAAGGCAGGTCTTAAAAACGAGACGGGCCAGTGAAAATATTACCAGAGTGGAACGCGCGACTAATTTTTACGTTAAAGACGAAACCGGAAAAATAAAAATAAATCCGGAAGGCGCCGACATAGATCTTATAACCTCCATAGAACGGTTCGAACCGGCGGGTAACGTCAATTATTCATCCGGCGCCGTCAGCTTCGGCGGATTTTCTTTTTCGGTAAACTCGAATTACATGCGCGAAGGCAGAAAAGTCCTCGGCTATAAATTCAGCGAACAAATATTCCCTCTTAACCGCGATGTTTTCGTTATAGGCGAAGTGTCAGATTCGATGGGCGAACTCACAATTTCGAAACCGGCGGCGGATAACGAATCGGTATTCGTAATTTCGAATAAATCCGAAGAGCAGCTTGCAAAAGAAGCTAAAAGCAGCGCTCAAACTCTCGATATAGTTTCAAAGATATGCTTCGCGGTAGGAGCCATAATGGCTATAGCAGGGTTTTTCGTTAAATAACGGCGGCTTTTAATTTAAAGATCGGACCAGATAATGCAATTTTTACCCACGACACCCGAAGAACTTAAAAAGCTTAAAATAAAAAAACTGGACGTCATACTCGTTACGGGCGATTCTTACATAGACAGTCCCTTCATAGGGACGGCCGTAATAGGAAGATGGCTGCAAAAAAACGGCTACAGCGTTGGAATAATCGCGCAACCCGATATAAGCTGCGACGCCGACATCGCCAGGCTTGGCGAACCCAATCTTTTCTGGGGAGTAAGCGGCGGCTCCGTCGATTCGATGGTGGCTAATTACACCCCGTTAAAAAAATTCCGGAAAAACGACGATTACACTCCCGGAGGCGTAAACAATAAAAGGCCGGACCGGGCGGTTTTAGCATATTCAAACCTTATAAGAAGGTTTTTTAAAAACACTGCGCCTATAGTTCTCGGCGGTCTGGAAGCAAGCCTGCGGCGCATAACTCACTACGATTTCTGGGACGATTCGTTAAGGCGCCCCATATTATTCGACGCAAAGGCGGACCTTTTAATATACGGAATGGGCGAACTCGCCTCACTCGAAATATGCGAAAATTTAAAGCGCGGAACAGATTGTAAAAACATAAGAGGCTGCTGTTACATATCGAAAGAAGCGCCTGAAAATTATATCCAATTGCCATCGTTTGAAGACAGCCGGCTCGATAAGTTAAAATTCATTGACATGTTCAACGCCTTTTATCAAAATAACGATCCGCAAAGCGCCAGAGGCTTATATCAAAAAGCTGGCGAGCGATACCTCGTTCACAACCCTCCCGCGCGGCGCTTAACAAGCGACGAGCTCGATTCGATAAACGGTCTGCCTTTCACCCGCTCGGTGCATCCTTATTATGAAACGCAGGGCAAAATTACGGCGCAAGATACCATAAAATTTTCAATAACCTCACACCGCGGCTGTTTCGGCGAATGCAATTTCTGTTCGATAGCGGTGCATCAGGGACGCGCAATCATTTCAAGAAGCGCGAAATCGATTATCGCCGAAGCGGAAAAACTCACGCAGCTCGACGGATTTAAAGGCTACATTTCCGACGTAGGCGGGCCGACTGCAAATATGTATTGCGTACAATGCGATAAAATGATCCGCCATGGAGCATGCCGGAATAAAAAATGCCTTTATCCGCAAAAATGCGAATCGCTTGAAATAGATCATGCGAAACAAATAGACATGCTTAAAAAATTAAAGAAAATTAACGGCATAAAGAAAATTTTCATAGCATCCGGAATCCGCCACGACATGATTTTGTGCGATAAAAAAAACGGCATGGAATATCTTAAGCTCCTCTCACGCGACCACGTTTCGGGACAGTTGAAAATAGCCCCCGAACACAGCGAGGAAAAAGTTTTAAGGGCCATGGGGAAACCTTCGGCTTCGCTTATTTTAAAATTCAAAACGGCGTTTGAAAAATTCAGCCGGGAGGCCGGCCTGCGGCAATTTTTAACTTATTATCTTATAGCGGCCCATCCGGGATGCGCCGAAAGCGAAATGATTAAAATGAAAAAATTCGTATCCGAAGAATTGAAAATAAGCCCCGAACAGGTCCAGATATTTACGCCGACGCCATCGACATACTCTACGCTCATGTATTACACCGAAATGGACCCATTTACGAAGGAAAAGATATTCGTTGAAAAAAATCCCGTTAAAAAAGAACGCCAGAAAAAAATAATAACGGGATGATTAATTTTTATAAGCTATTTTTCCAAAGTAAACCGAAAGAATATTCTGTAAGATTAATATAAGCGCCCCGCCGAATATAATTAAAAACCAGATGAAATCCTGTCCTACATTAAATTTCAAATTAAGCATCCCTTTTAAATTATTCGCCGTGTAAGGGTCGTTCAAAGCGATGGCCGCCGAAGCCGTGCAAAAAAGAAGCAGCCCCGCCGAAGTTACCTTGTTGAAATTTTTCAGTTTTATGTTTAACTCGTCAGCGCCTGATTCATTTAACCGGCACTTTATACCGGCGTATATCCCGGCGGCGATTCCCGGAATAATATTAAAGACAGGCACTCCCATAAAAAAACCGAATATGCCGACCATATACGCCGCATATATGCCTAGAAGGTAAAAACCGCCCGAATTATAAAAACCATGCGTCAATTTTTTTAAAAATAACGCTTCGGCGATAATTCCCAGAAAAATCCCGCCAAATACGCCAATATAAATATGCTTTTCAGACATGTAATAAAATAACCACCCGCCGGTCAAAAATGACCAGATGAACATAATGAAACCGTTTATTATAATCGCGAAAATTTTATCGAATTTTTTCATAAACTAAAGTCTCTCCCGTAAACAATTTTTTATCGTCGCGATATAACGCAGATCAGTCTTTTAAAAGCTCCACATGCCGCCTATTCGAAATGAATTTTATGACTTCGAACCATGCGACGCTGACGCATCCTATAGAAAGCGACAGCAATATGTCGTTAAAATGCATATAACCAAAGTGAAACGTCTTTTGAAGCACCGGAACGTATATAACCATTCCGAGAAAAATTATGGTTCCGGCCGCTACCCATAAAAGCGCTGGATTTTTTACTTTCAGCGAAGCGAATATGTTTTTGGTCCACGAACGGTTAACCAGTATTATTCCAATATTGGATATTACAAGAGTTATAAACGCAAGCGTTCGGGCTTCAGAATCGGCGGCGCCGCTTTTCAGCGAATACCAGAAAACTCCGGCCACAGCCAAAAGTGAAAAAATTCCCTGCATAAAACTCAGCATGAACATTCTTTTGCCAAAAAGCGGTTCCGCGGAATCACGCGGTTTTCGTTTCATTATATTTTCCTCGGCTTCTTCGGCTTCGAAAATAACCGAACACGCAGGATCTATTATCAATTCGAGAAATACGACATGAACCGGATAAAGAACGACCGGCCAACCTATAAGAATAGGCAGCAATGAAATTCCGGCGATAGGGACGTGGACGCTGATTATATAAGCCATGGCTTTTTTCAGGTTGTCGAATATACGCCTTCCCATTTTAACGGCCTCGACGATCGACGTAAAATCGTCATCTAAAAGCACGAGCGACGCCGATTCGCGGGCGACATCCGTTCCGCGTTCCCCCATTGCGACGCCTATATGGGCGGCTTTTAACGCCGGCGCGTCGTTCACTCCGTCTCCGGTCATTGCGACTATTTCGCCGTTGGCTTTCATGGCATTTACTATTAAAAGTTTCTGTTCAGGGACCACGCGGGCGAAAATATTCGTCCGTTTTACCCTTTCGGCGAGCATTTTTGGTTCGAGTTTCTCTAACTCAGGCCCCGTTATAACTTCGTCGGGATTTTCAAGGCCTATCTGGCGCGCAATATTTTGCGCCGTAGCAGGATAATCTCCGGTAATCATTGCGACGCGTATTCCGGCGCTTTTACATTCGCCGATAGCGGCCGGCACCGTTTCACGGACCGGATCGGCCCAACCTATAAGCCCTATGAATTTAAACTCAAAATCGTGCTGCGATGAAGGTAGTTTTTCTCCGTCGAAATTAGCGGTTGCGACGCCCAGAATGCGAAGGCCTTCCGACGCCATGACGTTTATTTTCTCGGCATATTTTTTTATTTCATCGCCATTTAAATGGCATAAATCGAATATAGCTTCGGGCGCGCCTTTTGCCGACACCACATAATCTTTGCTTCCCGGTTTTTTCCAGACGTGCGATAGCGCGAGAAGTTCTTTCGAAAGGGCGTATTCTTCTATCAGCGGCCAATCTTCATGAATATGTTCCGTGTTAATAAGCGTTTTATAACCAAGCTCAGCCAGCGCTTTTTCCATAGGATCGAAGGGGTCTTTTTTGCTGGCAAGTATTCCGTACTCGACAAGATGATGGAATTCTTCAGGAAGCGCAGCCGCTTTAGGCGACCATTCATAAAAATTAGAACAGTTGAAAAGTTTTTTGATAGTCATTTTATTCTGAGTAAGCGTCCCGGTTTTATCGCTGCATAAAACCGTCGCAGCGCCAAGAGTCTCAACGGCCGCAACGCGCCTTGTAAGAACATTTTTCTTCGACATACGCCACGCTCCGAGTGCGAGAAAAACGGTCAGAACGACGGGAAATTCTTCCGGAAGAAGAGCCATGGCAAGCGTTATGCCCGATAATATCCCCTTGAGCCATTCGTTTTTTGCAAAACCATATATTCCAACTACTATAAGGCAAAGCGATATTGCGATAATAAATATTTTTTTAACGAGTCTTCCTGTTTCCTTTTTTAACGTCGTATCTTCTTCTTCGATTGATTGAAGAGCCTTGCCTATCTTGCCTATTTCGGTAGCGGCGCCAGTCGATGTAACTTTCGCGACGCCCTGGCCGCCGGTAACCATGCTTCCGGAATATAGAAACGGAAGATCGTCGCCGCCAGGCCTTGAAATAGCCAAATCAATCTTATCGGCGGGACTTTTTCTGACCGGAACCGATTCGCCCGTTAAAAGCGATTCGTCGGCCGCAAGGTTCATCGACCACAAAAGAGTCCCATCGGCAGGAATTTTATCGCCTTCGCGAACGATAAAAATATCATCGGGCACGACTTCCCGGCCGGCGATCCTTTTTTGTCCGCCGTTTCTTATAACCAGCGCGCGCGGGCTTGAAAGATCGCGAAGCGCCTCGAGCGCATTTTCGGTTTTATTTTCCTGATAAATAGTTATCCCCATTATCACAAAAACGAACCCAAGAAGCAACATCGCCTCTTCGACATCGCCAAGTAAAAGATATATAGCCCCGCAAGCTACGAGCAGCATAAACATAGGCTCTTTTAGCACTTCGAAAACTATATTCAAAATTCCTTTTTTTTTCGCCGAAGGAAGTTCGTTATAACCATATTTTTCAAACTTTTCAAAAACTTCTTTATCTGAAAGGCCTTTCAGATTCTTTAACTCCGATTCCGATAACATCGTTACACCTCGTATAATTCATAAAAATATAGATTCATGACAGACACAAACGATGGTTTGTTTAATTTAATGCAAACCATTGCCGCTTAAATGCGTTTGATTTTAAAGCCACATAATAATAATTTAAGAAATTTTTGGAGGATGAAAAATAGAAAAATAATGGCTTGAAGGTTGAATTGCGGGCTGCTTCAAATTAAAATGGCCGTAAATATTTATTATAATAATAAAACCGCTAATAGAAAGCATTTTCATTGAAAATACGTCGTGCAGATCGACGCCATGATCGCGGCATATGTCGTCGAAACTCGCCGCTGAAAATATGGCTATGAAAAGCATTATAAGAAATGAATATCTGATCATATGTTTAAGCATTTGAAGCCCATTATATCATAGAAATTAATAAAATCAAAAGATAACAAACGTCATATAAAAAAATTCCATGAATTTTATCAGTCCGCTTTTATGCAAAAGACTGCCCAAGGCCGTCTTTTGCATAAACATGACTTGCATTTATATAATTTATTCGTTAAGCATATCTTCAAATATTTTCTGATTTGACAGCTCATCGAAATCAAAACCCTGAGGAATTGAATTTGGAGGAATGACGTAATACTTTAAACCGCGCGAACCGCCGCCGGGATTTTGGCCTTGATTCTTTCCAGACTGGTTTTGCTTTTTAAGTTTTGAGCCATTTTTAAACTTATCTTCAGCTTCGACATTAAGGCTTATATAACGTGAAACGCCATTATTTGCGATTACGGCGACAAACGATTTTTCATTTTTGTTTTTCGTAAGATATTCCCTGAAATCGGCCAGACCTTTAATTTTTTGATTTCCAAGCTGAACAATGACATCGCCTGGGGCAAGTTTTTCCAATGCTTCGGCGCCTTCTTCGATTGAATCGACGATCACGCCTGATTCATCTTTTCCAAGCTTCATATCGTTTTTCATATCGTCTGTCATTTGCTGACAGGTTATTCCAAACATTTCGTATTCGAGCGGCAATGAAGAAGGCGATTTTTCCCCGGCGCCAGGTTCCACAGGCGCAGCCGAAGCGATAGTATTCTGGTCCGGCATATTAGCGGGGGATACATTTAAGCTCAATTCTTTTCCGCCGCGAATAACTTTAACCGGCTTTTGCTCCGAAGCCTTCGATTTAGCTATTAAATCTATCAGAACATTTCTATCGTTAATATCGATTCCGCCATAAGACACTATAATATCGCCACGCTGAATTCCAGCCTTTTCGGCGGGAGATCCGGCTATGACAGAACCTATGAGAACGCCTTTTTTAACGTTAAAATTTTGCATAAGCTCGGGGCTTAACTCCTGAATGTAAATGCCCAGCCACACTCTTGAAACCTGTTTGTTTTTTATGAGCTGATCCACTATATTTTTACATAGAATAGAAGGTATGGCGAAACCGATTCCCTGGCCGTACGGAATTATTGCCGTATTTATTCCTATAATTTTGCCTTTGAGCGACACTAAAGGGCCTCCGGAATTGCCAGGATTAATGGATGCATCCGTTTGTATCAAATTATCGTAATTACGCTCTCCGGGTATGGCCAGAGTCCTGTTTAAAGCCGAAATAACGCCGCACGTAACGGTATGTTCAAGTCCGAAAGGGTTCCCTATGGCGACAACCCATTGTCCCACCCTCAGTTTGTCCGAATCACCGAGTTCCAGCACCGGAAGGTTTTCAGCCGTTATCTTTATTACGGCAAGATCGGTTTTTATGTCTGAACCGACTAAAACCGCATCGAATTTACGTTTATCGAGCAGCGTGACGGTTATTTTATCGGCGCCATGTATTACATGCTCATTGGTTACTATGTATCCCTGTTTATCTATTATAGCGCCGGACCCGCTTCCTTTTTGAGGAAAAAGCTGCTCCAGGTAGCCTTCTTCGAATCCCCATACAAACGGAAG
>Ga0209340_1001916_pt1 | contig 13176 bp, 15 predicted proteins | sample EPASupsiteSAE323_FD_187266 | JGI IMG/M metagenome (GOLD analysis project Ga0209340, IMG submission 187266) | Bioremediated contaminated groundwater from EPA Superfund site, New Mexico - Sample SAE3-23 (SPAdes) (version 2) | ecosystem: Environmental > Aquatic > Deep subsurface > Groundwater >... | reverse complement strand
TCGGAGATTGAATCAAAAAAAACTGATGAAGATATTGAGCTTGTTGATATTAAAAAAGTTGTAGATAAAATATTTGAGATAAGCAATAATCTAGCTCTTGAAAAAGAGGTTTCTTTAATAAATAGTATTCCTGAGAATCTAAGGATCTGTGCTAATGAAAATAGGATTGTACAACTGTTTTTAAATCTAGTGAATAATGCTATTAAGTACAATGTTGAAAAAGGTTCTGTAACAGTTGAAGGACATACCGAACCGGGTAGAGTGGTAATAAAAGTGAAAGATACTGGAATTGGGATAGCAGAAGAGCACTGTTCAAGAATATTTGAGAGATTTTACAGGGTTGATAAAAGCAGATCAAAAGAATTAGGCGGAACTGGCTTGGGACTTTCAATTGTTAAGCATATTGTTCAGTTATATAATGCTGACATAAAGCTTAAAAGCGGATTGGGAAAAGGTTCTGAATTTATTATTAGTTTACCACAATAGAAAGCATTTAACGGATTATTATACGAGGAGGATTGGATATGGTATCAGCTAGACAACATTTTGATAAAGAACTAGAAGAGCTTCATTCACAACTAATTGAGATGGGAAAATTAGTTGACGAGTCAATTGATAGAACAATTACTGCTTTAAAAGAACAAGACGTAGAACTTGCTAAGGATATTTTTGCGGGTGATGATGTAGTAGATGATATGGAAAAAGCAATTGAAAGACGATGCCTTAATCTAATAGCTAGGCAACAGCCAATTGCAAAGGATTTGCGTAAAATAAGTGCTGCGTTAAAAATGATAACTGACTTGGAAAGAATAGCAGATCATTCTGCAGATATTGCTGAATTGACAATAAGAATGGCAAATGATAAATACATTAAGCCTTTAATAGATCTTCCTAAAATGGCGGAAGTAGCAAAGAACATGGTTAATCAGGCGATAGAAGCATATGTAAATCAGGATATAGAATTAGCTAAATCAGTATGTGAAAGCGATGATGAAGTTGATGCACTGTTCTTAAGAATTGTTTATGATTTGACACATATAATGAAAGAAAAGCCGGAGACGGTTGAGCAAGCAGTAGACCTTATGTTTGTAGCAAAGTATCTTGAAAGGATGGCCGACCATGCCACAAATGTAGCTGAATGGGTAATTTTCATTGATACCGGGGAGCATAAAGATTTTAATAAGGATAATGAGATAAGAAATCCATTTTTAAGCACAGAATAAATATATAGAGTTACCAAGAATATCAAAATGTCTCTACGTGAGGCATTTTTTTATAATATAGGAAAGTCCGCTTCAAAGCCTTGCTATGACTATATTTCATCAAAAACATTTTTGTTCATAAAAAAACAGCTTTCTTAGCTGCCGTTGGTTTGTTTTTTGATTTTTATGCAGATATTGATTTTGCATTGATTGTGATTTTTACGTCTCTTCTTTCCAAGTCTTTCAATAAAATACTTGCTGTAGCCATATTTGTTGCTATTGGAATGTTATGAACATCGCACAATCTTAACAAGGCTGAAACATCCGGTTCGTGAGGCATTGCAGTAAGTGGATCTCTAAAAAAGATTAACATGCCTAATTCTTTGTGTGCTACCTTAGAACCGATTTGTTGGTCACCACCTAGTGGCCCGGATAAAAAGCAGTGCACATCAAGTCCTGTAGCTTGTCGGATTAATTCTCCTGTTGTTCCCGTAGCAAACAAATTATATTTTTGAAATATTTGCTGGTATTTCATGCAGAACATGATCATATCAGCTTTTTTTGTGTCGTGTGCTATTAAACCTATATTCATATTGTTATCACCTCCTTTTTAAATTTAATATTTCTCATCACTTTCATTGTATTATATTTTGTGTTAACTAGTATTAAAGGCATATTAATATTTAATAAAATAAATAAAAGGATCACACACAATAAGAAATAAACTACACTGAATTGAGACTATATTAATTTGGGTAGGTTTTTATTGATATTTTAATGCATTCCATCTATAATTTACTAAAGGAGATGGAGTTCCTCCTTGGTAAATGCCTAAACGCTATTAAGCTGATGACTTCTGCAAAATAACTGTGCAGAATCATCAGTTTTTTTATCTGAATAAACAAATATTAAGAAAGGATATTAAACCTTGTCAATTTATACAATAGACCATAAAACTATGCAAAGACTTACATTATATTTGCATTATTTGCAGTCTTTTCCCAAGAATGCAAACATAGATATTTCAAGAGAAATTATTGCTGAAAATCTGCAAATGAATCCTAAAGTGGTTCGCAAGGATTTGGAAATGCTGTGTCCGTCTGCAAAGCCAACAGGCTATAATGTAGGCGAATTGATTCACAGTATCGGTCAGTATATTTACTGTCCCCATGTTACGCCAGTGGTACTTGTTGGGGTAGGAAAATTAGGGAAGGCATTGATGAGCTATGCTGGTTTTACAGTGTTTGAGCTTGATGTTTTGGCAGGTTTTGATGTGAATCCCGATGTAATACGAAAAGGTGTGTGTGGCAAGTCTGTCTACCCAATGGAAAAACTTAAGACAACCTGTAAGAGATTGGGTGCTCATATTGGGATTATTACTGTTCCAGGAGGTTGTGCACAGGCAGTGTGCGATATGTTGATTGATGCGGGGGTTTTGGCGATATGGAATTTTACGTCAACTCGGCTAGTTGTGCCAGAGCATATTATGGTTATAAACGAGGATATGTCGGAAACATTGGTGCGACTGTCTGAGCATGTCACAAAGAATCATGCTGAAAAGTAAAATAAAAAGGTGAAAATCCTATATAAATTAAAGTAGCAGAGTTAATCCTCTGCTACTTTAATTTATTAATCAATACTAATCTGCTTCTTCAACTTCACAACTGTATCTAATAAAGAATTATATTTTTCTTGTTCGGAATTGTACTGTGTGAGATTAGTTGAATATTTTTTACTTCCTTCAGAAATAAGGGCTTTCACAGTGTTTATCATATTGTCAGTTTCCAAAGATAATTCATAAGAAAATTCTCTCCAGCTTTCTTGCATTCTTCTAAGAATATCATATCTTATACCACCACAAGTTCTATCCACATAAATATCAACTTTGTTTATCAGCCTTTTTAAAATCATCTTTTCAGCCATAGATTTTGGCATAAAGAATGTAAAATATGCTGGATCAATCTTCAACAAAGTAAAGCTATAGTCACTTCCAATCTTATACCAAAAATCACTTTTAGCACTCAATGTTTTATTTCCTTTGAAGTATTCCAAATCCATATTAAACAAATCAAGAGCAGCTTCTTTTATTGAATTAATGACTTCGTTAACTTTTTTATTGTATTTCTCAAGTGTCTTACTGTATTTTGTCTCAACAACATTTTGTACTTGCAATTTCCATTTGTCGAAATTCTCAACTATCAGTTTTTCAAGATGTTGTTCCAATTCTTTTTCCTGAGAAAGCCGATTCAGTTTTCGAATGTCAACCTGACGATTCTTGATATCATTACTAATCTTTTGACCAATAATTTTCTTGCATTCCTCTATCATTTCATCAACTTTTTCGAGTATCTCTTTAGTTTCACCATTAAAAAGGTAGGATATCTCCTTTTTGTTTGATTCAAAGTTTCCCAAGAACTCTTCGAATTTCCTAACCTTATCTTTAAGCTGGTCAACAGGCAGTTTTTTAAGTTCAATACTGCTTCTTATGTAGCTTTCAATCAGAGCTAAGGTCTTGTTGACGTTCTTATATGAATTATTAATTAGAGTAGTTCCTTTTTCATTTACCAAAAAATGCGTGAGTTTTGATTCCAGAAAGCTTATATTACTCTTTTCAATGAGTTCCTTATTGCGGTTGATTTTTCCTTCAGAAGCTAGTTTTGCTGAGATAGGGTATAAGGTTACGTTTTTAATATCCAGAGTTTCGGACAATACCCTTTTTGTATAATTTGAAAGTTCATCAACTGTTTTTTTATCTGCATAATCGATTTTGTTTAAAACAAAGAATATCTTGTCTACATGATTTTTTACTTGTGCTAAGAAGTTCTTTTCAACATCACTTATAGGGGGATCAATAGAAAGCATGAATAAAACGGCATCCGCTTTCGGCAAAAAATCAAGCGTGACATCAGTATTATGCTGATAAATCGAACCTATCCCGGGAGTGTCAATTAGAATAACGTCTTTGCTAATAAAGTCAAAAGGATAGCCTATTTCAACTTCTTTGACATCTTTTTTGTTTTCGGGATTTCCCTGTTCTGTGCAATATTCATAGAGATCTTCAAGTTTAATATTTTTTTTCTTGCCATCATTAAATATTACATCTACAGTAGTTGAGTCAGCATAGTAAATTTTAGTAATTACTGAAGTGAGAGGGATTGAACTGGTTGGAACCACTTCTTTTCCCAAAATATAATTTACAAAAGTAGACTTACCTCTCTTGAATTGTCCCATAACAACAAGATAGAAAGAATCTGCTGAAAGCTTATCTGACAGTTCTATAATGTTTTCGTTTACTACTTTCATATTAAGACTTACAGTAACATCTTTTAGTTTATTTAGGACATTGAGAATTTCATATTTTGAGGACTTATATTTTTCACTCATACAACACCTCTCCCTAAAGTAATATATTTTTATTCTCTTACATGGCTGAAAGGTAATTTTCCTACAAATAATATTGCAAAAGCAGAAGCAAGAATAATTACACTAATTAATATTGAAAAATATTGTTGATTTATTATACCATGAGTAACACCATAAGACGCAGCTATTGTGCCGAAAGTAAGTCTGGCATTCATAAGTGTAGCTCCATAAAGTGTGTTTTCTTTTAAATGTTTTTTCCCTGTTAAGTAAATTCCTATAAATTTAGCGCCAAAAGCAATGGCAAGTATTAAAAATATTATACCGTAGTTTGCAATAACTGCAGAGAAAGAAAAAAGCAAACCGGCTTTAAAATAAAAAGTTGGTACAAAAATACTAAAAGCTACGGCTCTTAATTTACTGTTAGTTTCTTGTTTTTCTTCCATAAGCCCTGACATAAGAATACCTAAAATAAACACAGCAAGTGATGCATGAACTTGACCTTTTTCAGATATAAATGCCATTATAAAAAGAATCATAAAGATAAAACGCAGTTTTATTTCAGATGAAGTTTGACCTTGAAAACGTTTGAAAAAATAGCCTTCTGAAACTTTTTTAGTAGCAATTATTGAGACAATTAAAAGGAAAATTAGAAAAGCTGTTTGCAAATCTATTTTGGTAAAGAATACAAACAAAGCAACAGTTACTAGAAAATCGGGTAAGAAAGCAACACCAAGCAATGTTTTCCCTAAATCCTGTTTTAACATTCCACTATCTCTGAGAATCGGATAAACAACTGCAATAGAGGTTGTAGAACAAGCTATTGCCATCAGTAGAGTCATATTCGTATTCCAATGACCGAAGTAAAAACCATATCCCATGATTGCTAGGAATGGAAAGATGAAGGAAGCCATTCCCATTACACCAATTTGCTTATAGTTTCTTTTTAAAAAAGGAATATCAATATCCGAACCAGCAATGAAAATCAAAAGCATAGAACCGATATCTGCAAAAGTATTCATCCAAGGTGATGGTTTAATTCCTAAGAAATTTCCTACAATTGCTCCTAATGCGATTTCAAATATTGCAACTGCAACATTTAGTCTGAGCCCTATTACGGCTGCAAAAAAGATACAAATAGCCACTATCAAATTTTCTGTCATTTGTGCGAGTTCCTCCTGTAAAATAAAATTAACTCCTGAAGGTATAGCAAATAATACTATATCTTCAGGAGTCATCAGCTGTAATGCATTTTTGGCGAACTCCTTCGCCGTTGTTATTAAAATGTTACTTTTCATATTATATTCATAAAAAGAAAAAATGCAATATAAATTTTTGGATATTAGTTAAAATAAATCATGGCAGAACTTCATTACCCTCACTCTAAGAATCAATCAAAGTACGTTTAAATACTTTTTGATTTTTTCTATTTGTTGGTTTAACTCAGTATATATGTCTAAGCCTACTTTACCATAAGAATTTAATCTTTTTGGCTCAATATCACACATATTAGCCCAATTAATAGCACTATTTCCACGAATAATACCATGCATGTTTTCTTCAGTAGGTTGAAGACCAAATTTGTTAGCAAATTCTGATATGCTCTCTTTTAGCAATTTGATTGAACTTAGGACATCTTCTTTTTCTTGGAGAGTCAATTCATTTACTATTTTATACATTCTCCCACAAGGTTCATATTTCATGTGCATTTCAATCAATGTTAAATCTTTTTCTAATAAGCCCAATACTGTGGATATTACTCTTTTATGATTTTCATTTAAGCCTTTTGAATCTTTGATAGAAACATCTTCTTTATGTTTCATAAATATCACCACCTAAAATAAATAAAAGCTAACAGCTGCCTACAAAAGTAGGTGCCATTAGCTTAAATAAGCATTTATGTGGTGAGCCCCATCACCAATACTACTATATTGATTATATAATTGTTTAGCAGATAAAACAAATAAGAGTTATTTGTTCATGGCTTCTTCAATCGCTACAGCTACTGCAACTGTTGCACCAACCATTGGATTGTTGCCCATGCCTAAGAATCCCATCATCTCAACGTGTGCAGGTACAGAAGACGAACCGGCAAATTGGGCATCAGAGTGCATTCTGCCCATTGTATCTGTCATACCGTATGAAGCCGGACCTGCGCCCATGTTGTCAGGATGAAGTGTTCTTCCCGTTCCGCCACCTGAAGCAACAGAAAAGTATTTTTTACCTTTTTCGTAGCATTCCTTTTTGTAAGTCCCTGCAACAGGATGCTGAAATCTAGTAGGGTTAGTGGAATTTCCTGTTATTGAAACATCAACTCCTTCGTGGTGCATTATTGCAACGCCTTCTCTAACATCATCCGCGCCATAACATCTGACAACAGCTTTTTCACCATTTGAGTATTTTTTTTCTCTAACAATATCTAATTTACTTGTATAATAATCAAATTTTGTTTGTACATAAGTGAAACCATTGATTCTTGAAATAATCTGTGCTGCATCCTTTCCAAGACCATTTAATATTACTTTTAATGGTTCCTTTCGTACCCTGTTTGCTGATTTTGCAATTCCTATAGCTCCTTCTGCAGCTGCGAATGACTCATGTCCTGCAAGAAAAGCAAAACATTTTGTATCTTCTGTTAAAAGCATAGCCGCTAAATTTCCGTGTCCTAAACCTACTTTTCTATCGTTTGCTACCGAACCGGGAATGCAAAATGCTTGTAGACCTTCTCCGATAATTTCTGCTGCAGATGAAGCTTTCGTGCAATCCTTTTTTATCGCTATAGCCGCACCAACAATATATGCCCAACAAACATTTTCAAAGCATATTGGCTGTATTGATTTTACTAAGTTATAAACATCAATTCCCTTTGCATCGCAAATACTTTTTGCTTCTTCAAGTGAGCTTATTCCATGTTTATTTAAAGTAGAATTAACCTGATCTATTCTTCTTTCATAGCTTTCAAATAATGACATAACAAATCCCTCCTTTTCAATTATTCATATCTTGGATCAATAACCTTAACTGCCTCGTCGAACCTACCATACTTGCCGGTCGCTTTTTTAACTGCTTCGTTAGCATCTGTGCCTTTTTTTATCATATCCATCATTTTACCAAGATGGACAAATTCGTAGCCAATTATTTCGTTATCTTCATCAACACCAATATTAGTTATATAGCCTTCAGCCAGTTCCAAATATCTTGCACCTTTTGATAATGTTCCATACATGGTACCAACCTGACTTCTTAAGCCTTTGCCTAAGTCTTCAAGTCCTGCGCCTATTGGTAAACCGCCTTCAGAAAAAGCTGTTTGTGTTCTTCCGTATACAATTTGCAAAAACAATTCTCTCATGGCGGTATTGATTGCATCACAAACTAAATCGGTATTTAATGCTTCTAGGATTGTTTTCCCGGGAAGTATTTCTGATGCCATAGCTGCAGAATGTGTCATTCCTGAACAACCCAATGTTTCTACGAGGGCTTCTTGTATAATCCCATCTTTTACATTCAATGTTAGCTTACATGCTCCTTGTTGTGGTGCACACCAGCCAACTCCATGCGTTAGTCCGGATATGTCTTTGATTTCTTTTGCCTGTGTCCATTTTCCCTCTTGAGGTATTGGTGCTGAACCATGATTGGCACCTTTGGCTACACACACCATTTTTTCAACTTCAGATGAATAAATCATATTTTGACCCCTTTCGTTTAGTTTAAAATTAAGAAACTTCTACTTTAACAATATCCATGTATAAAGTAGAAGCCATTAGCTTTATTCGGCAGTTCAGGTGAGCTTCATCACCTTTTATTTCATGAGTATTATATCGTGCTACTTAGATATTTATCAATAGTAAAAAATACGCAGAAATAGAAGATGTTTTGCGTATTTTTTGTTATAATATGGCAATACATTAACTAATAATTGATTTGTTTTCAGGTTAATATTGTATGATATGTTGTTAAAGAGTGCTATAATAATCAACGAGAATCAGTAAAGAGAGGATGATGAAAATGCATATACCAGAGCATATGCTGAATGGACAAATATGTCCTGTTACAGCAATGGTAACAGTTGGAGGAATTGCAACAGCGGCTTTTTTTGCAGTAAAAGCAAAAGAAAAACCTTCAGCATTAAAGTTCGGAGCAGTTGCGGCATTCATATTTGCGGCACAAATGATGAATTTTCCTGTGCAAAATGGTACATCTGGTCATTTGTTGGGAGCAGTTTTAGCTTGTGCGTTACTGGGGACACCATTTGGAGTTATTGCGATGTCATTAGTAATTGCAATTCAATCACTAGTATTTTCAGACGGGGGACTGACCGTTATGGGTGCAAATATATTAAATATGGCACTTGTAGGAGGAAGCATGGGTGCAATATTCAATAAAATCATTGGTGATAAAAAAGAAAAAATGAACCTGAAGAATTATTCTTTACTTGGTGTATTAGCCTGGGGTTCGGTTATTTTTGCATCTCTGTTTTGTAGTTTAGAGCTTGCAATATCAGGAACTGTAGCTCTTTCAAAAGCCGTTCCAGCAATGCTGGGAGTACATGCACTGATTGGTATTGGCGAAGCAATGACAACATTAGTTGTATATTATTTGTTTTCTCTGGAAAAAGTTAAAACTTCCGAGAAACTTTCAATTGGAATACCTATTATTACAGCAGGACTAATTGGACTAACTTTAAGTCCTTATGCAAGTGGTTTTCCAGATGGATTAGAATGGGTAGCTGAAAAATATCAGTTTTTACATGAATCAGCACCTGCATTTGTAAGCCCTTTGCCGGATTATACTGTTCCTATGGTAACAAATCAAGGATTATCAACCGGAATAGCTGGATTGGTAGGTGTAATTCTGACATTTACAGTTGGGATAATTCTTGGCAAAATGTTAAGTGCAAAAAGTAGAAGAGTATATTAAAAGCATTATAATCTGATGAATACTAATTGATTTATGATAGACTCACAATATTAATTACAGTTAGATAAGGTGGCATTTAAATTGAACAATTATAATATATGGTTTGCGATAGGTCTGACAGTTTTTGCAGGACTATCTACAGGAATTGGTGGTTTAATAGTTTTATTATTCAAAAAAACTAATGCAAAAATCTTATCGATAGCATTGGGCTTTTCAGCAGGAGTAATGATTTATGTTTCATTTGTTGAGATATTTTCTGAATCACGAAAATTGTTGACTTCCAGTATGGGAGAGATAACAGGTTCATGGATAAATATCCTGGCTTTTTTTGGAGGGATTCTGTTAATTGCAATCATTGACAAACTGATTCCTTCCTATGAAAACCCACATGAAGCACACAGAATTGAAGAAATGGACGATGACTGTAAATTAAACGGCAGTAAAAAGCTTCTAAGGACTGGATTTTTTACTGCTCTTGTTATTACTATACACAACTTCCCTGAAGGAATGGCTACATTTATATCTTCAATTCAAGAGCCATCTCTTGGGATTGTAATAGCATTAGCTATTGCTATACATAATATTCCTGAAGGAATATCGGTAGCAATTCCGGTATATTGTTCAACCGGAAGCAGACGGAAAGCATTGGCATGGTCTTTGATTTCAGGTATAGCGGAACCAGTGGGAGCAATAATTGCATATTTATTATTGATGCCTATACTTAATGATGTTGTTTTTGGTGTATTGTTTGCAGGAATAGCCGGAATCATGGTTTTTATATCACTTGATGAACTTCTTCCTACTGCAAGAGAATATGGAGAACATCATCTTTCAATATATGGTTTAATAACTGGTATGATTGTGATGGCGATAAGTCTAATTCTATTTGTTTAAAATATAGAGAATCCTACTAAAAAATAACCGACTGAAGTTTGGGAAAATTTGGTCGGTATTTTTTTATTGTTTTATAAGAAAATAGTTATTGACATATGTCACAAAAGATATATAATGAAACTGAAAATGACATATGTCATAAATAAAAAAGGAGGTGAGGCATATGCCAAGAGGAGACGGAACAGGTCCAATGGGATTAGGTTTAATGACCGGGAGAGGTTTTGGATCTTGCAGCGGAGCAAATGCAGTTAAGTTTGGCACAGGTTTTGGATTGGGACTTGGATGTAGGAGAGGTTTTGGACGAGGAGTTGGAAGAGATTTGAAAGCAAATCAAACTGATTCAAGAACACAAAAAGAACTTCTTGAGGAACAAAAAGAATTGCTTCAAAGCCGACTTAATGTTATTGACAAGCAACTTGAAAATTTATAACAGATATTAGAAACTGCCGGAGGACGCTTCGGTTGTTTCTGATGAAATTGAGGTGAAAAATTAATGCCAAGACCAAGAAAATGGAGAAAAGTATGCTGCTTGCCGGAAAGTACCCGATTTGGACCACTTAATGTTCCAAACAATCAGGAGAATTTTATTATTATGTCAGTTGATGAATATGAAACAATCCGACTGATTGACCTGGAGGGATTTACGCAGGAAGAGTGTTCAAATCAGATGAATATTGCACGGACAACTGTTCAGGGCATTTATAATGATGCAAGAAAAAAATTGGCAGAATCTTTGGTAAAAGGAAAGGTTTTAAGGATTGAGGGCGGAGAGTATACGCTTTGTGATGGACTGGAAGAAGCCTGTGGCTGTGGTGGATGCCGAAGACATAGGCATGGCAATGGTTTTGCTGAAGAGAGTGACAGGAGGGATTGAAAATTTACTCTGATAAAGTAATTGAACATTTTATGTGTCCTCAAAATTCTTATAGTATGCCGGATGCTGATGCCGAAGGAACTTATGGAGATCCCTCATGTGGCGATTATCTGATAATTTATATCAAAGTTGAAAATAATGTTATTGAAGAGATAAGTTATCTTGTTTTTGGGTGCAGTGCATCAATTGCTACATCAAGTATGACATCAGTGCTGGTAAAAGGAAAAAGCCTAAATGAGGCAATAACCCTTACGGAAAACGATGTTATCGAAGCTCTTGATGGCTTGCCGGACAATAAACAGCATTGTTCTAATCTTGGAATAAGCGCTTTGCGCAATGCAATTAATAATTATATGAATAAAAGTAAAACAAGTGAAAGCGAGGGAAAAGAAAATGAAGATAGCAATACCGGTGGATGATAAATTTTTACAATCAAAAGTATGTATTTCTTTTGGGAGAACACCGTATTTTCTTATTTATGAGACAGATACAAAGGAAAGTACGTTTTTAGATAATAATGCAGCAGCAAGTCAGGGAGGTGCAGGGATAAAGGCGGCACAAGCGGTTGCTGATGAAAAAGTTTCAGCATTAATTACTCCACGCTGCGGTCAGAATGCGGCAGATGTATTAAAAGCAGCAAATATTAAAATATACAAGACAATGAATGATTCTATAGAAGATAATGTAGAAGCATTCATTAGTGAAAAGCTGTCATTGCTTGAAGAAATTCATGCCGGGTTTCATAACCATGGAGGGGAATAATATGAAAATTGCTGTGCTAAGCGGTAAGGGCGGCACAGGAAAAACACTCGTATCTGTTAATTTGGCTGCAGTGGCAAAGGAGTCCATTTATATTGACTGTGATGTTGAAGAACCTAATGGGCATCTTTTTTTCAAGCCGAAAGATATAGAGTCAGAAAAAATCTCGGTCAAAATTCCTTTTGCTGATGAAAAGGTTTGCACTGGCTGTCGCACATGCGTGGATTTCTGTAAATTTAATGCTTTAGCATATATAAATAACAAGCTAAAGGTTTTTGATGAGGTTTGCCATTCTTGTGGGGGATGCGTGCTGCTTTGTCCTGAGAAAGCTTTGTCTGAAAGAGAAAAGGTTATTGGAAAAGTTCAAAAGGGTGTTTCAGAAAATGTAACAGTCATAACAGGAATTTTGAACACTGGTGAAGCTTCAGGGATTCCAATTATAAAGAAGCTTTTGGAGGATAAGAATGAAGGGAAGAACCTCACCTTCATTGATTGCCCACCGGGGAGTGCCTGTATTGTAATGGAAAGCATCAAAGATGCTGATTATTGCATACTGGTAGCAGAGCCGAGTTTGTTTGGTGTTCATAATCTCAATATGGTTTATGAATTAATAAAGTTATTTAACAAGCCACATGGTGTGGTTCTCAATAAGTGCCTTGAAGGAGAAAATCCTTCTGAAAAGTTTTGTATAGAAAAAAGCATCAACATACTTGGGAAGATTCCTTTTGACAATGAGCTTGGTGAATTGAATTCAAATGCTTTGATTTCAGTAAGAGAGAATAAAAAATACAAAGAACTATTCTCATCATTGCTGCAAGTTGTTAATAAGGAGGTGCAGAATGAAACAGCTTTTAATCCTAAGTGGTAAGGGTGGTACAGGTAAAACAACCATCGCAGGTGCTTTTATTAAGATGTCAAAGGCTAAAGTCTATGCAGATTGCGATGTGGATGCGCCTAACCTGCATTTGATTATGAAGCAGTCAGTTGAAGCTAGGCGTTCAGATTATTACGGACTTCCAAAGGCTGAAATAAATCCGAAATTATGTATGCAATGCGGTATATGCAAGCAAAATTGCAGATTTGAAGCAATTATTAATGTTGATAATGATTATAAGGTGGATTATTATGCTTGCGAAGGATGTGGTGTTTGTGAGGCTGTTTGCCCTGCAG
>Ga0209340_1001911_pt1 | contig 13189 bp, 16 predicted proteins | sample EPASupsiteSAE323_FD_187266 | JGI IMG/M metagenome (GOLD analysis project Ga0209340, IMG submission 187266) | Bioremediated contaminated groundwater from EPA Superfund site, New Mexico - Sample SAE3-23 (SPAdes) (version 2) | ecosystem: Environmental > Aquatic > Deep subsurface > Groundwater >... | reverse complement strand
TACGCTGCAGCCGCGGGACAGGTCATTGACCGGCTTGGCAAGTCCCTGGAGCAAGGGGCCGATAGCTTCGGCTTTGGCCGTGCGCTGAACCAGCTTGTACCCTATGTTGCCGGCATTGATGTCCGGGAAGATCAAAACATTGGCTTTGCCGGCGATATCGCTGCCGGGAGCCTTGGAGGCGCCTACACTGGGAACAATAGCGGCGTCAAACTGCAGCTCGCCATCAACCTTAATCTCGGGATATTTTTCCTTGGCGATCCTGGTGGCTTCTACTACCTTGTCTACGTCGGCGTGGCTGGCACTGCCCTTGGTAGAGAAGGAGAGCATACCGACCTTCGGGTCTTTCATGCCGCAAAGTTCCTGCGCAGTCATGACAGAAGCCTTGGCAAAGGCAGCCAGCTCTTCCGCACTGGGATCGATGGTTACGGCGCAATCAGCAAATACAAAGGTACCGGCATCGCCATATTCGCAATTGGGAACGATCATGATAAAGGAGCCTGAAACGGCGGGAATGCCAGGGGCAGTCTTGATGATCTGCAGAGCAGGGCGCAGCACGTTGCCGGTAGTGTTCTCGGCGCCAGCTACTTCGCCATCAGCCTGACCCATCTTAACCATCATGGAAGCGAAGAACAGTGGATCCAGCATGGTCTTCTTGGCTTTGTCCAGATCAACGCCCTTGGCTTTGCGCATCTCATAGAAAGCCTGTACATAGTCATCGAAATAAGGAGCCTTGGCCGGGTCAACGATTTCCGCACCGGTCAGGTCGGCTCCGACTTTGGCAGCCATGTCCTTAACTGCTGCTACATCGCCCAGCAGGATGGGGCGGGCCAGCTTGGCGGCCACGATGCCTTTGATAGCCTTAAGAGTTCTTTCTTCCGTTCCTTCCGGTAGAACAACTGCCGGGCATTTTGCCGCAGCTTTTGCTCTGATTTCTTCCAATAAACTCATTCTTTTACCTCCAATTCTTACTAAAGTATTTACCTTTCCCCCCTGGGTAAACTCCTGAGTTGAACGAAAACACGCTGACGGTTTTCGTCAAGACCTGGTTTGAATATATAAAATCTACCTGGAAACGTCACCTCCCTGGCATCTCTCGTGTACGAGCAGGAATTAACTTAGTTAATTTTAGCACAAACTATAATAAATAAGTGATAAGATTTAAGGTACCAAACTTACATATAAAGGAGCCGCTGCCATGGCAGTTTTAGGCATAGTAAGCGAATATAATCCCTTCCATAACGGACATCGGTATTTGCTGGAGCAAGCCAGCCGGTATGAAAGCTTTGATGCCGTTATTTGCGTTATGAGCGGCAGTTTTACCCAACGCGGCGAAGCTGCCCTGTTTAATAAATGGTCCCGGGCGGAGATGGCCTTGCATTCGGGCCCCGATCTGGTTATAGAACTCCCCTTCTGCTTTGCCGTCCGCAGCGCTTACTACTTTGCCCGCGGTGCTCTGCAATTGCTACAAAGGACCGGAGTAGTCACGCACCTGGCTTTTGGCTGTGAAAACAACCATCTTCCCTCTTTGCAAGGGATTGCTGACATATTGTCCCACGAACCGGACGAATTTAAAACCTTACTAAAAAGAAATCTATCCAACGGGCTCAGTTTTCCCCTGGCCCGCTCCCGCGCCTTGCAGAATATGCTATCCGAGCAAAACCATGATTTATCCGGAACCCTCACCGGCCCCAACAATATACTGGCTATTGAGTATCTCAGGGTAATGCAGGAGGAATCCATCCCTTTTCAGCCTATAGCCATTAAGCGTACCGGGTCGAACTACCACGATGCCGACCTTTCCCCCCTGCCCAGCGCAACCGCGATCCGCCGGGCTCTGGCTGCCAGCCCGGACCTTAACGCTTTGCGTTCCGGTCTGCCGCCGGGAAGTTTCGGGGTAATTGAACGCGAACTGGCCTGTGGCCGAATATCCTCCGGCTTGGAATCCATTGAGCAAGCTCTCATAGCGAAAATCCGTTCAATGCCGACTGAACAGCTGGCTTCAATCTACGAGATTACTGACGGTCTGGAATACCGTATCAAAGAAGCCGCCAACCAAGCCGGCAACCTGAATCAATTACTGGCTCAAATTAAATCTAAACGCTATAACATGACCCGTATATCCCGCAGTCTATTATATATTCTGTTTTCCATCAGCGGAAAGCAGATTTCCATGTTTGACCAGAGCGGACCGCAATACTTACACCTTTTAGGTTTTTCTGCAAAAGGGCAAAAAATCCTGCAAGCCATGAAAATTAATTCCCCGTTGACTATAATAAATCGGGCCAGCGATATGAAAAAGATCTGCGAGGAACCCTCCGCCTCGCCTGCCGCCCAGATGGCCAACCTGGAGCGCCGGGCCACCGATCTCTATTCCCTGCTCTACCGCAACCCCGATCAACGAAAAGGCTCCCTGGATTACACCACGTCACCGATAATCATAAATTATTAAAAAAACCCTTGCACTCATGCCATATTTTGGCTATAATGTTACCATAATTATACTTTATAGGGTTTTTGCGTTCATAATAGGTAATTTAAGCATCAGGATACTTGCTGTTCCATTAAATGCAAGGGGGGAACCTGTTTGTTTCCCATACCGTGGTACGTGGTTCTTTTTGTTAGTATCCCCGAGGCTTTCCTGGTAGTCGTATTGGGCTTTTCACTGTTCAATCTTCGCATTAGTTATAAGAACGCTCTGCTGGTGGCTCTGATAGCTGCATGGGTTTGCTATTTGGTACGCTTGCACAATAGAATTAACGGAATCCATACTCTCATTGAGGCCTTGGCAATAATCGTGTTGTGCGTACTAATAACCAGAATAAATACCTGCAAAACAACCACGGCCATACTGGCCGGTTTGACCATTGCCGGGGGGCTTCAATACTCATATTTGTCGCTCATTTTCAGTTTAACCTCGACCAACATTAATGATCTGATAAGCCGCCCCTGGTTAAATATATTGCTCTTCATTCCCCAGGCGGTGGTAATGACGCTATTGTATCTCTGGGTGAGAAAGACCCATTTTTATATTTTGGACGGGGCAAGCAGGGACGCTTGAAGTATTATTTGAAGCTTGGTTTTATCCAGAAGGAGTTGTTGTTTATGTTTCCTATTCCCTGGTATGTCGTATTACTGGTCAGTATTCCCGAATCATTTCTGGTGGTTATTCTAGGATTCTCTCTATATAATCTCAAGATATCTTATAGAAAAGCTCTGTTGATTGCCATGTTCGGTTCGCTGGGTTGCGACCTGGTCCGGCTCTTCAATACAATCAATGGAGTTCATACCCTCATATGGGCAACCGTTATGATCGTCGTTACTACCATCCTCAGCCGAATTGATGCTTGGAAAGTTATCGTTGCTATACTTACCGGTGTAACAATTTGTGTAGTAGTTGTAAGTTTGTATTCCCCAATTTATTTTTCATTGACTTCTACCAACATACATGACTTGCAGATAAAACCCTGGCTAAACGTATATTTCTTTTTACCCGAAGCATTCTTGCTGTCAGCTATATGTGTTGTAGTAAATAAATACCGTCTCGGTTTTAAAAACGAACCTATAGGGGGTGTAAACAATGAAACGCTTTAATCCCTGGTTAGTAGTTTCGACCTTGCTCTTGCAGATTATATTCTTAGCCCTTATTAATATTGAAATGTGTATTCAACCAAATGTTGCGCAGCTAAAGCCATTTCTCACCTTTGCCAACATGGTGCTTATCGTGCTGAGTCTGCTGGTTATCGTTTCTATAAGGCATATTTTCAATAACTACCGCCAACAGATCGAGGACAACCTGTTGAAGGTCCATCTGACCGAGGTCCAGCAACTGCTGGCAGCGCTTCAGGAGGAAAAATATAATACCCGCAAGCATCTCGAGACCATTGGTTCCCTTTTACAATTTAACCAGTCTAACAAGGCCCTTGACTACACTGATAAAATCACCAATCATCTGAGCAAATCCTCCGATTTGCCGCCGCTCCGGCACATGGGCCTTTACGCGCTGCTGGCCAGCCGCCAAAAGATCGCGGAAACCAAGGGAGTCAATTTCGAGGTAAATATCCCCTGCAGCCTTGATGGCATGTCCATCGAATCATGGGATTTATGCGCGATCAGTGGCAACCTGCTGGACAATGCACTGGACGCGGCCCTGGCGTCAAGCGGCCGCAGAGAGGTGGCTTTTCAGATAGCACTGGAGGATGGCTGGTATATAATCGCGGTTTCCAACACCGGGCCCCGCATCAAGCCACCGCAAAAGTCCCAGCTCTTCGAGCCCGGTTATACCACCAAGGGCTCGGCGGCCCGCGGTTTCGGTCTCTACGCGGTCAGAAGGATCGTTGATCAATACGGGGGGGCCATTGACGTTATCAGTGACACCTTGACCACCTTCACCATCTATCTTCCCGAGGAGGAGGCAAAGCGGATTGGTAAAAAAACTATCACTTCGACTGGCTCATAGCCTGGGAAAACGATTGCAGGCAGATACGGATGACGTAGAGGTCTATGCCTACGGCCTGGAAATCATGCTATGCTCTCTAATTAAATTGGTCTTGTTATTCAGCCTGGCGATAATCCTGCATCTGGTCTGGTCTACCTTCCTGGTCTTAATCGCCTGGAGTGCCTTCCGGGTACCCGGCGGGGGCGCCCATATGGAGAGCTACCGCCACTGCCTGAGCACCGGATTGATTATACTCCTGGTCCTGGCCGCTCTTTCCACCCTGGATCTGTCCTTGTCCTGGCAGCTAACATTCTTAATCCTTACCATGATCCTTGCCATAACCTGCATCATACGCTGGGTACCGGCAGGTACTGAAAAGAAACAAATAATTCAAACGGCCAACCGGCGTAAACAAAAGCGAGAAACTACCGTTGTTCTACTTTTATGGTTTTTATCTGTAGCTTGCCTAATCACCTTGGGTTACAGCCACACTGCTCTGCCCTTGATTCTGGGGGCCGGCGGAGGGCTTTGCTTAATAACTCCCTCTGGCTATCGGGCTTTGGGGTGGCTAGACCAAATTCTATTTCAAGTAGAAGGGAGGTGAACAATATGTTTGGAAAAATGAAGTTATGGTCCCTGTCCAGTCTGGCTCTCCTCTTGATTGCTGTCGCAAACACCGGTATCGGTACCAGATGTGGGGTAATCGCCTACGAACCCGACATCCCCAAGAAACTAAAGAGCGAAGTATAACCAAGCTTATCACTTAGTTCACTTCGCCCCCTGGACAAGTTGTCTACCAATCTGATTTTCTGATGTGTAGTGGTAATTGTGAATGCTAATAAATATTCTGTGTTTGTGGTTTGGTCCGGGCAAATTTGTTTTAAATCAGGCATTTTTATTTATTACTGAGCTATTCAGCCCGGGCCAAACTCGGGGCCAAGGATCTCTCCCCTACTATCAATGTATCGCCTCCAGTATCTCATCTATCTTGGCTTCCGCGGCCTGCCGCCCTAATTCAATTATCCGGCGGGCCTGCTCAAAATCACTGGAGGCGTAGCCTCCCACCGCGGGCTGAATCAGGATATCGCCTTTATCGGCGGTCAACTCGAAATTGTCCCGGATCATTATATCGAGCGCGGTCATGAAAACATCGATGGTGTTATTAATCGCCACCCGCCTGTCCTCTCCACAGGTAACGTCAACCGCGATGACCAGATCACAACCCCGGCTGCGGGCCTCCTCCACTGGCAAACGATGACTAACCGCTCCATCCACCAGGAGCATGCCATCCTTTTTCACCGGTTTAAAAACCCCGGGAATGGAAATACTGGCTCGAATCGCTTCGGCAATTGAGCCCTCATCAAGCGCTATTCCTTTACCGCTGATTAGATCGGTGGTCATTACTACCATTTCCAGATCAGCCTCGGTAAAGCTCCGGTTCTTGGTTAAAAGCTGCAAAAGCGAACTTACCCGCCGGCCTTGAATAAAGCCCATGCGGGGAACACCGATATCAAAAAAAAGCCGATTATCCAGGGAATAAACCAATTTGGCCAGCATGTTCATATCGCTGCCGCAGGCGTAGACACCGCCCACCATAGCCCCCATGCTGCTGCCTACAATAAGGTCTATGGGAACCTGATTTTCCACTAAAACCTGCAGAACCCCTATATGCGCGAGTCCCCTGGCACTACCCGCCCCCAGAGCGAGTCCGACCCGTTTCCGCTCTTCCATCATTATCCCCCTGTTTAACGTTCCCGGACTGGTATTCTATACCCCGGTCAACCACTCATATATATGTTCATAACCGCGAAACGGAGTACCTGTTATGAAAACCCGTATTTTGTTAATTATTATACCAGTTTTGCTCAGCATTTTCATGATCTGCAATCCGCAAGCCAGCCTCACTGCGGCCCGGGACGGCCTGGCTCTTTGGTATACCGTATTGCTGCCGGCTTTGCTGCCCTTCTTCATTGTTACCGAGCTGCTGGCCTCCTCCGGATTTATAAAAATGAGCGGAAGACTATTGGAGCCGCTGATGCGCCCGCTTTTTAATCTACCCGGCTGCGCCTCGCTGGTTATAGTTATGGGATTCACCTCGGGCTTTCCCGTCGGGGCTATACTCAGCCGCCGACTATACCAGGACGGCCTGCTTACGGCTGATGAGACGGAACGACTGGCATCCTTCACCAACAATTCCAGCCCTCTCTTCATCATCGGAGCGGTAGGCGCCGGCTTGTTCGGGTCAGCTCAAGTGGGATATGTGCTGGCCGTGTCCCACTACTTCTCCAATCTGCTGTTGGGATTCCTCCTCCGTTTCAAGCGGCCAGCCGCTTCTTCCATACAATCGGATCGCCAAGCGCTCCAGCCCGGCCGGCAGCCTGACAGTGTCGGAGAATTCCTCTCCTCAGCCATAAAAAATAGCCTGAACAATATCATCGCTATTGCAGGCTTTGTTATCCTCTTCTCGGTTTTAACTCGTATGCTTTTAATCTGGGGATTTATTGATATGCTGGCGGCCGGAATAACCGGGTTCCTTAGCTGGTGGCATCTTCCCTCCACCATCTCCTACGGCGTCAGCCTGGGGTTATTTGAAATCAGTATTGCTACCAGATCCGTCAGCCTGGCTCCACATGGCGACCTGCTCTGCCGGATGCTAGCTGTCAGTTCGATTCTAGCCTTCAGCGGTTTTTCAATTATCGCCCAGGTAACCGGGATCCTGGCCGACACTCCTGTCCGACCTTCTTTTTATGTAAAGGCCCGTCTGGCCCAGCTAGCCCTGAGCCTTCCGCTAACCGTTCTAGCGTTCCGTTCTCTGGTGCCAAATCAGGCAGTAACAACCATTTGCTACAATCCCGGCCCGACGGCCTTATACTCATTTGACGCCTGGGGCTTGGCCTTACGCTGCCTGCTGGCGGGGCTGGCCCTTATGATAATATTGATAATAGCTGGGTTGATATGCTCCCGCGCTCAATAATCGTTCTTCGTCAGTGATTGTCTGAGATCATCCTTGCCCTGGCTAATTGCTTCCAAGCCCTTCTTAAGCACCATTTCCATATGAGTCAATACCCCATCGGCATATTCGTCAGCGTCACGGCGCATCTCCCGCGCTACCTCTTCGGCCCGCGCAACGATTTCCTCGCCCATCTGCATGGCGTTCTTGGTTATCTCATTATTATCTACCAGGCGGGCCGCATGGTCACGGGAACGCTCCACATAGGTTTCCGCTTCATTGCATGCTTCATGGACAATACGTTCCTTTTCAATCATTATCAAACGTGCGGTTTCCAAATCGCCCGGCAGCCTGGCCTTCAGGCGATCAAGCTCCTCCAGGAAACGGTGGCTGTCTATTACAACCTTGCCATTAGATAACGGTACCTTCTTACTCTGTTTAACCATAAACTCAATATCGTCCAGAATCCTGAACACTTCCATCATCGGTGCTGCCCTCCTTAATATAGCCATAGTAATGCAAGGTGGATTCCCCGTATTGGTCAGACCTGTTAAGGGTTATCGCCCCTATCACATCCGGCACCCGGAACCTGCGCGGAGTTCGCAGTATCAAACTGCCACCGGCTACAAGCAACTCGCACTGGGCCAGGTCCTGCAAAACAGGAATAAAAATCGCTTCATTGGTAAAGGGTGGATCTACATATATATAATCAAAATGTTGACTTCGCTTCTGCAAGAGCTTGAGTGCCCGGAAAACGTCGTTGCGGTAGACTTCGGCTTCCCTATCCAGGCCGCAATGCTCCAGGTTTTCACGGATAATCTCTATGGCTGTTTTGTCGGCATCGATAAAAACTACTCGCCGGGCGCCTCGGCTCAAGGCTTCTATCCCGACTGCCCCGCTCCCCGCAAACAAATCCAGCCAATAGCTGTTCGCCACATCAGAACTGATTACGTTAAACAACGCTTCCTTGATCATGGCAGTAATGGGCCGGGTATTTTGGCCGCGAGGGGCTTTTAAGCTTTTGCCGCGGACCTTGCCGCCAATAACTCGCATGTCTTTCTCCTTTTATTCACCGAAAAAACTATTATACCTTTTTTTATGGATAAAATTATTTTATCACAAAAAGGTGTGCTACGATTTGTTCCCTTAGCCCACCTTCAACACTTTATCTCTATGCTTGCCATATTTATTTACAGAGAATTGCGCGAGGTGTAAAAAAATTTTTTCCATTTTGGTATATAATCTGCAAACCGGGGCAAAGATACTAGTGCCAGATAAAATAATTCTGGTGAACAAACCCTCCCCAACAACTTTACAAAATTCTCCTCTCCCCAAAATGGCGACTCGAAGACGAGTCGCCATTTTATTTTACTTCAATTGTCAGGGAAAGCCTATTTATAGAATGCTATACTGTTTTTGCCAGAGGCCTTTACCATATACATGGCGCTGTCCGCTTTCTTTATCAGAGTATCCACATCTATGCCATCAGTTGGATATAAGCTTATTCCAATACTCACAGTGATGGTTAATTCTATATCGTTTATATAGTAGGGTTTTTCGCAATAGTTATGAATTTTATGAGCTATCTGCATAATATCATCTCTACTATTGATATCCGGCAAAACAACTATAAATTCGTCTCCGCCCAAACGGGCCACTGTATCACTTTGCCGAATACAGCCGGCAATCCGGGTGGCAAACTCCCGCAAAAGCTTATCTCCCGCATCGTGTCCATAGGTATCGTTAATAATCTTAAAGCCATCCATATCCAGGAACATTACCGCCACCATATTGCCCTTACGAAGGGTGCATTCGATCTCATGCGCCATCCGGTCATACAATAAAAATCGGTTAGGCACCCCGGTTAACGGATCATGAAGTGCCCTCTGCCGGTTTATGCCTTCAGCGATCTTAATTTGTTCGTTCTCTATCTCAATTTCTCTAAGAACATTTTTCAACTGAGTAACCCTGCTTTGGTAACTGGTAACATCATTTATCTGAATGAGTATAAGCCTCTCTTTCTTGTTATAAACGGATTCTACCTGCATATTCTGTTGGTTCATGGTTTTTGATGGATCAATCGTAGAGATAAAATTCTTGTGCAGGCTGCTGGAACAAAAGCGGCTCTGCCCGTAATGCAACGCATTTAACAATATCTCCTTATAACGCATTTCCCGGAAGCGCGGGCAGACCTCTAAAATGCTTTGTCCAATAGTTTCTTCACGGCATTGGCCAGTATATCGTTCCAGCCAACTATTCCACAAAATAATATTTAACTGCTGATCAACAACCATAATGCCTATATCGATCTTATCTATTATTTTGAAAGGCAGTTCATGCATAGGTTTCCTCCAAAAGGTCATCTATTTTGTTTATCAATTCAGATACGGAGTTCATGGTGAGAGCAATTAAAATTACGCCTTCGACAGCCATTTCGGAGATATTAAACACGGTATGAAATACCAGCATATAGAGATGTTGTTGCAAGAAAATCTGTTGTTCCGCTGCAGATACATGTATTAGTTCTATTTCCGGTATGGAGTATTCCAGTCTGACCTCCAGCAAATCTCCAAACTGCCCAATTATCGCATTCAGAATGATATTGCCGATTTCTTTCAAAACATCAAAGTCAGTATCGATCAGGTTCTGAGTTTCAATGTCATTAATATCCATCATTTCATCGGTACATGCGTTGACCAGGATCTTGGCTTGCTGGGCGGGAAATATAAGAAAAGCCTTGCCTCTAAAATCAGGTCCGAATTTAAGTGAAGAAGAAATAATATGCCCCGGAGAAAAAACACCAGGATAGGTTTGGCTCAGTCTCTCAGAATTTGTCAGTTTAACCAGTTCCACTTCCGGTATGTTCAAAACTATGGGATGGTTTACCATCTCCGATAGCATAGCCGCTGCCTGACCTATGTATACATTGACCAATTCCGTTAATAAATCCTTCTGCAGTTCGTTAAGCATCTTTTCCCTCCTCCAACAGTTTAACCAAGCAATCAATCTTTTCTGCAGTTATCGGCTTATTAATAAAAGACAAAACATTGTAATCTTTAATGATCTCCCGGGTGGTTTTTTGTACGTCTGCTGTAAGAATAATTATCTTGGTATCAGGGTCTTTTTCTCTAATGCGAGCTACCATTTCTCTGCCATTAATCTCCGGCATCAATAAATCACTAATAATATAATCCGGCTTTTGCTGTTCATAAAGCACTAAGCCCTCAGCCCCATTGGAAGCTGCCAATATCTGTATTTCCTGAATTCTTTCTTGAATAGCCTTTTTCAAAACTTGCTGTACAAAACGAGAGTCATCGACAATAAGTATTTTTTTGATTTAAATCCCCTCCAAATAATATTGATTACAACGGGGTTTAGGCAATTACAGGAACAATTACTATATTAATAGGACAAGTTTCGTCGTCAAGTCCCATTTGTTTTGTCGCAAATTAGCAAATATTTAGTTTATTATCCCTGCATCTGCTGAAACTTATCGCCAAAATTTTGGCATAATTAAAGCCCAACAAACCAATAATATGCCAAAAGGAGGTCAGGCTGATGCAGGATATCATTCAGGCATTTAATCTCAATGTAGATATGGCGGTGGAAGCCCGGGATCTGGTGCGGGGCGCTACCAATCAGGAGATCCCCGGCGTTGAAGAAAAGGTCGAGCAGATGGAAAACATCAAGATAACCACTATCACCGTCAAGGACCAGGCCGGGGCGCAAAAAATGGGAAGACCGGTCGGTAGTTACATTACTATTGAATCCCCGCCCTTAAAAATCAATGACCCCTATGTAAAGGACGAGATAATCAAGGCCATGGTCGCTAGCATGCCTTTACTAATAGGTAGCAATCTTCCAGCGGACAGCACAGTATTATTGGTTGGACTAGGCAATTGGCGAGCTACTCCCGATGCGCTCGGTCCAAAATTTATCGAATACAGCCCCATTACCCGCCATTATCACCAATATGCCCCGGAAGCTCTGGTGCAGGGCATGCGTCCTATCTGCGGAATAGCCCCCGGGGTGCTGGGCATCACCGGCCTGGAAACCTTCGAGGTGATTAAAGGAATCGTGGAAAAAGTTAAACCGGCCTTATTGGTAGTGGTTGACTCCCTGGCCGCCCAAAATGTGGAGCGTATCGGTACCAGCATCCAGATGTGCAATACCGGCATCCAACCCGGCGCGGGCATCGGCAATAACCGTCAGGCCATCCGGCAGGAGGATCTGGGAGTTCCCGTTATCGCCATCGGCTGTCCCACTATCGTTAATGCGGCTATTATCGCTGCTCAAGCCATTAAACAATTTTGTTCCAATACCAGCGCGATCTACGACGAGATTAAATCAGTTAATGCCGTCCAGGATGTGCTTTCCTTTTTCGGCGGCAGCCTCGCCGTAACACCCAAGGAGGTAGACGACATTGTTGAAAACACCTCCCGCATTATAGCCATGGGAGTAGCCGAATCCCTCTTCCCCGGCATCTCCCGCGAACAATTAGAACTCTACGCGACTTAACCCCCAAATGAAAACAAGCGGATATAATTAAATCCGCTTGTTTGGGTTAGTATGATCAGTTATTTTGAGATCACTATTTAACCTGGCCGTTCTGGTAAGCCTGTATCATCTTCTTGACCATCTGTCCGCCGATGCTGCCGGCTTGCTTGGAAGTCAGGTCACCGTTGTAACCCTGTTTCAGCATAACGCCAACTTCCTGAGCGGCTTCCATCTTGAAAGAATCCATCGCAGCTTTGGCCTGGGGTACCAACAGATTGTTGTTTGCCATTTGTCTTCACCTCCTTTTTGTGAATGTAGTCTTATTCTTTCCCGGCGCTAAAGTTATATGCTAGAAGTATTTTCATCACTTTTATAATTTTTCTCGCTTTTATTTACATAATCCGTTTGGCCCTTCAGACCCATTTCCTGGCTGAATTCGTATTTCAAACGATTTAGGCGCTCTTGATCTTGGTTTGGCGATTTCATTGATTAACCTCCTTTAAAATAAGAAAAATACCGGAAGCAGTGTCCACAGTATTTTTCTTATTATTATTCGGTTTTTTAAAAAAGCTATGCAATTATCAATCTGACAATGGTCCGGCTAATTGGGAGCTATGGCTGCTGATTTCTTAAATTTTTGATCAATATATTGACCAAGAACCTCCCAATCGGCGGGGCTCTTAGTTTCAGCCAGATGATGCGCCATATCGATAATACGGCTATCCTTCAGTAGATCGGCGACTTTCAACAGATGCAACCCATGTTGTCTGACTCCCCAGAAGTCGCCGGGACCTCTGATCCGCATGTCTTCCTGGGCCAGTTGGAAGCCGTCATTGCTGCGCTCCATAGCCTGGATACGCGCCCAGGCTTCATCATTGCGAGGATCGGCGATAAGCAGGCAATAGGACTGCTGAGTGCCGCGGCCCACCCGTCCTCGCAGCTGATGCAATTGGGACAGGCCGAATCGTTCAGCATGCTCTATCACCATAATCGAAGCATTGGGTACATCCACCCCTACCTCGATTACCGTGGTCGAAACCAAAACCTTTATAGCTCCGGCCTTGAACTGATTCATAACATATTCTTTTTCAGCCGGCTTCATCCGGCCATGTACCAGACCCACACTCAGCTCCGGCAATATCTCGCGCCTTAGTTCTTCATAAAGGCTGACGGCCGCCTGCAGGTCCTGTTTTTCCGATTCTTCCACCAGTGGGCAGACCACATAAGCCTGGATGTTCTTAACCGCTTCCTGCTGGATAAAATGATAAGCCCGCATCCGTTCCGCCGCCTTAACATGAACCGTCTTG
>Ga0209340_1001910_pt1 | contig 13195 bp, 15 predicted proteins | sample EPASupsiteSAE323_FD_187266 | JGI IMG/M metagenome (GOLD analysis project Ga0209340, IMG submission 187266) | Bioremediated contaminated groundwater from EPA Superfund site, New Mexico - Sample SAE3-23 (SPAdes) (version 2) | ecosystem: Environmental > Aquatic > Deep subsurface > Groundwater >... | reverse complement strand
CCAAACGATTATTCGAAGTATAGGGTTCGAGAAAATCAGACTTTTTTTCCAAAGACATGAGTTTATATTCCTCATTGTCGCAAAACGAAAAATCTCCGTAACTTGCATCATTTAGAATACTCATCACCTCTTTGGCTGGTTCATTAGTAAACAAAATATGCAATCTGTTTTTAGCTGTTTCTCCGTCGCTAGACAGTAAAAACTCGGCCATCGGTTTATACTTATCATTCAATTCCTCAAGCAAGTACGGCTTTATGTCTTCGAGAGTAAAGTTATTCTCGACTGACTTTATATACATCGGTCCGGTTATTCCGGATAATCCGTACTTTAATTGCAGGCTAATAGCTTTAAGATCTCGAGCCGATTTATAAAATTTATTTTCTCTAATTAAATTTAGAAAATATTTACCAAAAACCGGCGGCACTCGATCCAGCAGTTCACTATTTAGCGAACCATAAGTATGGGGCAGATTTTCTAAAGAGAGAGCCGAAATACATTCATTAATATCATTAAGCAGATTAATTAATGATTTTCTATATACAGCTCGCCTCATAAGTACAATAGTTACAGGATTAATCAAGTCCATGTATTCATTCAGCTTTTTTTCATTGACCGTATTCTTATACTCTGAACAGATAAATTGACTCCACAAATAAATAAGTATTATTGAATTTCTCAAGCTATCTTTGTGAGATTCAATCATTATAAACTTCTGAATTATTCGATCAAGAATATGAAAAAATAAGACGTTAACAGATCTTGATTCTTTAAAGAACTTAAAGGCCGTTAATATATCGACATCTGGCCGACTAAGTAGGGCGGTATATTTTTCCTTACTCGGTTCTTTACCGGAAAATAGAATATTAAATATTATAGTCGGATCCTCATTGCTGTTTTTTATTGATTCGGGATCCAACAAACTAGCCTTAAGGGCATTAATTGCACTATCCATTTTAGATCTCCTTTTTATTTGGTTTATTTTATTATATTTAATTTCTGATTGTTAAAGTTCTAATTAACAAAAAAATATACCACTTGGGTATGATTTTGTCAATTTTAAAAAAAGCGGCTTTTGAGGCCGCTCTTTACTCAAAACTTAATTGATTTAATTGCCGATTGATATAAATACAAGCGGCAAATTTATCGTTAAAGTTTCGAATCTTTTTTTCTTCCAATAAAGAGGCTATAGCATCCTCTTCAAGGTCATTAAGCTTATAACCAAGCCTTTTTAAAGCTAAAAACGCTTGGCAAAGCTCATTACCTCGATATCCATGGCGAATCATAGCTTGCGCTAATCGTTCCCCGCGCTCTAAATAACGAGCTGAATATCGATCAAGAATTGCTCCAACCTCATGGCCCAATTTAACCTTGTCATAGCTTTCACTATGGTTTGTTAAATTCTTGTCCATGATAACCATAATTTGATCGTAATAATTTAATAAGCGAGGATAAATTCTCTGCATATTAAATAATGATTCTTCAATCAATCCATGATTAGTGTGCGAGGTATTTATTACAATATCCTCATACGCCTGGTATTCTTTTTTGAGAGCTCTAGCCTCTTTCAGTATTTCCGAAAAAGACATACAACTCCTATTCTATATTATTTATTGAAAGAAAAAAGGCGCAAAATAAATCACGCCGTTTTATTGATCAAAAGATTGTGCTTTCTGGCTAATTCTTCTAGCCGATGTGGACCGTCATTAGCCGAAGCTAATAAATTAAAACCTTCAAGCAACTGTGCTTTTGATATTTTTTCTTCTTTTCTGAAGAAGAAATTTATAATGAACAAAATTTTTTTCATTTAACCTCCTATATTCAAACTTATGATAACAACTTTTTCTATTAAAGTCAATTAAATTTATTACTCAGCAAGTCTAATAGTTTCATAGGTATTTCTATAACCCTTATATACATTCATTTGATAATATACCGGGTTTGGCGGGAAATAAATTCTCTCACCGACAGTTTCGGCAAAAATTAAATTTATATTAAAATTACCATTCTGATCGGTTTTTCCCGAAATAGAGCTTTGGGTAAAAGCCACCGTTTGATTTGCTAGCGGCTGGCCATTTTTGTCGACAACTGAACCGGCAATATATGTTGCTCCGCCGGTCGGAACGCTAGAAATCACTTTAGGAAATAGTAAATTTCCATCTTGAATAACCTTTTCCGGCTCCAATAGTATATCGACGCTATTTTTAGCTCGATAATCATTCAAATTAAGAGTAGTGATTTTAAATCCCAAACCCTGGGTCGTGTAAATCTGCTGATAGCTTCTTGATATTTTCAACTTTCCGTCCATATCCGCAGTAAAGCCCAAAGAGGAAGACGGGACAGCGAGATGCACGCCGGGGATTGGCTGATTATTTACTTTATTTTTGAAATTTAATATTAATAAATTCGAGGTTGTAGCTGACGTAGTCGTTGCCGCTGGCTTTGCCGTTAAATTAATTACTCTCGTTTTTAGGGTATTTGTTGCCATGCCCATATTTGAAGAAGTCGTAGTTTGTCGTTCAATTGATATTCCGGCTGGACCAGCCGTGTTTAATCCGAGAAGCACGCCGCTATATGCTGTCGAGTCGTCAATACAATAAGTTAAATCATAATCATCTATATTAAGCGTCGATGTTTTAACTCGACTGTACTTATATCCTCCATACTTTGGGCAAACAACCTGATTCATAGCTGGACTAGTTGGAATTTTAGCTAAATATTTAGTAATACTAGACAGATTTTCGGGATAATAATTATTCTCATTATAATACATTTCAAGAGCCGTCTGAATTTGCTTAATATCCGAGACTATTTTTTTATTTTTAGTTAGAGACTCAGCTGTCGAAGAAGCTGCAACTGAATTTGATAAATTTGATGTCGTTTTTATTGCCTCTTTTTTTAGTGATTTAATTTTAATTTTATTTAAATCATTATTAGTAATACCAAGTCCTAGCTTTCTCATTAAATTAAAAGCGTCAGAACCGTTCTTTAAATAATATAAATTACCATCTGAGTTTACATAATATGCCTGCCCCTTATCTTGAACCTGGATAAATATTTTACCGCTTTGCTTTTTAGCTAGCGCCTGATTATTTTTCAGTTTATCTAAATCGTTATTGCTAATGCCAACGCCCAAATTACGCATTAAAGTAAAGGCGGCTTTTCCATCAGCTAAATAATAACGGCTTAAATCAGCCGGATTAATATACCAGCATTCACCTTTTGACTCTACCTGCAATAATATTTTACCGCTTAATGTTTTATTAGAATTATCGCCGTGCGCCGCAAGCAGCGGAAATAGAATTATTATGATTGAAACTAATGTCTTAATGCCTGTTTTTTTCATATAAATAATAATTATTATAAATAACTACGTAAATTACCATAAATGTTGAATTAAATCAATCAGCCCTCAACTTTAATTTTAAAATCATCAAGCAGGGCTAGAACATCAGGATAGGAAAATTTTGCTTCTTTCAATCGATTGCCAACCGGATTAATATAATAATTTCTGGCATTAACAAAATTTGCCTTCTCTAAATTTGAATTCTGGAATTTGGACGCCAATAAATCCGAGCCGGAAAAATCCGAGCCGGTTAAATTAGTATTAATGAAATCTGCCTCCTTTATTTCACAATCTAAAAACTTGCTGGCTTTTATATTTAAATCCCTAAAATCGCAGAGGGTTATAGTGCATTTTTTAAAAATCCATTCGACGAGCAGCGTATCTATAGCGGCAAACTCGATTCCTAGCAATTTACAATTTTCAAAAACGACTCCCTGAAAGCCGCATTTATCAACTTTGGTATTTGAAAAATTACAATCAAAAAATTTACAATCGATAAAAGATGAACCGAAAAGATTTGACTCGCTAAAATCACACTTCTTAAAAACACAGCTTGAAAAATCTTTGTACGACAAATCAAGCTTTAAAAAAGAAATATTTTGATATGTTTGGCTATTATATGCCTGCTCATTGAAATCCATAGGTTAATAATACCATAAAAAATCACAAATATAGTAATTTTACCGGGCCGTCGATTTTTACATATTTTCAGTTTATGTTAAAATAAAATAATATGAAAAAATATATTAATTGGAAAATTTTTTTTATTCTGCTTTCTTCGAGCCTACTGAGCATAGCCCTTGTCTTTCCTTATATTATTTCTCTTCAAAGCGAAACTCTAAAAAAAATCGGCCAGCCGGTCGGATTAATTTTTTTAGCGCAGCTAATACAAAGTTTAATACTTTTTTCAGCAGCGATTTTTTTTGGTCTATACTTTACTAAAAAGATAAATTTTCAGATTCCGATACTTGAGGCGATAGCTAATAAAAAAAGTTTTAAAAAAATTTTAAATGATATTTTAAAAAAATCAGTCTTATTCGGAACGGCTGCCGCAATTATTATATATCTTTTTGACTTTATATTTACATACCTTGGGGCAATGATTAGCACCCACCAAAACTATGCCCCAATCTGGCAAAAACTTTTAGCCGCTCTATACGGAGGTATAAGCGAGGAAATTTTGATGAGATTATTTTTAACCACTTTATTTATCTGGCTGGGTCTAAAGATTTTTAAACAAGATGAGCCGTCAAAAACCAATATTTTAATTTCAATTGTTTTAGCTGCAATTATCTTTGGTTTAGGGCACCTACCGATCACCGCCTCTTTAACAGGCTTAAACTTATTAATTATTAGCCGAGCTATTATTTTAAATGGCATTGGCGGAATAATTTTTGGATGGCTTTTCTGGAAAAAAGGCCTTGAATCGGCGATAATCGCCCACTTTACCGCTGATATCTTTCTCCTCACCATTTTACCATTAGTATTTGGCTAGAATATTAGTTTGCTATTTTTTATTTATTAATATAATATGATTTTAATAAAATAGATGGAGGATATATGGATCGTTCTTTCGCAGCCGTGCTTATTATCGCAGCTATAATAGGCGGACCAATTTATTTTATATTATCTAGCTGCATTTTTATTCCTTTTGGTGCACTATATAATTTTTATCTCCGATTAGGAGATAAAAGCGTAAAAATTAATTAAATTCTAAAAAAATCCGTCATAAGAGACGGATTTTATTTTTTATTCTCAATATATTCAACTAACTTATCAATAATCTCCTGATCTTTCTTAGCCCGATTAGCAACTCTATACCCATCTTTTAAACTGAACCTGTAAGCGGCCAAAAAATGTTCCGGCCGGATGATATAAGCGCCGGTTTTTTTATATTTTATAAGCTCGGCATAATCGCATATAATTTTATCTCTCATCAAAATACTTTTTTTTGCGAAACCAACTTTAGTATTATCAAATATGAATTCGTGCTCTTTTTCATTAATTAAAACAAAACCATATGATGAAAGAAATATCTTAAACTCATCCCACTTATTAATTAATTCATCTTCTATTAGAAGATCGAGGTCGCTAAATTGTTTAAAATTGCCAAGATAATATGATACTCCAAAAGATCCATATACCACTGGCTTTATGCTTAATTTTCTTAGTATTTTTATAATTTTAAGCAAAACTTGATCCATAAATAAAGTTTAAGCCGCAAAATGCCTAACCTCCAAATCTACTAGCTTATCCAGATTGAAATTTTCTCTTTCTGTTTCGCATTCCCCTCTCTCTTTATCCGGATAATTGCTGCAACTCGGATAGCGCGCTATAAATCGAACAAGATATACATTGCTCTTTATTACCGTTGTATAGGCATACTGCGTATAGACCGATCCGACTGCACCCTCGCTGGAAGCGCCGATACAATATTTCTGGCCGTTTATTTCTTTTTTATTAATTCGTAGCGGGAAACTAGATTCTAGAGGAGTTTCATTACATTCTATTTCACCATTTTCCACCCAAGACCCTAGCTCAGGATATTGCTCGGCCTTAAGCATACTCAACTCATAATTTTGAAATGAGATATAATTAGCCTTAAATCTGGTGGGTAAATTTGATTCCACATCCTTCTCTCCTGTATATAAATATTTAACTCCCATCACCTTGATTGTGCCTAAAGTTTTATAAATGCCACCATCTTCATTAATCAGTTCGCCGCTTATTTCAATTTTTTGCCCCTTTCTTATTTTATTGATTATATTATTTTTATCATCACTAGGCGCTTGCAGACGATAATAATCATTATTACTATTTTTAACACCGAAGACGCATAAATCATTATGAGCGATATTTTCGTCTTTTAGCGGCAGGCAAATAAATTTTCCAGAGACAACAAATAATTTCTCATTAATTTCTTCGTACTGTTTTTGAATATTAGACAAAGCTATCTCTTCGTTCTTATTTTTTATAGCTTCTTCTTTAAGAAAAAAATTTAGTAAATTTTTTTCATACCAATGCTTGTTTAATATTATTTTTTCTTGGCGCATAATCCACGGATTCCAGTTGGATTCTTTACTAATCAGTTCACCACTTTTTTGATATTCTTTTACTAAAGTAAGCACGTCCGGAGAAAGCATCGTTAATTCATATAACCTTATCCTTGATTCTTTAAGATTAGAAAGGGCGACATTAGTGCGTAAAATAAATTGTTCAACCGGAAAAACCGATATAAGTGCGTACATCCAGAGAAATAAAATAATTAAAAATTTAACAATGTTCGCTCGCTTTGCAATAAAAAGCCTGAAAATTAGCCAAATAAAAAGGATGGCACAATAGACAACGGTATATGAAGCGAAGAATTTTTCATAACTAAATCCATAATAAGTAACATAAAGTCCCATGCGGTAGCCAGCCGAAACAAGAAGAAGCAAAGAGGTGATTGAAAAAACCATTAATATCCGCTGTACTATTAGTGCAGTCTTTTTATAAGTAAAGAAGTAAATTACAATATTTACTGCCGTTAGAAAAAACAACTGCCAAAAACCGCTTTTTACTAAATTTTCTGCTTCATTAAAATTAAAAGGCAAGGCACCGACCCATAAATGATTTATCTGCACCCATAAAAACAATAAATACAAAGCTAAAATTCCCCCCAAAACAATTCCGGAAACAATTGGGTCAATATTTTTGTTAACTGCTTCCCTCTCTTTATAATCAAATATTTTACTCCAAGCTGCTAAGACAGAAAAGAAGAATATAAATAAAAAAATGAATACCAGTAATTTATAAACAAAAGATAGGGCCATTACTTTTAGGAACCAATCGTAAATGCCATGCATCTTAACAGCAAAGACAGGGTCGGCAGACGATAAAACAGGAATAAAAATTGTAAAAGCTATGACTAAAAATAAAATCAAGCCAAGTATTATTCTTAACGCCACGCGCTCTTTAGTTTTATCGGCTGGTATAACTAAACCTATATATAGTTTAACTGTCTGGCCAATTTCTCCAAAAAAAGAAAAAAACCGAGCGACTATATTCAAAATAAAATCGGAATTCCACAACCTGTCTTTTTTGTCTGGTAGATATGCTTGATTATAAAAAACACCAACAGCCAGCGGTATAACCAATAAACTGATAAGTTTTAAAAATGGATTATCGTATAGCGCGTAGCTAAACATTATCAGCGACACCGGAATTATCCAATATAAATCGTAATGCGAATAATGCCCGTTTCTATGTAAAGCAAAAATAAATAACCCAAATAGAAGAAACCAAAAAATAGCGGCATTGAGGCCTAGCGCATATACTCCTTTGTCCCAAAAATTCCATAAAAAAATAACCCAAAAGATAGCTAGGGCGGCGCTTAGCGATAATTTAAAAAGCAACTCTCTCTTTGGCGCCGGCATTTTTTCGAAAAATTTAATGTTTTTCATATTTAATAATTAACTAGATTTATTTGATAATGATAAAATCATGTTAAAATAAGAAATATTATTTAATTCATAAAACAAAATAATCGCTTTTTTATATTCTTCAATATCCACAATTCTATAAGAAAGTGGAATTGGATTTATGAAGACTATACCATTTATTGCGACATTTTTCAAACCTATTCGCGACTCAAATATTTAAAACATAGTATCTAGCACCACTTTATTACAACCCCCTGTTAGTTTATCGGACCTGTCGACAATTAATGGCCACTTCAGAAAATTACTCGTAAATTAATTCAAAAAATTAAATAAATATGGTATAATGCTAATAAATAATACATTATTATTATTTTATATGAAAATAAGAGATTTTTTTGCCGGATTTTTTAGCATGGTAGTAAGCTTAGTCGGAATGACTATTATCTTTGAAATAATTATGGGATTTATCGATTCTGGCGATCCTCATAATATTTTCAGCGTAATTTACGCCTGTCTGTACTTAATAATTTCTGGATTAGTAATTACACATGATTCTAGCGATAACCAAAGCATTTACATTATCGGAGCTGTTACCGGATGGCTGCTTTGCAGCGGCTGTTTAGCTATTCTACTTTTTGCGCTTTCTAACTTTACTTAAAATTTACCATTCAACCCACTTGCAAATTATTCCGATTAAATATTTAAAAAACCATCATTTATGATGGTTTTTTGTAATTTACTGCTTCTCCAGGACTTTATCCCAAACCTTGGGATTATCAATTTTTTTTGCCAAAGATAAGGCTTGAGAGTAAGAGTTAAAGAAAATAAAAAGGACTCACGTATTCTTAAAATAGAATCATTATGGGCCCAAGGTTTTTTTTAATTACGTAGAAATAAGCTTTTGGACGCGGACTCTATTTCCTTAATTATGCCCTCTAGCACTGTAAAATCAAATGGACCATCTATTAGATAATTAGCCCATTTAGCAATATACTCTGCATCCCTGTAACTTACCGGCACGGAGGTTAAGATTGAGCGATTGCTTGAATATTCACAATCGATATCAGCACTTGCAGCACTGTTTGGATAACACAGATCCACAGCGTACCTTATGATCGATTTTTGTGGCGAAAAGGAAAGACATTTATTTATCGCTTCCGCCATCTCGTTTATAAAATTTACCGGCAATCGCAAAATTTTTCGATCCTGCGCAGATATTTCTAGTATGTCATTTTCTTCCCTGCATTCTAGAATCATTTCAAAAATACTATTCGAAAAATAATCAAAATTCGGATGATCACATCTTAGGCGATACTTAATATGCAATTGAGGACAAATTTTGCTTATTATCTCTAATATGGCCATGCCATTGCCCTCGTCTTGATAGAGACGAACAGAATAATAATGGAATTCGGCTCTTCTTTCCGGTACAAATTTTAAAGCTTTCATTTTCTCTCCATGGGTTTGTTATCGAATTGTTAAAGTAATAAAAAAATTTACCGCATTTTGTAAATTTTGTCAATTTGCTTAGTAATAAGATTCTTTAATCGACTCGAGATTTATTATTGACCAATTTGGATTTTTAAAGACTGAAAATTAAATCAAAAAAAGAGGCTAATAGCCTCTTGTTAAATTCAGCTCAAAAACTGGAATGAGCTTGAAACTTTTTTGTAATAAATAAAATTTATTCTGCCCTAATGATAATTGGCTTAAAAAATCTTTCTTGAAACTCAACTAATGATAAAATTTGTTCATCTGAATAATTAACTCCATCTGGTACAACGATTAATTTATCATCGTCATCATCTAATCTATGAATTATAGCGATACATCTGCCAGCAAATTCTTCTTTTGGCTCAAAAACTCCCAGAATATATGCGTCAACTTCTTCGCCGTCGGGAGCTAATTCATTTTTAATATAACCGTAATTAAAAGAATAATAGATACTATGCTTGGGATGTTTAGACCCCAAAACTCTATCTACTTTAACATCAACAATTTTATTTAAAAATTTAGTGGCATAATCTTTCATATGATAATTATAGCATATAGTTCTTTAACTATAAACTTATTATCAAAAACAGCCTCTACAAATGAGCTATTTAAAAGTACTCGGCGACTGAGACAAAATTAGAACAGTTTTATTATAAAAAAACCATTCATATCGAAACATGAATGGTTTAAAACATTACTTTATTAATAAGTGCATTTAGCCACAAACGGGTGCTTTGGAGTTCCATTCCAGTCAGAATAGTGCCACTGTTTTTCTCCACAGTTTGCGCAGAATCTAAGTCTAAATCCATGATCCGTTGGTTTTTTCCCAGAAGAAAGATTATAAGTTGATACTGCAACAAACTTTGATTTAGGTTTTTCTGGAGGCATTTCATTTTGATGTCCACAAGTCTGGCAAAACATTGCCTTATTACTTTCCATTGAACAGCTCCTTGTTAAATTACTATATTTTGTTTAATTATCATCAATATACCATATTTGAATAAAAATGTCAATATTATAATAAATAATTAGATAATTTAAGACTATTTTTATTTGAATTCTAGGACAAGGATTCTCGCCTCAGCGAATTCGCCGTCGCTCATTCGCTTCGTTGTCGCGGTCAGAGTTAAAGCTCCCCCGGAGCTTTAACTACGCTTCCCTTTTCGCCGCTTTTGCTAAAGCGGCTCAAGACTCGCTTCTGACCTGTTCAAATCCGCGCCTCAACGAGGCGTATAATAAAAAGAGAAGATATTATCTTCTCTTTTTATTATGCTCGGGGACAAGGATTTGAACCTCGATAGCCAGGACCAGAACCTGGAGTCCTACCGTTAGACGATCCCCGAATGTTTATTTTATAACTTCCCAACCTTCTATTCCTCCTTCAATAACTTTAAATAATTTATTCACTTTAATATTTATTTCGCCCTTAACCTTATTATAAAGATGTAAATCTCTTTTTTTTAGCTTATTTAATAAGTGCTTAAATTCATATTCAACCTGACCCTTGTTTACTTTAATTGTTTTTATATTTTTTTTCAAGGGGTTAATTTTATTAAAATCAAAATTATAGCCCCGCCGCGATGCTTCCTGATAAATAGTCGACAAATAAAAAGAAATATAAGCCATCGGATCATTCGTATTTCTAAATCGGTTTAGCTGCGGATGATTCCGATAACCAGTGGTCTTTCCCGCCAATACCTTCTGCGCTAAAAGGCCTTCGCGCCATAAAGCTAATAATCCTTGGCGGTCTAGATATTCGGGCGCAACACTCCAAAGGCGCATAGTATTTAAATTAATCTTCTTTCTTCGGCCTCATTAATGGAAATATTTGGCACTCCCGCGCTGTTTTATCCATTAAAAAACAGAAGAGACGTTCACTAAAACCGAATCCGCAAGTCGGCGGCATTCCATATTCTAAAGCTTCAACAAAATCATGATCATGTTCTTGAGCTTCCTCGTCGCCTGCTTCCTTTAATTTCTGCTGCTCTTTAAATCTTTCATCCTGGTCAAGCGGATTATTCAACTCGCTATAACCATTTCCAATTTCTGACCCGGCAATTATTATTTGAAAACGCTGGGCGATTGACCCATTATTTTCATCGCGTTTAGCAAGCGGGGAAACCGTAATTGGCGTACCGACTAAAAATCCCGGACCAGCAATTTGCTTGCGGCAATATTTCCAAAGATTATCAATTGCTCGAGTAATATTAAAGCCTTTTGGATCGTAAGCGACTTTTAATTCATTTAATTTAGCGATAATCTCCGATTCATTCGCTTCTAAAACATCAATGCCTGTCATTTTTTTAACGGTTTCTCGATAATCATAAATTTTCCATTCACCGCCTAAGTCAACTTCAAAATTTTTAATCTTAAACTTCAAAGTATTAAATGTTTCAAGGGCAATATATTTATACATTTCTTCGGTCAAGGCCATGCCCATTTTATAGTCAGCATAACCCCAATAAAATTCCATCTGGGTATAATCTTGGAGATGTTCAGCATCCATGCCTTCATTTCTAAATTGGCGTCCAATTTCAAATGTTTTTTCAAGACCCGCCACCATCAATTTCTTCTGCCATAATTCACCCATGGAAATCCGCAAATAAACATCAATATCTAAAGCATTGTGATGAGTCGCAAAGGGTTTAGCGTCAGCACCGCCAGCCATGGTTTCTAACACCGGCGTCTCAACTTCGATAAAACCCCGCTCGAGTAGAAAATTTCTTGTTGCCTGCCAGAATTTAGCGCGCTTTAAAATCATATCCCGAGTTTCCGGGTTTAAAATTATATCGAGATATCGTTTACGGAAAAGCTCATCCTCATCTTTTAATCCATACCAAGCATCCGGTATCGGCCGCAAAGCTTTAGTTAATAATTTCCAATCACTAACCATTACGCTCTTTTCTCCTTTATGAGTCAAAAAGGCATAACCGCTTACTTCAATAAAATCGGATACATCAATCAGCTTTAAAAAATTCTTATAGCTTTCAACTCCTAAATCTTTCTTAGAAAAAGCCAATTGAATATTTCCGGAAGCATCTTCTAGATTAGCGAACGCCAAATTGCCGTGTTCCCGCTTAGCGCGCAAGCGGCCAGCTAGAATAAATATTTTTTGTTCAGCCGCCAACTTTTCGAAGCCAGATAAAATCACGCTGATTAAATGATCGCGCTTAGTTATCGCAGGGTAAGGATTAATGCCCAGTGCCTTTAATTCATCCAATTTTCTTAAACGCTCTTCCCGCTCGCTTGAAACTGTTTTAAGCTCTGAATTTTCAGCCATATTTTTCAAATTATTATTTAATAAATTCCGGCCAACTACTCAATCTTAATGATTTTAAATTTTACTACGCCCCGCGGCGTTTCAACCTCAACCTGCTCTCCCTTGCGGCGATTTATAAAAGCGACGCCAAGAGGCGACTCGTTCGATATTCTTCCATTTACCGGATCAGCTTCATTAAAGCTGACAATCGTGTATTGCCTCTCGCCGGATTCGGATTTAACAGTTACCTTAGAGCCCATAGAAACCTGTTCGCCGGACACGGCATTAGGCACGATAGTCACGTTCTTTAAAGTATTGGTTAACTCTAATATATGCCCTTCATTAAGAGCCTGAGCATCCTTAGCCTCGCTATACTCGGCATTTTCGCTTAAGTCACCTAATTCTTTAGCGCGCTCAATCCGCTCAGCAATTTCTTTACGGCGCACAGTCGTTAAAAAATTAAGCTCTCCCTTTAATTTGTCATAGCCTTCTTGAGAAATAATTTGCTCATTCATAATTTTATATTTATAGAGGTTATTGATGAATTTATTAGAATTTAATATACCTTATCCCGCCAAATTAAACAAGAGGCAATAACCAGAAAACCAATGCCGAGCGGATGGTTAAGATACGGCGTAAAAATATTCGTCACCATTAAGAAAATTATACTCACCCCAA
>Ga0209340_1001908_pt1 | contig 13199 bp, 16 predicted proteins | sample EPASupsiteSAE323_FD_187266 | JGI IMG/M metagenome (GOLD analysis project Ga0209340, IMG submission 187266) | Bioremediated contaminated groundwater from EPA Superfund site, New Mexico - Sample SAE3-23 (SPAdes) (version 2) | ecosystem: Environmental > Aquatic > Deep subsurface > Groundwater >... | reverse complement strand
TACGAATGAAAAATTTGAAGTTTTAAAATGTGGAACTATTAAAAATAAAACAATATTAGAACAATATGCAATTGTCTCAATTCTAATCAAGGAATATAAAATTGATGTAGTTGCAATTGAAGATATATTTTTTGGGTTAAATGCAAAAACATTAAAAGAATTGGCAAAATTACATGGTGCAATTAACTTATTATTAGAACAAAATAAAATACCTTATCACTATTACAGTGTAATGACAGCAAAAACAACAGCTTTAAGTGGTATTAAAACAAAAGATATTGATGGTAAAAAGAAAACGGCACAAGAGTTAAAAATTGAAGTACAAAAATCAATGTTTAATATTTTTGGTGAATTTGCTGATAAGAAAGAATTAGATATTTCTGATGCAAGTTCAATTGCCTATACTTATATACAAAAAGAGTTAAAAAAATAGAAGGTGTAAAATGGATTCAGTTAAAATTGGTGGAATTGATTATTCAATTAGAAATGATTGTGATGAATATTTAGATGGTGCAAAAATAATGGGTGAAATTAATTTAGTAACACAAACAATATCTATTGATAGTAAACTAAAAAAGCAACGTAAAGAACAAGTGTTAGTACATGAAATAGTTCACGGTTTGCTGTATGAAATGGGTAATGAAGATTGGAACAATGAAGAATTTGTAAATCCGTTTTCTAACATTCTTTATCAATTGTTAAAAGATAATAAAATAAATTTTAATGAATAACACCTGATAAGGTGCTTTTTTTATGGAGATTTTTCAAATTGTCCAAAACGTATTGAATGACATTAAAAGCTATATGGATATATTCAGTCATACGGACTTTAAACGGAGGGTTAAAAAATGGAAGTAAATGAACAAACAGAAATACAAACAGAGCAATCACCTATTGATACAAATACTAGTAACAGTACAGTAGTTGATAATAAAACTTTTTCTCAAGCTGAATTAGAAGAACAAATCAGTAAACGTCTTGCAAGACAAGAAAAATCTATCAGAAAACAAATAGAAACAGAATTTGAAGAAAAAGTTAAAAAACAAAATATGTCAGAAGTTGAAAAACTTATTGCAGAAAAAGATGAAGTAATTAATAAAGCAAGTGAAAAAATGAAAACCGCAAATGAAAGATTATTGAAAGCAGACTTTAAAATTGTTGCTAATGAATTAGGCATTGTAGATTCAGAAGTTGCTTATATGCTTATTGATAAAACTGAACTACAAGATGAAGATGGTAATGTAAATGTAGAAGAAATGAAAAAATCTTTAGAAACATTAATTGCAAGTAAACCTTATTTAAAAGGGCAAGTTCAACAACAAATTGCTAATCTTCCTGCAAGTCCTTCTTTTAAAAGTAAGGCAACAGAATTAGATGTTTTAAAACATCAACATCAAGAGGCTATAAAAAGCGGAAATTTTTTACAGCAAATAGCAATCAAAAATAAAATTAATGAATTAAGTAAATAACGGGGGTAATTAAATAATGGCTAATATTAACGCAACAGGTACAGTTTTTAACTTACCAAATTACAGTGGGGAACTATTCACCGCAGATGCTACACAAACACCTTTTTTAAGTATGATTGGTGGTTTAACTAATGGAGGTTTACAGGCAGATAATTTTGAATTTGCAACATCAAGTTTATATTCATTTCCAACAGCATCACAACCTGCAATTTCTGAAGATGGTTCTTTAACAGCACCTACAGCTACTTCTTATGTAAGAAGTCAAGCAACTAATGTTACACAAATTTTCCACGAAAAAGTAAGCGTATCTTACGAAAAACTTTCTAATGGTGGTCGTTTAAGTGGTGTTACAGGTAATGGTGCAACAAACAATGCACCAAGTGAAAAAGATTTTCAAATTGCATCAGCACTTCAAAAAATTGCAAGAGATGTAAATTATACATTAATTAATGGTGTATATCAAAAAGCAACAGCATCAAATGTTGCTAACAAAACACGTGGTTTAATTGATTTATGTTCAACTACTAATACAATTGCAGGTGCAGGTGCTACATTAACAAAAGCAATGATACAATCTTTACTTTTAGAAATGTACAATAATGGTGCTACTTTTAGCAACATGGTAATGTTCGTCAATGGTTTTCAAAAACAAAAAAATAGTGAAATTTATGGTTATGCTCCAACGGATAGAAATGTGGGTGGGTTGAACATTAAGCAACTAGAAACAGATTTTGGTAACATTGGTATTTGTTTAGATAGATTTGTTCCTGCCAATACTGTATTACTTGCTGAAATGTCTGTAATTGCTCCTGTATTTCAACCTGTTCCTGCAAAGGGTAACTTCTTTTATGAAGAATTGTCTAAAACAGGTGCAAGTGAAGAAGGTCAAATTTATGGCAAAATTGGTTTAGACCACGGTCCCGCCTTTATGCATGGTACTATCACAGGTTTAGCAACTGTATAAAAATAATAGGAAGGATTAAAAACCCTTCCTTTTTTATATAAATTGGAGGTAAACAAATGAAATTTTTCGGCAATGGTCTTGTATGGGATAAAGAAAATAGTAAAAATCTTTTAAAATTTGTAGATGGTATATTTGAAACAAGTGAAGATTATATTATAAAAATTTTACAAGATTTAGAATATGAATTTGAAGAAGTAGAAGAAAAAGTAGAACAAGCAGAAAAAGAAATAGTAGAAGAAGTAAAAAAAGTAGCAGGTAAAGTAAAGAAAACAGTAACAGGTGATTAATATGGATGAAGCGACAGCATTAATTAACATTAAGACTGAATGTAAGTTATTAGCAGAAGTTTTTACAGATACAGAATTAATTTATTTTCTGAATAAATATAAAGTAGATACAGAATACAACATTAGAAAAAGTATTTATAGTGCATTAACCTCTTGCCTATCTACCGAAGCTCAAGCTTTTTCAAGGGGTAGTATTTCTGTTACAAATGTAGATTTAATTAAACTTAGAAATATGTTTGCATCAAGCGGAACAGTTGGTGTTTATCGTGCGTAAATTAAGATTTACTGAAACTATAGATATTCAAGTACAAGAAGCAACACAAACACAAAATGAAATAGGTGAAATAATTAATGAATGGGTAAATGTTAGAATGATAAAAGCTGAAATACAACCTTTAACTGTTAGTGTAAAAAGAGGTATTGCAGGTATTGCAGAAACATCTACACATTTATTATTTACAACTGATGCAATTAAAAGTAATCAAAAACTAATAACACCTGATGGTGTTTTTTTTATTGTGCAATATGTTGAAAAATGGACTACTTACAGAAAAGCGGTGCTTGAATTGTGTAGGTGTTAATTATGCAGATAGAAGGTATGAATAATTTATTGCAAAACTTTAAAAACATTAAAGAAACATTACCTGTTGCAATGGCAAGCGGTATGGCTGTTTTAACAAAAGAAATTGCAGAAGAAGCACAATTAAACCATTCATTCAATAATCAAACGGGCAATCTTGAAGCATCAATACAACCATTGCCTGTAATTACAGAAAATGGTGAAATATTAGGACAAGTAAAAGCAGGTATGGAATATGCAAAATATGTTGAATTTGGTACATCTAAAATGCAAGCAAGACCATTTTTGACAACGGCAATAGAAGCAAACCAAAGCAACATAATAGAAACAATGAAAGCTGTAATAGAAAGAGCAAATCAAGTAGTAAAAGTAAAATAGCAAAAATAATGGTGATTATATGAAGAATGTAAAGATGGATATATTTAATGCTTTAAAAACTAATCAAACATTAATAGATTTAGGTATAGAAAGTAAACAAATAAATATAGGTTTTGCTCCTATTATTCAATCAAAACTACCTGCCATTAACTTTTGGCAAGTAACGGGAACTAGTAGTATTGCAGATGGTAAAATGTGTGAATTTAAGGAAATTTATAGTTTTGATATTTTTGCAAAAACAATGATAGAAACAGAAAATATTGCATTAGTAATTAATGCTATTTTGAATGAAATGAATTATGTAATAAGTATGAATAACAATACAGATTTGTTTGAAGAAGATACAAAAATATATCATAAGGCACTAAGATATAAAATTTTATCTTAGTGTTTTTATAATTTATAGGGGGAAATAAAAAAATGGCAGATAATAAAGCAGGTTTATTTGGTGTAAAAGATGCTAAAATACAAGTATTATTAACGGATGTAGAAGGTTCAGCACCAACTTATGGAACTGAAATTGATGTTCCTGGTATTAAATCTTTAACACTTAAAAAGAATATTACAACTAAAGATAATAAAGGTGATGAAAAGATTTTAGATACACAAAATCTATTTGATAGTGTAAGTGTGTCATGGGAAAATGCAGAAGTAAGTTTAGATGTTATAAGTGCAATTTTAGGTGCAGAACTAAAAACAACAGGAACAGGTGAAACATTAGTAGTATCCGTAACTGAAACAACTGAAACCACAGGGCAATATTTTAAGCTTATAGCAAGACCTAAAAAAGCAGGAAGTTATGAAGATGCTGTAATTGTAATTCATAAAATTATGGGTACAATGGAATATTCATTAACAGGTGAAGATTTTGCAAAGTGTTCTTTTAGCGGTAAAGGAATTGCAATAAAAGGAACGCTGGCAGATGGTGCTAATGCTGTAATGAAAACAGTTTTTTCAAATGCACCTATAACAGTTTATTAAAGTAAAAAAAGTATACAAATGATATAAAAGTGAAGTAAATGATAAAAGGGTAAGTTAACAAATAATGTTTAACTTATCCTTTATTTTTTTAACTAATAATTTTCTCAAAGCTTATATAACACAAAGAAATAAGATAATAGGATAGATATAATCAATAATATTAAGATGAATAGAAGAATGATGTAAAAGTATCATTTAAAATATATAGTAAAGAAGTAGTAAACAAATAGGAACAAAAGTAATAATGGAAGTATATTTTATAGCTAATTAAATCTAAAAAGTAGCGTTTTAATATAAAAAGTAGCATTTTATAGCTGTTTAGTGTGCTTCTCTCTTAAAAATGTCAAGGATTATTTTTTTAGTTAACAAATTAATTTAAATGGAGTGATAGAACAAATGAAGATTAGTGAATTATTGCCTGAAACTAAATATATTAAAGTTGATGGTGTAGAATATGAATTAAAATATAATATGTATGCAATGTGTGAATTGGAAAAGCATCCTGTTAATGATAAGATACCTAAAATATTAAGTTTGGTTTTTGAAAGTAAAGAAGATAAAAGTATTAAAAGTGCTGATTTAATTGATTTTATTTATAGTGGTTTAGTTGGTGCAGGTAAAGGTAAATCATTAATTTCTAAAGAAACATTCTTTGAAATGTCAATGTTGGAAATTGGTTCAATGGTTGTAAATGCTTGTATGTCTTATGTTGATACATTACCTATTCCTGAACAGGTAAATAAATTAGAAGTTATTGAAAGTCAATCAACGAGCAAAAAAAAAGTAGTGAAATAGATTATGCATATTATTATTCTTTTATAATTTTGAAATGTCATCAATCAAAAGAATTTTTTATGAATTTAACAACAAGAGAATTATATAGTTTATTTATTTGTAATGCTGAAATGAATGGAATTAAAACAGAATATGATGATATAACAGATTTTTAAATATTACCCAAAACATATCATTTTGGGTAATATTTTATTTATAATAATCGTAATATCTGACTTTGTAGTCTGGTAAAGTAACATATAAGGTTGTATAATTACACATAAGGAAGCGAATTGTGTAATTAAAGGGGATGTTTTATAATGTTGCCAACCAAGACAAACACCAAACATTTAGCAATTGCAATGAATAGTAAGTTACCTAAGTATTTTACAAGGGATGAAGTAAAAATGATTTTATCGGATAAATTAAAAAGTGAAGATTATAAATCATATTTTTTAACATTCTTATTGTGGCGAACAGGATTAAGAATATCAGAAGCATTATCAATTAAAGTATCTGATATTGATTTTTCAAATCACATATTAATAATAAAGACATTGAAACGTAACAATCATTATAGAACTATACCATTGCAGAACGACTTACTTGGTGAAATTGCAATATATATAAATACCAATCAATTAACGAGAAGTGATTTATTATTTAAGGTAACGAGAAAAACAGCTTACAATTGGATTGAAAAAGCTTGTAATGAAGCAGGGTATAATGATGAAAGATGTCATCCACATACGTTCCGTCATTCATATGCAATTAATTTAATTAGTCAAAACACACCAATCACAATTGTTCAAGATTTATTGGGACATGCAGATATAACAAAGACTTTAATTTATACAAAGATACTTGGTGTAAATGCAAGTAAATTCCTAGATGCAGTTATTTTTTAATAATGTATATTAACTACCATTAAACAATGGTAGTTTTTTTTATGTTCAAAAACAGGGGGTGGTAAATATATGGCAGATACAGAAGTTGGTTCATTGATAGTCAAAATTAAGGGTGATGTAACGGATTATAAAAATAAATTAAGTGAAATGGAAAATACAACAACTTCTTCAACATCTAAATCAACACAAGTTTTAAATAAATTGGAAAATGGCTTAATGACATTAACGGCAGGACTTGCCACGTTTGCAATGGCAAGTATGAAAAGTGCTATGGAATGGGGTAAAGCTGTAAATACTTTTTCAAATACAACAGGACTTGCAGGAACAGAAGCATCAAAACTATTAACAATAATGAAAAAGAGCGGTGTTAATGCTGATGAAGCAAGTGGTATGTTTGCTAAGTTTGCAAAAAATATATATAGTGCTGATGAAGCAATGCAAAAGGCAACAGCAAGTGGCGAAAAATCTAATGATAATTTAAGTAAGTTAGGTATTACAGCAAGAAACAACAATGGCACTTTTAAAACTAGTTATGAACTATTTATGGAAGTTAAAAATAAAATTGGTGCAATGAAAGACGGTATAGAGAAAACCAATTTAGAAATGGAACTGTTTGGTAAATCAGGTACTAAGATGCATGAAGTTCTTAATATGTCATCAGAAGAAATGCAAAAAGTTATTGATAAAGCTGAAACAATGGGTACTATTATAGATACTAAAACGGCAAAGGCTTGGGTTAATTTTGATAGAAGTTTAAAAGCTGTTAAAGGTTCATTAACTGCAAATGGTATAGCAATTGGTAATGAAATGTTGCCTAAACTACAACAATTAGTAGGTTCATTGCAGAATGTTATTGGGTGGTATGTTGCGTTAAATAAGGCACAAAAAGATAATATTAACACTATGATTAGTTTTATCGCTTATAGTGGGACAGCCGTACTTGCTTTAAGAGCGGTAGGGTTAGCAGTTGGTTTTGCCGTTAATCCTTGGGTAGCATTAGCAGTTGCAATTGCAGGTGCTACAATGGCGTTAGCAAATTTTTTAGACCAAAAAAATAAAGTGAATTCTTATGACCCAAAAGCAGAAGTATATGAAACGCAAAATGAAGATGGTTCAATTTCATATCAAAAAAAGATACAAACAAAAGAAATGTTTATGGACGATTGGAAAACAGGTAGACAACATGAAGAAGTTGTTGAAAGTAAAGTTGATTTATCACCTGCTGAATTAGAGGAACATTTAAAATACAAGGCAAATCCTGAAAAATATACAACACCTGAAATGCAAATTCCTGATATTCCAAGTGGTGGCGATATAGGTGGAGTAGGTGGAGCAGATGGTGGTAGTGCAGGAACGGCACAAACACAACTACAGCAATATGTTGAAACATTTAGTAAGTTGGAAACTTTATGGGATAAACAGGTACAAAACGGAACTATAAGTAAAGAGCAACAAGCCAATTTAATTAAAGATGAAATTGAAGGACTTAATAAAATTGCTGTTAATCAAGATGAAGTTAACGATAAGGAACTTGCTGTTTATGATTTAAAAGGTAAGTTGTTGCAGGTTGAAAAAGATAAAATAGAATTAAATCAAGCTGAAGCAGATAGAGATTATTCAGCAAAAAAAATTAATGAAGAAGAATATTATCAAAAGAAATTATCTAATTTGCAAAAGACAAGGGATTTGGCTGTTAGTTGTAGCAATGAACAGTTGAAAATTGAAAAAGAAATTTATGATTTACAAAATGAACACGCAGAAAAACAATATGCAATAGATAATGAACACATTGATAATTTAAAAGAAATAGCAAAAGATAATTTAAATATTGAAGCAGAACAATTAAGACATCAAACAGCATTAAGCAATATTAAAAATAAAACAGGTTCAACTAATGCAACATTAACAAGAGAATTTAACAATAAGAAAGCAATGTTAGAAAAAGAAAATAATTTAGAATTAAATGCTGTTAATGAACATTTGAAATTAATGGAAAAGAATAACAAGAAAGATACAGATGAATATAGAAGAACATTACAAACTAAAGAAGCATTGCAACAAGAATTTAATGCTAAAAATCTTGCTAATGAAAATGCATTAGCGGAAAATCTTGCAGAGTTAAAGCAAAAAAATGTTGATAGTTGGAATGATATGTTTAGTGATTTGATTTTAGGCACTAAAACAGAACAAGATATATTAAAAGACCAATGGCGAGATTTTGTAAATTTTATAATTGCCCAAACATTTAGGATAGAGGCAGAAAGTAATATATTTAAAATGGTTTTTGGATTTGGTACAGGTTCAAGTGATAATGATAATGCACTTGCAAGTGCAGGTGGTTCATTATTTAGTGCTGCTGGTGGTTGGGATGAAGTACCGCACGATGGTGCAAAAGCCGTTTTGCATAAAAAGGAAATGGTATTATCAGCACCTTATGCAAATGTTATACGAGATATTGCAAATGGTAATATTACACCTTATGCAAACAATAATAATACAGTTGCAAGTACGGGAGATACAAATGTTTATGTAACTATTTCACCTAATTTCCAATCCTTTGACCCTGCAACAGGTCAAGAAATGTTTAAGCAACAATTACCAATGATAGAAAATCATATAGTAAATAGTATGCAAAATAAATCAGGTTTTCGTAATGTAATAAAAAATATAAAGTAAAAAGACATAAAACATAATTTATAAAGTGTAAGCGTATTTAATATATACGCTTTTTTTATTTAAAGAGGTGGGAAAATGGATATATTTAATATTAAATATAATTCAGCTTATCAATCAAGTATTCAATTTAAAACGCAATTAACAAATGAATATACAGCAAATGAACAAAGAAATAGTTTGTGGACAAATCCGCTAAGTAGTTGGACATTGCAATTTGAAAAAACACCTGAAGCTTTTAATAATTTAAAGGCTTTTTTTGTTGCCCAAAAAGGTAAAGGTAAAGCTTTTTATTTTACTTGGGAAATAGATAAGGGTGGAGATGGGCAACAGTATAAAGTTAGATTTGATACAGATATTTTAGATTTTAATATGCAAGTTACAAATAAAAATGGTTATGCAACATTTAGCCTGAAACTTGTGCAGGTGAAATAATTAAAAATTGAAATAAAGATAAAAACCGCTTTGAGAAAAAGCGGTTTTTTATATTGTAGGTGAAAGATATGTCTAAAAATATAAGTCCTGTTTTAGAAAATTTAGCAAAAAAGAATGAAATAGCAACAAGAACATTAGTTATTATATATACAGAAGATAAGGATAATAATATTTTTAGGTTTGTTGTTGGGGATGAAGAATTAAATTTTGAAGGTAATTTATATATTCCTGCTTCAATAAAACGTGGAGAAATTACAATAAATTCTGATGGTAGCAAAGAACAAGTTGATATTAATTTTGGAAATTCAGATTTAAGTTGGGCAGGGTATGTTGCAAACAATGGAAGTAATTTAAATGGTAAAAGGTGCTTGATTGAAGAATTATTTATTGAAAACCTAGAAGAAGGTTCAATAAATTTATTTACAGGTGTAATTAATAAATTAAAAATGAACAGTGGCGAATTTCAATTTGTTGTAGAACGTGAAGGAATTAATTTTGACCAACAAACGCCATATTTTACTTATGACGTTCATTGTCCTTATGTTTTCAAAGATGAATTTTGCCAATGTGCAAACGTTAGTTTTTTTAAATGTGATGGAACATTAAAAAATTGTGAAGAAAGAGGAAATATAGAAAGATTTGGTGGGCATCCTTCAATTCCTGAACAGATGGTGATTAAATGATAAATATTGAAGATAAAGTAGAAGAATTAAAAAAATATGTTGGAACTAAATTTGAAATGGAAGATGAAAGAGGTAATGCAGTAGGTTGTGCATTACCTCTTTATTTAATGTTTCCCGATTTACCAAAATTTAATTTTAAAGAAAGAAACATAAATGCTAAAAATCATTTCAATTTTGTTTTTAGTTTACTAACAGAAGGTATGAATGAAGTTAATTTAAATGAAATTCAAATAGGTGATGTGATTGCAATTCAATTGCCTATTTATAAAACATTACATCTAGCAATTTACTTAGGCAATCAAAAAATATTCCATTGTTTAAATATAGGCAATGGAACAGCAGAAATTTGTGATATTTCATTTATGGAAAAGCATATAAAGGGGGTGTTCACGTGGGTTTTTTAGTGCCGTTTTTGGGAACGTTTATAGGAAAATTACTAACTTCTTATGCATTAAATGCAATTACAAATAAACTATTTGGAGCAAAACAAAAAAGTTCACAGTCACAAAGTCCAACTTATAGTTTTGGAGCATTGCAAACACAAGCTAATAATACATTAGTTATGCCACTTGTTTATGGAAAAGTAAAAATGGCAGGAAATGATATTTGGGCAAGTGCAGAAGGTACTACACAAAGTCGGCTAATTGGTTTTGGATTTGGTAAGATTAGTGGATTTGAAGATATTAGATTAAATGATATTGATATAACCACTTTAGGTAATGTTAATTATTCTACTTATGTTGGTGATGGAGTACAGCAAATTGATAAGAGGGTAACAGGTACTACACAAACCGATAAGGCAAAACTTGTAGGTGGTTTAAAATATGATGCTTATTTAGCTGTTACGGCAACAGCTAACGATAGATTAAATGGAAATTATAATGTTACAACTGTTGTAAAAGGTAGATTAGTTAGAATATATACAAATCCTTCAACTTATACAGTCGCATGGAGCGATAACCCTGCATGGTGCATTTTAGATTTTATGATTCACTACAATGGTTGTGCAACACGAATTGAAGATATTGATATTCAAAGTTTTATTGATAGTGCTGTATATTGTGATGAACTTATTGCTCTTGCAGATGGTACAACACAAAAAAGATTTACATTAAATCTTGCAATCGACGAAAAGAAAAGTAAGCAGGATTGGCTAGATGAAATGTTAATAGTTTGCCAAGGGTATAAGACTTATAACAATGGTAAACATGGTATTTTAATAGATAAACCTGCAATTGTAAGTCAAATTTTCGACATTCAAAAAGATGAAGATTTACAACTTGAATGGGCAGATATTAATAATGTTTTAGAAAAAGTACAAATAACATATTTAGACCCTGCTTATAAATGGGCAAAAGTTGGTGCTGTTGCTACTTGGGGAACTTTTCAAAATAGAAGTCCAATTTCAAAAATTGTAGAAATGTATGGTGTTACTAATTTTAATCAAGCAAGTAGATTAGCATTGTTTTATTTAAAACAAACACAAACCTGTAGAACAACATACATCTACAAAACTAATAAACGTGCAATAAATAGAACAATTGGTGATGTAGTAGAAATCAATGACCCTATACGCCAAATTCAAGGCATTAAGTGCAGAATAATGGCAATTAGTAATAGTCAAGATGACACTATTATTTTAACAATGAATGAATATAATGAAAATCTTTATGCTGATACATTAGGTAGTATTGCACCAACTGTTTATACAACTTCATTACCAAATCCTGCAAGTGTTGTAAGTGTTGCAAATGTAAGTATAGAAGAATATTTTAAAGAAGCAGATTATGGAAGAACAATAAATATTTTAGAATTATCTTGGGTTGGAAAAGAATATAATTATAAAGAAGCAGAAGTTTATATTTATGATGAAAACAATAGTATCTCTATGCTTGGTAGTTCTTTAAATAATTTAGAATTTAATGCTGTTGCTACTAATACAAGTATATGGAAATTAATAAATAAGGGTGCAGATAGAGTTTATGTTTCGAATTTAACAAAAGGAGTTACTTATAAATTAAAAATTGTAGCTATTAATAGTTATGGAATTAAAGAAGATTTTGATACTGCAACTGTTATAGAACACAAAGTTATAGGTAAAACATTAACACCATCAACGCCAAGTGGATTATTTGTAAATATTACAGACAAATGTGAATGGCATTGGAATGTGCAAGAAGAAAACGTTGATTTTTGGGAATTAAGAAGTGACGAAAATGCAGGTAATGAAATTGGATTATATCTAAAAAGTCAAAATAATAAAAATTACTTTACACCACCTTCTCGATTTGGGAAGGTTTTTTTATATGCACATAACAGAAATAATTTTTATTCAAGTCCTTGTATTTTAGAATATAACAAGGTTGCACCTGTAACACCTACAAACGTTACTATTGCAGATATATTTCAAGGTGTAATAATTACGTGTGATTCCTTACCTGCATTTTGTGTAGGTATAAATGTGCATATAAATGATGGAACAGGGGATAAAGTTTATTTTAGTCCTAATAATAGTTATACTTTTAAAACTACAGGTGGAATTTTTGATATTCAAATTTCATATGTAGATATTTTTGGAGAAGGTGAAAAAACTACAAAAATACAAAAAGTAATTCAATCAACAATTAATCCTGCATTGTTATCTGCTGAAAGTATTAGTTTGGATAAAATGGATGCTGATATAAAAACAGCATTGATAAAAGCACAAAATACAATAGATATTGCCACTTTGGATTCTGCTATTGCTGAAATAAAACAAGAAACAGATAGTATAAGTGCTACAGTTGCAACTAAAGCAAATTTAGCAGATTTGACAATTACCAATAATAGTATTGCAAGTGTTGTTACAGATTTACAAACTGCTAATACAACTATAGTGCAAAATACAAATGATATACAATTAAGGGCAACGAGTGCTGATTTAATATCTTTAATTAATGTATCACCCGAAACAATTTCATTAAAAAGTAAACTTGTGCATATTGCAGGGGATACGCTAATTGAATATTATCATCAAAATGAGCCATGTGTGTACTTTTCGGGAGCCACCCTGTGCATCAAATAAAAC
>Ga0209340_1001898_pt1 | contig 13250 bp, 12 predicted proteins | sample EPASupsiteSAE323_FD_187266 | JGI IMG/M metagenome (GOLD analysis project Ga0209340, IMG submission 187266) | Bioremediated contaminated groundwater from EPA Superfund site, New Mexico - Sample SAE3-23 (SPAdes) (version 2) | ecosystem: Environmental > Aquatic > Deep subsurface > Groundwater >... | reverse complement strand
TCCTGTAATATCAACTTCTTGGAAAACATCCCTTCCAATAAGCTCTGAAGATACCTGTCCGGTTATCGCAACCAAAGGAACCGAATCCATATACGCGGTTGCTATTCCGGTTATTAGGTTAGTTGCTCCAGGCCCCGACGTAACAATACAAACTCCGGTTTTCCCCGTTACGCGCCAATAACCACTCGCCATGTGAGCTGCGCCTTGTTCCTGTCTGACCAGAACGTGCTTGATTTTGGCATTAATCAGTTCATCATATACAGGACATATTGCAGCACCTGGATACCCAAAAACCAGGTCCACGCCTTCCGTTTCTAAGGCTTTGATTATAGCTTTTGCTCCTGTCATTTTCATACTTTTCACACCTCTCAGGTTGTAATAAAAAAGTCCTCCGTCCAAGTATATAATATATAGGGACGCAGGACGCAACTTTATTTCCTTCACAGCTTTCATACATGATTCTTAGAATTATGAATATTTTAACAGTTGGATTTTAACTCTGTCAATCTTTTATTATTATATACATTAATAATTTTTATGCTTTATTTCTTGGGTCGAAATTTGTCGAATTATTTTGTTGTATTTTGATTTGGAAAATTTTATAATAATTAACAAGTACATACTTAATAATATCACAAGAAATTACAGAAATTTAAACGCAAAGTAGTATTACTTTAGTCTATTGGAGGGATTGCATGTTTTATCTCGGCGAAGCAGTTGATAAGGTCTTTCTGATTTCTATTCAGAAAATGCTTATACAACCAACCGAAACCTTTGTATGTATATATGAAAGAGATGGCTCATGCTTATCTGTAGAACTTTACCCTTCATTTTCATGCTCTTGCTTTAATAAGAGAGAGGAAGCTCTAATCACTGATAAAAAGCTATGCTCTGGTTTGATGTCTAAGTTGCCAAAAAAGCTCTTAGGCAAAGCCCGTACAGTCAGAATAAAATGTTCCTGCGGGATTGATATCTTAATTATACCAATAAAATATTCGCAGAAAGTAATAGGCTATATTTCCATTGGTGTTCCTACAACTACCTTCCTTGACAATTCTATGCCCCCCTTATTGAGCAATATAAAGCCAGGCCTTTCTAAGCCAATAAAAAATAGGTTTTCTTTAGAGCTTAGAAAAATATTAACAACGCAGCTAAAGGAAGCCTGCAAAATAATCTCCGCATTTTACGCCGAAAAAATCAAATGTCAAGTAGGCAGTTCGATTCTTTCTTGTGAAGATTTTCAATCTTTGTTTCAAAGTGTTGTAAGCGACGCACCCGGATGTGTTACCGTGTTTAAAAAGACAGGAAAAGATTTACGCGTTATCTATGGCAATAGACTTACTCTTGAATATTATAAAGTTGATTCATTGGAGCAGCTTAAAGGGAAAAGCATTAAAGACATTCTTCCCGATTACAAAAATATTCTTGATACGCACCTCAAAGCAATCGAATCAGGTAAAACGATAAAAATAAAGGAGTTTATGGTTAGCGACCCTCTTACGAATCTTCCGAGCTGGTGGAATATTAATGTAGCACCCTATTACGAAGGCGGTAGAATTATAGGCAGCGTCTCCCTTCGAACTGAAATTACCGAACATATCCTCGCCAGAATCAAACTGCAGGAATTATCAAATGAATTCCATGAAAAATCTAGTCAGCTTGAGGCTGTTATTGATAATATCTCTGAAGGTCTTGTCTTCTGTGATAAAGAGGGACATTATCTTTTTTGGAACAAAGCCGCATATAGGATATTAAATGTAAAAAACAAAGTCGATAGAATTGGTCAAACAAAAGATTTTTTTTCTTTGCACCATTTAGACGGAAGGCTTGTTCCCATAGAAGAATATCCTATTCAAGCAGTTTTTAAAGGCTTGCCAATAAAAGACAAAGTTTATACCGCTATTCTTAAAAATGCTTCTCGCGAAAAAAGATTTCTTTTATTTAATGGAAAGCCAATTTATGATAATAATAACAATTTTATGTTCGGGTTGATTACTTTTAGTGATATTACTGAAATCAACGAACAAAATAAAAAAATTGAAGAACAGTGGAATTTTATTAATCGTGCTCTCGATCAATTGGAATTACCTGTCTTTGTAATAACCTATCCCGATCTTAAATTTGTTCTAGTAAACAAACAAACTAACTTAATTGTTAACTCTATCCTTGGGAAAAAGGTTTCTAAGAGCAATATTATAGCTCAAGATATATTCTCAATTTTAAAATTAGAAAATGTAGATGATATTGGAAAGTTTTTCTTATTTTGGGGAGAAAACAGCAATGAGTCAGCAAGTAACGTCCGCACAATAAATTTGACTATAAACAAAAAACTCAGATACTTTACTGTTATAAATACCCCTATACATAATAACAAAAAAGAAACCACACATATTATTTGTAGTGCCTTTGAAATAACAAATTCTATGGAATACAGTAAGAAGCTCGAGGAAATGTCTCGATTGAAAGAAGAATTTTTTGCAAACATGTCTCATGAGTTCAGAACTCCATTAACCGTTATACTGGGAGCGCTTCAAATGTTGAGTTGTACGGAACCATCAGCCGACCCAAAAGAGCAGCAGGTAAAGACTTCGAAATATTTGGCTATTATGAAGCAAAACTGTCACAGGCTGGTTAAGCTTATAAATAACCTCTTGGACGTTACAAGAATAAATTCAGATTATTTGCTTCTTTGCTTACAGAATATTGATATTGTTTCTCTTGTAAAAGAAATAACCATGTCTGTTTCTGATTACATATCACAAAAGAATATTTTACTTAGCTTCTCCTCAAATGTTAAGGAAAAAATAATATCAGTTGACATAGACAAAATAGAACGTATTCTTTTGAACCTCTTGTCCAACGCAGTTAAATTCACTCCGGAAGGAAATAAGATTTTTGTTTCTCTGAAAGACAAAGGAGCACACGTTGAAATCAGGGTAAAGGATACCGGCGTAGGGATTCCACAAGAAAAACTTGATATAATATTTGAGAGATTTAGACAGGTAGATAATGTCTTAACAAGAAAGAATGAAGGAAGCGGCCTTGGTTTGTCTCTTGTAAAATCACTTGTTGAAATGCACAGCGGAAAAATAAGTGTAAAAAGTCGTGTGGACAGAGGGACCGAATTTATAATCACTCTTCCACTCTCTCCTTCTAGTGATTTTTCACAGATGCCCGCTGCTACTATTCACCACGATCGTGATATTAGCGAGGTTATTAATATTGAGTTTTCGGATTTGAATTTAAAATAAATTGGAAAAGGAGGGACGTATTTTATACGTTCCTCTTTTTATGTTATAATTTTAATATTAATACTAAGTCGGGAGATAAAAGTATGAGTTTTCTTAAAAATTTGCTTTTAAAATTTATAAAGCCCTCTTTGCCAAAAGAAATTCAAATTCTGAGTGATTCATGCAATACTATCTTTCAGAGAATCTTTAACAAGTGCCGCAGAGAGCTTGGGCAGGAACTTATAGAGGTAATAAATATCAAGAAGAATGCTGTTGAAAACCTTAGCGCTGATGAAAATAACGCAAGCATGAAAGCACTTTTAGTAAAAAAGATTCTCGTTTTGACAGAAGCTTACCTAACTCTAGCCGAAAACCATGCAAACTGTATGGAAGGCTCAAGAAATCTTTCGACCGCAGAGTCGACCTCTTCTGACCTTATAAAGACAAACCGTGAGAAACTTGCCCAGATAGCATCATTGCTTAAATCTCTCAATGTTCAGTTAAATCTTAATTCTGATAGTTGTCTTACTGAAGATATTGAAGAAACAATCAACGAAGCACTTGCTCTAAATAATGTACTTGATGAAAACTATAAGAGGAAGCTATAAGCAGGCAAAAGTGTTAGCCGCGATAGGCATCGGGTAAACTTTATATGTACGGAGGATGAAAAATGGATTTGAAAGTTTTAGAAGCCCTTAAGTTCAAATACCCTTTCCGCAAACATCAAATCATGATTCTTGAGAAATTCGATAAGGTCTTAGGCGCACGTCAGAATTCAAGGTTAAAATATCATATCGTTTCTCCACCCGGTTCAGGAAAAACAATAGCCGGAATCGAAATAGCCATAAGGCTAAAGGCTCCTGCTTTAATAATGTGCCCAAATACAGCTATTCAAGGACAGTGGATGGACAAGGTTAAAATGTTTGTTCCAGATGATTCTGATATTCAATTAAGCTCTCTGGTAAGTTCAGATCCCAATGAATTAAAATTTCTTAATGTTTTCACATATCAATCTTTAAGTATTCCAGACAATAGTGATGAGTCTGAAATAATAATTGCAGAAAATCTTTGGGCTGATGCTTTAAGTAAATCATCAGGCATCCCTATCGAAGAATCCTTGGATAGAATATATAAAATGAAGGATTCAAATGCAGAAAGCTATGCAAAAGAGCTTTCCAAATATACAAACAAGCTTAGGCATCAAAACCTAAAGGATACGGCTGTTGACTTGTTTGAGATACTTCACCCAAATGCAAAAAAGCTCATCATGAGCTTGAAAAGCAGCGGTATAAAGACCATGATTTTTGACGAGTGCCACCATTTGCAGAATTATTGGGCTCTGGTGATGGCAGAAATTGCACAAAAACTTGAAATCAGCAATCTGATTGGTTTAACAGCAACTCCACCCATAACCGACGATAAGGAAAAAATGGAATGCTACACTACTCTTCTTGGCGATATAGATTTTCAGATTCCAACCCCCGCGGTTGTTAAGGACGGAATGCTCGCTCCATACCAAGATTTGGCTCTCTTTTGTGTTCCTCTCCCTGAAGAATATGAGTTTATAAAAAACAGTCATTTAAAATTCCAAGAACTTACTCTTTCATTTGATTCGCAAAATTCTGACTTTTATTTCTGGATTTCTGACCGAATAATCAACAGGAAGCTTGTAACAGGCGAACCTCAAGAATGGTCAAACTTTTTTAAAACACGGACTAACTTTGCAATAGCTGGTGTAAAATATTTGCTCAAAAATCATTGCAAGCTTCCATGGGATATTCCTGTAACTGAAGCAATGTACTCAGAAATAACCATGGATGATTGGTGTGCTTTAATAGAAGATTATGCATTAAATCTTTTAAAATTAAGCTCAAAGGAAGAAGATAAAGCTTTATATGATCAAATCCGCGAGGCCTTAAGGAGCCTTGGCTATGTTCTTTCGGAAAACGGCATCCGAGCTTATAGTTCACCAATTGATAGAATTCTTGCTTATAGTAAAAGCAAGATAGAATCTCTCAAGTTGCTGCTTAAAAATGAAATGAAGGTTATGGGAGATAAAATTAGGGTTGCAATAATAACAGACTTCGAGTTTTCAAATGCTCTTTCTCTAAAGAAACTGGAGAATCTTCTTGATGAAGAAAGCGGAGGAGCAATAAGGGTTATGAAAGAACTTACATCTGATGACGAAACCGATAAACTAGATCCAGTAATGGTTACCGGAAGCAATCTTCTATGTGATGATGATCTGGCCCAAACTTTCATTAAGCTGAGCAAAGAATGGGCTGTGCAAAATTCCTTTGAGTTTGACCTTTCTATTGACCCTGCTGTAATCGGAAAGTTCTCTTCCATAATAGGCACTGGTAAGGATTGGTGCTCTCGAACTGCTGTTCTTTTCACAACATATATTTTTGAGCAAGGTATTACAAAATGCATAATAGGAACCAGGGGACTTCTTGGCGAAGGTTGGGATAGTATAAATCTAAATACTCTTATTGACATGTCTACCGTTACCACCTTTGCATCCGTTAATCAGCTCCGCGGCAGGAGTATTCGAAAAAGTGAAGCAGAACCAAAAAAGCTTGCAAACAACTGGGATATCATCTGTATAGCTCCTGGTCTGGAAAAAGGATATAATGATTTGCTCCGTCTTTTCCGCAAACACGAGAACTTTTATGGAATATGCGACGACGGTCAGATTCAGTGTGGCATTAATCATTTAGACGGATCCCTTTCTCTGGGTGAGACCCATCTATCACAAGAAGACATAAAAAATATTAACCAAAGAATGACGTTAAAAGGTGACAACCGGGCAAAAGCCTACGAAATGTGGGGAATTGGCAAACCCTATGAGAATACAGATATGGGATGCTGCGAACTGAAAATTCTCAAGCCAATTGTAATGAAGGCAAGCAGTGTTTATGGTGAAGAACAAAGAATCTTGAGCAGCAAGCTAAAATCGAGTATATATTCAACTATAGTTAGCGGATTTCTTCTGGGAACTTTGAAGTATCTTATTCCTGGTTACGTAGAAACAGCTTATATTACTGGATCTATTGGAGGTTTGCTAGGTATAAATGCATACAGGAATTTTAGTTCTTTCCTCTCATATGGAAATGAAAAATTTCTTAATATTACAATAATTTCATCAATAAAAGATATCTCCATATCTCTCTTTAATGCGCTAAAAGAATGCGACCTTGTTGATAAAACTCTTGATGACAATAAAATAGTTATCAACGAAAGAGATGACGGAACCATTAGAGTCCATCTTGAAGCTTCAGAAAATGATTCTACTCTGTTTTCATCCTCCTTGTCGGAAATACTTTCTCCAATAGGAGACCAGAGATATGCCGTTGAACGTTATGAAGTTCCTGTACCCCAAATCTCCTTTATGAAATTTCTTTATATGGTAAGATATGGGCTCAACAAATGTCCTCCGGTTCTAATGTGTTATCATCCTCTTCCGACTGTCTTTAATCTCAAAGACAGAGCTATTGTTTTTCAAAAATATTGGAACAAGTTTGTAAGTCCGGGAGAAGTCATTTTCCTCAAAGGAGAAAAAGGTCAAAAGGTACTGGAAAAGTATGGCCGAATCAATTTCCTTGGAGCGCAGAAACATGTCGAGAAGATTTGGAAATAAAAGCAACCACCCAAAATATTTATGGGTGGTTGCTTTTATGTTTTGGCCCAAACATTTTTTGTTTACATCCTGTTTTCCTTTGAATATTCGGCATATGAATAATAAACAATATAAATTGTTGAAAGTATAATAGGCCCTAAAACAAAGTAAAATGCATAACTCGGAAAAGCAACTCCAACAAGGCTTAATACTGCTGATATTTTGAATAACAACCCACCAAGTTTATGCGTTTTTTCCCAAACACTTTCACTACTCAATGTCCATGGAGTCTGAATTCCTATAAACCAATTCATTTTTGATTTCTCCAGCAATATCCCCGAATAGAAGAACAGAACTGCAAAAGCTGGTATAAGCATCTGCCCCATGTTAAATTTATAATTTAAATTCCAAAGTATGGTTAGTTTATAAATGTATACAAGGAACAAAAGTATTAGAATTATAAACCAGTCATAATAATTTCTGAAATCCTCAATATTCTTTTTTAGAGGATCAATTCTAGGCAGCGCAAAGAACAGAATGAGCATTCCAAGGGAAATGAATGGCATCATGAACAATCCCCAGAATTTTGACATATATCCGTCAACCTGTCCCTGTATATTCCAATGTGATGCAAATTTATCAGGCATTATGTTATAGAAATATAAGGCTGCACCAAAAGATAGTATTACCAGCAACACCGCTAAAAGCTCAGTTTTTCTAATCTTCACGAGTATCCCTCCTTATACCAAATTACATCTAATCTACGGATTTTTAATTGGCTAAAACCTGCATGTCTTAGCCGCAAATTGATACTAATTCTTTCTATATTATACCCAAAAAGAAAAAGACCTTCCTATTAAGAAAATCTTTTTCTTATTATAATTCAAGTCCAATATTTACCTGCATAGCACCTGCCGTGGTCTCAACATTGATTGCCAATGTCTTCACAGTACTAATTAAAAAGTATATGTTCTTACCAATTATGAAAGTTGGAGTTGTAAAGTCAGTAAAGACTTCGTTGTTTGAAAGTATTTTGCATCCTCTTCCTGTAATAAGATTAGAAAGCTCTGATATAGCACTTCTTGCATCCTCATCTACTTCTTCAATCAGCATACCCATCATCATTGCAGATGCAAATTTTTTAGCCGAATCTTCTGAAAATGAATAGGCAATATTGCCGCGGACACTTCCAGTAAGGCCAACTACCGCAGTCACTTCCTCGTTTGAAAACATGTTTTCCTTAACTTCAAGGTTGGTAATTTTCAACTCTTCAATCCCAAAAGAAGGTAAAATTGTATAAAAGGCTTCAACAAACGAATTTATATATTCCTCATCCACTGACCTCTGGACTCCTTTCAAAAGCTATATTTATTCTTATGTCTCCATATTCAGTATTAATGTTTACAGACTCTGAAGGAATTTTGTCAAGACATATCAAAGCATTATCACCTGTAAAAACAATAGGAGGTACAAGCCTTAAACCCATTGAGAACTTGTTGTTGATATCAGTGAGACCATCTCCAGCAATAATGTTGTTCAATTCTGAAACTGTAGAAAGCACCATTGGTTCCTTTGCCGTATCGTAGGTTCTTCCAGTTATCCGACGAGTAAGTGAAATAGCCGTTTCAGAATTCATATCAATTAGAAACCTACCATTTATCTTCCCAGAATAAGATATTATTGAAGTGACTCCTTTTGACTTTATCTCACTATTTTCTTCAAATGATTCTTCGTTTGTCTTTACATCAACACTTGCTATCTTTTTAAGTACATTTCTCACACCATTTACAAAAGGCTGTATAAACTCCTTGTTCATTTGTTCTCCCTCTTTTTCGATGGATTCTCGTAAAGTCTAACAAATATTTAAATTTAGTTGTAAAGAATCATGACATTGCAGCTAAGACTGTTACGATGTCATGAAGGGTAAATGGTTTTTTAATAAAAGAAGTAACCCCCATAGCCTCTACTTGTGCAATCGTTTCGTCATCACCCATCGCACTCATGACAATAATTTTTGCTTCGGGGCTAATCTCCTTTATGCTTTTTATTGCATCTGAGCCATCCATAATGGGCATGTTCAAGTCCATAAAAACAACATCAGGTTTGTGCTCCTTGAACATTTCGATTCCTTCTTTTCCGTTTTTGGCAACCGCACAAACGATACACCCACATTTTTCCAATGCCTTCTGCAACAAATCTCTTATCATAAGAGAATCTTCAACAATGAGCACTTGTTTTCTATCCATGTTTCACCCCAAAGATATTTTTATAAAACTCCATTATTATTTTAGCACTATATTAAAATAATAGCATTATTTTTTTCATTTTTATTAAAATATACCCTCAACCAACATGACGATAATTGATTTTTTCATGTTAAAATGATAAAATTTTTTTGGTTTATAATTATATTTATTTTTAGATTCTTCCGCCGTGCCAATACACCTCGAATTTTCGAGATGGAGGAAAAAACGAAAGGAGATATATCTTCATCGTAGCGTTGTGTGATAACTCTATAAAAATTTTTGAGGAGGGAAGCAAAATGGAAGCAAATAAAATTAACGTGAAAAATGAAACAGCAAACATTCTTTGTACGTTTTCTGATTACGCCTTCAATATGGAGGACACAGGCCCCATGAATCTCACGCTTTCTGACCTTGGTATTGATGCCAAAGACAGCATAACAAAGGTAAAAGATGCTATTAACCAAAAGTTTGGCGTTTCTGTCAGCCTTGATGAACTTGATACCCCGAACACTATAATTCAAAAGGTTGAGCGGGTACTCGCAGCCCAATAAAATCTTTATAGAGAAAGAGCGCTTCTTTCAATGAAGGCTCTTTTTCTTTATCGGAGAAATATTCGCATTTTCGGAGACAATAAAGCCTCCTACAAATTCCGGCCGAAGGCGTTACTCATATACCTTGTCATCCATAGTAACTTTTGTCACATAAATAATTTCGCACCTAGGATTGCCTGGAATTAAATCTGTATCCATACAAAAAATATAAGACGGCATCTGTGCTCTAATATCTGTAAGATACCCTTCTATTAGCAAACACTTTTTTTTCGATTTTTTAATGGCTTTTAAGATATTCTCATCTGCCGGAATAATGTGATTGTTCGAAATATGTGAATGCGCATACGCATCACCCAATGGACAATCTAATTTAGCTGCAATGAATTATTCTTGATATTAGCAAGCAAATAACTTAATATAAAATAGAATAAATTGTTTATCCATAAGATAAAAAATAAAATTTTAGTATCTATGCTTGCAAGTTTATAGAGGAATCTTTTGATGAAATCCAATTTCGGCAAAGCTTTAAAACAGACTTTTCTAGGTTATAAAAGAGTAAGCCATTCGTAATTTCTTGTCAAAATCTACAAATAATTAATTTACTGGAAGGCGATATGATACATATGAACAAAAAAAAGTTTCTAGTAAACATTTTATCAATACTTCTTCTTGTTAATCTTTGTGCCGTTTTTTTATTTTTGTTTAAATCTCCTGAAAAAAGTTTAGTACAAAAAAACATTCCCCCGATTTCCGACTTTAAAACAATTAAAATATCTTCCAGTGATGATTTTAATCTTGGAACTTTTAAACTTATTTCTTATAAAGCTGAAGAGCCAGAAATCCAGAAATTTGTTTCAGATTTTATTTATTTTTTGGATGATTATGAGTATATCCCTGGAAAAAGAAATGTAAAATTTTACAATTACTTCACCAATATTGATTATAATACTGATTTGTTCGACTCAAGTTACGATCCTAAGCTATTTAATGAATCTTTAAGATTGATATCAAGATATGTCTATACTGATTGGTGGGTCGGGGCTGAAGTAAAAACGAAGAAGATTTCTGAAATACAAATATTATCTAAAAATGTTAATGAAAAAATTGCTCTGCTACCCAACGCAGTTGATAAATATACTGTTGGGGTAATTGCCGAAGTTGAACGAGGCAGCTTATTAAAAGCTAACGTAAAAAGATATGACGACCTAAGAATGATGGAGTTTACAATTGTAAAAGAAAATGGGCAATTTAAAATTCATGATTTTAGCTTACTTACTGATAACGACCAAATTAAATCATTCCTCGGGAAGTTTGGCAACAGCGAATCCTTGTCTATAGATAATTTATTAAAAGATTTAAAGAATGGTACTGGAGATGCTTATAATTCCAGCAAAAAGATAAATAAATATATTCCTTCTGCTACTGATGGACTTCCACAAAATATAAGCTTCGCCAAGGTTAAAAATTTAGATGATTTAAAAGTACAAAATATTGTAAAGAACGTTGACGAGAAAATACTTGTAATAACAAATTGTGATCAAAACGGTAAGGTTGAAAGTATAGGCGCAGGTTTCTTTATAAGACCCGGCATTATAGTAACAAATTGCCACGTCATAGCAGGCGCAAAAAAGCTCAATATTATAACAAACAAAGGTAAACAAATAGTTCTTGATGGGATAATCGCAGCAGATGGAGTTTTAGACATTGCATTACTTAAAACTAAAGATGAAACGGGCGAACCTGTTAATCTGGGAGCAGCTAATGAATTAAAAAGAGAAGATGCCCTTATTGCAATCGGACATCCATTAGGTGTTACTTATAGTGTTTCAACTGGTATCTTTGATAATGTTACAAAGAATCAAGATGTTATGTTTTTGAAAAATCGGCTTCCACTTTCTCCCGGCAATAGCGGTGGCCCACTTTTAAACGAAAAAGGAGAAGTTGTAGGAATAAATACAGCCATTAATCAATTTGGAGATATTTCTTTTGCAATACCGGTTAGTTATTTAGATTCTGTATTAAAGTCACTAAATAAGTATAAATTTATCGATATAAAAGTAGTAGAACTAAAATAGTTTCATTAATGAAAGGAGCGCTTTAAATGACTAAATTGCTTGGATACTTAATAGGGTTATTTGTTATGTTTAACACTTTTAACGGCTCAATATTTAAAGACTTAGAAAAGCTGGCGAATGTCACTCCAAAAGGAAGTAGTAATATAAATTTCCAAGAAATACAATCAGCCTTTAAGGAATTGGATAGTTTAGGCCAAGAATACAATGAAGCAAGTAAACAGCTTGATGAGCTGACAAGGATTGATTATATCATTGGTAATAATACTATCTCTTTTGATCAATTAGTTAGGTACTTTAACTTGAAGATTCAGAAACTTAATACACCAAACACAAAAGCGCTTTTATATGCTTCTTACTCGTTTTTGTTTTTGTCTTTGCTATCTTTCGGCATAGCTCTTGCGTTGTTTATTATATTTATGATTAAAATAATTATTACTAAAAACAGATTAGAATATTTAAAAGAAAGAACACGAATTCTTCTTGTAAGGTTGGGCTCTTTCTCCTGCGGATTTGTGTTTTCACTAATGGTATTCTTAAGGTTTCTTAATGCATAAAACTATGAGGAGGTAAGATATTATGAGCAATAACGAAATAAGATCTGATTGGTGGTTCTTTTCAAATATAACAATGGCGAGCATTGGTGTAGGCTTTATTTTTTCCTTAATTGTACTTTTAGTGGGATCACTTTTCACGGTAACCTTACCCGAAAACGTTGTTATAGTTATTATTTCTTTAATATGGGCAATAAGTGTTTATTGCGGAGTTAAAGTCGTATTTCTAAACGCTGCTATCAATGAAAAGGATATTATAAAAATATTTGTTTATAACTTTTTACTATACTTAGTTTTTTTGCTTCGCCTGGTTCCGTTTATTGTTGATTTTATTAATATCAGTATGAACAGCTATTTACAAAACATTATTATGCCTATCATCTTGGGCTTAATAATGTCAGGGTTTGTAACTTTATTGATTTATAATAACTTAGGGAAATCAATAGATGCATAAAAGTGTTTTATAACGAAAAAGGACTTTACCCCTATCGGTAAAGTCCTTTTTATTTTGTATACAAAAAAAGAAAGCGGAGAAATCCCGCTTTCTTAACAGTTTATATTGTCTCATAATATTCGAAGATTTTATTGTCAGTACAAGTACAAATAAAATCTACGACTCTCTGCTGTACTGATTCATTTCCTGTGTAGTGGACTTTCTTGAGCAATAGTTTAACGTCCCTTCCAACTAGGCTTTCGAAATCACTTTCCTCAAAAATCCTTTCTACTTCTAGTATAACTCGCCACAGCTTTTGGGTACATTCAGCCCTCAAGGATAAGATGTATTCGGATGAATGAAATTCTTCATATACGAAGCTTTTCATTTCCTTGAAGAGACGGAGATATTTCTGGCTCATAAATATTCCCTGTTTATCACGGGAATTTTCAATGATGTCCCGAGCGAATGCTGCTAAAATGTTTTGATGGGCTTCTTCCATTGTCTCCGCTTTGATTCCCATTTCCTTAAGAACCTTCTGTATG
>Ga0209340_1001895_pt1 | contig 13270 bp, 11 predicted proteins | sample EPASupsiteSAE323_FD_187266 | JGI IMG/M metagenome (GOLD analysis project Ga0209340, IMG submission 187266) | Bioremediated contaminated groundwater from EPA Superfund site, New Mexico - Sample SAE3-23 (SPAdes) (version 2) | ecosystem: Environmental > Aquatic > Deep subsurface > Groundwater >... | reverse complement strand
GACAACTATGCCGGGTCAGGTAACAGAAACAACTCCATACGGAAGAGACATTGATATTACCGGTAAACCTGCAAAAGGTGCTGAAATGGTAGCGTCAATTGTTGATGCCGATAAAGCTTATGTAACAAGAGGAACTGTAGGCAATCTACGTCAGCTTAAAACATTCATAAAGAAAGGTCTTCAGAATGTTGCCGACGGACGCGGATTCTCCTTCATCGAAGTACTTTCAGTCTGCCCTCTTAACTGGAGAACAAACAATGAAAATACCTGGGCAAGACTTGAAACAATGGAAGAATACTTCAAAGTAGGTGAACTTGTTGTTCCTCAAGGACTGGAAGGAGTTAAGTAATGACCAGAGCAAGAATAGTATTAGCCGGTGAAGGTGGACAGGGCGTACAAAGTATTGCTAAAATCCTTGTTGAAGCCGGTTATGCAGCTGATAAAAGAGTATTATACATTCCTAACTTTGGCGTTGAACAAAGAGGCGGCGTAAGTATCGCTTTTTGCCAGATTTCAGACAATGAAATCGGTGAACCAAGATTTTCCAAGGGCGATATCGTTATGATGCTTTCAGACAGAGCTATCGATCGTTGTGGAACTTATGTTGATAAAAACACAACCGTTATTTATGATACTTCTGTTTGCGAAACAAAGCCTGAAATGGAAGCAAAGGAAATAATCGGAATTCCTGCCAATAAAATTGCTAATGATGAATTAACATCAAGAGTGTTTAACATCATTGTTCTTGGTGTAATTTTAAAAGCAACCCAAGTTGTTGACATGAAATATATTAAAGATGCAATGGAACAGGCTTTTGGCAAGAAATTCCAGGCAAAACCAGAACTCAGAGACCTTAACTATAAGGCCCTTGAGCTTGGTATGTCATTAATTAGCGAAAAAAGTGCTGTTTAAAGTAAAGGAGTTCAAATGGTAATGACTCAAGAATATAAAGGCATGGTCTTTGAAGGCTGCGGTAAAGGCAAAGCAAAAATGTATGTTTATACACAGCTTTGCAAAGGCTGCGGATTATGTTTGGTCAAATGTCCTATCAATAAAAAGGGTGAAGAAGGCCTTAAATGGTCAAAAGAAGTAGGACTTTACGCCACACCAGCCGTAGAACCAAATCCGGAAAAATGTATTGCCTGCGGAATATGTGAAAACACATGTCCTGACAGCGCAATCAGAATTGAAAAAGAATAAAAGCCTTAAAAGTAAAATCAAAAAACCCTTCTAAAATTAGAAGGGTTTTTTAAATGGAATTTTAATAAAATTTAAATTAAACCAGTTCCTGTTTTTGAAGTTCAATTTTTACCTTATCAAGCCCTGTCTGGAGAACTCTTGATACTCTCGAAGTTGAAATTTTAAGATCGCTTGCAATTTCTCTGATTTTTTTATTTTTGTAAAATCTGCTCTCAAGTATAGTTTTTTCTCTTGATGGAAGTTTTTTAATTGCTTCTTTAATAGCTTTGCTTAATTCAGTAAACTCAAGTATTTCATCCGGCGCAACTGACTTATCTTTAATTTGAGTTAAATTATCAGGATCAGCCATTTCATCTATTGATAAAATAGCTTCATATATGGCTTCCCTGACATACTCATGATTTACATTAATAACTTCTTCAGTATCGTTGAGAATTCCCTCGGATTCTTCCTTTTGGACTTTATGTTTAAACGAATACCATTTATATCTGCGTCTTAATTCATTCCTTATAGCCCATCTTATTGCCGTAGACATATAAGAAATATTAAAATCACTTTCTTTATTGGTTGTAAGAATTATATGGACTGCAAACGCCCCTATATTAACAAGTTCAGAATAATCTACCAGATGATTTGAGCTGGAAAGACGATTATATTCTAACCTTGCTACTGTATCTATTAAATCAGCATAATCACTTAAGCTTTTAACAGCTGGTTTTTCAGAAGACCCTGATTTGTGCATAAGTTTCTTTATCAAATACTTTAATACTTCTTTATTCTACAACAATTAATTGATAAATTAAAACAACTTTTATTAATAATATTCAAATTAAAATGATTTTTAAAAGATTTTTTAATTTGAATTTTTCAGTAACCTTTCTATTGAAAAAAATCATCTTTTTATTAATAGTATTTTAATAAATTAGAAGCTGTCTTGTTAAAGTTGAATCGCCTTGCCAAGCAAGCCGCTTGCAACTTTAACCGCAGTCCAAAAATCGAGCCTGTAATTATATCCTAGTTTGATTTTTACATTTATAGCCAGACAGGCTCTTAATATAGGAAAAATACTATGAAAGTTCTTTTTCCAACCGACGGATCAGATGCTTCCGTTCATGCCATAAAAAAAACTCTGCCTTTTTTGAGACCTGATTATCAAATAGATATAATAAATGTGATTGATTGGGGATTTTTTCCGACTTATGTTACCTTTCCGACTGAAGAAGAAACAGCTTTTCCTGAGCATAAAAACGCTGCTCAGAAAATTGTTGAAACAACACAAAATATCATTGAAGCTCAGGGTTATAATGTTACAAAGGCAGATTTTGCGTATGGAAAGCCTGAAAAAATAATTCTTGATCTAATCGAAGAAGAAAAATATGATCTTGTTGCAATGGGATCACACGGTAAAAAAGGTATACGCAAATGGCTGGGAAGTTTAAGCAGAAAAATTGTCACCAGATCACCAATTCCAACGTTAATTGCAAGACCTCCAAAAAATCATGACGAAATTCCCGAAGAAACTAAAGAAATACTTATATCAACAGATGGATCAATTTATTCATATAATGCAATCAAAAAAGCTATAAACCTGCTAAATTTGCAAAACAGTTCTATAGAAGTTATGACCGTAAAACCAGGTATTGAATCTTTGCCTGTAGAAATAACTTCTGATAAAGAATGGCTTGAAAAATGCCTATCAAAACAAGAAGAGATTTCCAATGAAGTTCTGGAAGAATCAAAGAAAATTCTTATAGAAAATGGCATTAATCCAAAATCTGTTTTTTCTCTTGAAGGAGATGCAGCTGAGGAAATTTTAAATTATACAGATAAAGCAAAAAAAGATTTAATAATTATGGGATCACATGGAAGAGAAGGGGTTTCTGATATTTTGCTTGGCAGTGTAAGTAAAAGAGTTCTTGATTATGCTACCAGCCCGATTTTGATTGTTCCAAGTAAAAAATAAATATTAGTATTTATATATTACAAATATTTTATAATACATTTTTCATATTTGTATTAAAATAATAACAAGACTTTATCCATATTTTATTACAGATTATAAATATTTTTTTATATATAATAAAATTGTCGACCAGTTTAATTTTTAAGTTGTATAATAAACATTAAATTTAGATTTTGAAAATCAACTTTAAATTAATGTTATTCAAGTTACTTATTTGTATGTAATTGAATTATAAATATTTTAAAGTTAAAGAAAAGATAAAATCGTATTGTAACTTTTCTTAATAAAAACAAAAATATAAACGTAAAAATTTGAAAGTTAAAAGTATTTAATGTTATCTTAAAAACAGATACTGGATTAATGGGAGGAATAAAAAAAATAAATAGTTTAAAAATTATATAAAAGATGTATTATAATTTTTATTCAAATTATATGTAACAAAAAATATTTTACAATTATAATTAAAAAAACGTATGATTACTAATAAATTTTATTCTAATATCTGGAAGTGTTAATGTAAGTATGAAAAAGAGAGGTTTTAATGTCAACTTATTCAATTCCACAAAATCTAGATGGTTCTGGTTTAAACCCTGAAAAACCAATGTTTCCAATTAGTGTTGTTGCAGATATTCTTAAAGTTCACCAAAGAACTCTTAGAATTTATGATGATGAAACTATTTTAGTTCCAAATAGATCACCAAAAAATCGTAGACTTTATTCTTTTAACGATATTGAAAGAGGCAAATTCATTCAATATTTAACCAGAGAATTAGGTATTAACCTTGCTGGAATTAAAATTATTTTTCACCTTCTTGGTCAGCAAAAAATCGAACCAGGTAAATATCTGGATCATATCAGCAAAGTAGCAAAAGATTTAAATATTTCTGCTGAAGCCCAGCAGGAAAATAGAATCAAACTCTCAAGAAGAGGTAGAAAAGCTACAAAGAATCAGCCTAAAACTGAAGAATAATTTAAATTAAACAAATAAAAAGTAGTACAAAAAGATCCCTACAGGGGTCTTTTTGTTTAGTGCTACGCACAAACATATTGTCACTAATTGTTCCTAAGTATTATCAATCATTTATCAGTATTTGTTTCAAAAAGCAGTTTTGAAAAAGGAGCTTTATAGATAGAATCTATTTCATGGCTTCTTTTCACGTTAATAATTTCTCTGATAGGTTTTCCCATAGGGGTTAATTCCATAGAATCGACAGAAAATGGACTTGATAAAATGGTAAAGCCTTTTATTTTTTCAAAAACAGCAAGTTCTTTGTTTAAATTTTCAAATATAAGCCTGTATAAAGCTTTTACCCATCTATCTTTTATTAATTCATCAATTGTTTTATACCTGATTTTAAGTTCTTCATGAGCATATTCTTTTAAATAATCAATATTCGGCACAACAAGAGCAGATAGGAATTCTTTTTTTTCGCCCACAATAACCACTTTAGAAACAAATTTACTGCTAATTAAGCTTTCTATTTTCTGAGGTGAAATTTTATAACCTGAAAGCAGCGTTATATAATCTCCTTTTCTGCCATGTATCTGTACATTTCCATCTTCATCAACTGTTCCAATATCACCTGTTTTAAACCAGTTATTAATTAAAGATTTTTCGTTATCTATATTTCCTGTTAAAATATTTTCCCTTTTAACAAGAATTTCTGAATCTTTTTCAGCTTTAATTTCAATATTAGTAAAAGATTTAAGCTTTTTTTTGTCTGATTTAAGGTAAGCATAAGGACCTGAAGTTTCTGCAAACCCATAAAACTGTATAATATCAAGATCCAAATCATTAAAAAATTCAACAACAGAATTATTCTTAAAAATTCCCCAACAAAAACCTTTTTTTAAACTTTCTCCGATTGTGGCTCTGAAAAGTAGTTCCGGATTTTCTTTATCCTGAAATTGAATGAACTTATCGAAAAATTTCTTCCATACATTCGGAGTGCTTGAAAATATACTTGCATCAACTTCTTTTAAATTTTCAAGAAGAATATTTATTTCAGTATCATCAGCTATTGCACAAACTGCACTGCTGTATAGACTTAAATGAATTTCAAAAATACCCCCGATAAGCGTAAAAGGTAAATTAAAAAGAATTGTATCATTGCTGTTAATCATGCCTGTTTCTTTATAAGCATGCTTTACTAAAGATAAAATATTATTATGAAAGAGTTTTACACCTTCAAGTTTACCTTTTTCATTATTTTGATAGAGAATGTAAGCTAAATTATCAGGATGCACCTCACAGACAACTTTTCCATAATCAATATTGCTGTTTTTGTATTTTTTTACTATATCTTTGTAATATAAAATTTCTTTCGACAAACTTTCAAACGAAATTATAGCTGTATTTTTAATATTATCTAATTTTTCAAGCTGTTTATCATCAGAGATAATAATACATTTTGGTCGACAGTTGTCAATTATTTCCTGAATTTGCGTTCCTGTATAACCAGAATGAACCGGAACTGATACAAATCCTGATAAAGCAGTGCCAAGAGCAGCTGTTATAAGCTGTTGCCTGTTTTCACTTATAAATAAAACCCTGTCACCTTTTGTAAGACCTAGATCACAAAGTTGAATATACAGCGATCTCATTGAACTAAAAGTTTCGTCAAATGATATATTCCTGAAACTTCCGTATTTTTTATATTTTAAAAAGGTCTTATCCGGATAAGAACATAATTTTGAAAGAAAAACTTTGCCAATAGTATCAACTTTGGCTAAATCATCCTTAATGGCTAATTCAACATGAGGAAAATCAGTATTTTCCATAACAGCCATATATATCCCTCGAACGTTAAGGCTTTAATTTAATTAAGTAGAGCAAATATAAATTGAATTGTTAAAATTAAAACCCTTATACCCCATATTAATTTTACTTAAAAATTCTTATTTATTTTTAGATTTTTTTAAAATCTTAAATAAAATTATCATTAGGTGGCTAAGCTACATTCTCAGGTTAAAAATCATTCCTGAAGTTTGAGGGTGGTTTACCAATCATTCCGCGTATTTTAATCATACTCTGCGCTGAATAAGCTAAACAGACACAGATCCTCATTTTTTAGAATTTTTTCTATAACTAAAGTTTAAGAAAATCATCCAGATGTAGGAGAAAATTCTCAAAATTTAACCGATACAAACAATAGAGAGTGTTTATTTTATTTAAAGAGCTTCGGGAAAAAAGAAAAGAAGGCGGATTATTACGGTTACTAACATTGGTTATCCGGCATACGGAATATATAATACAAAAATACCAAAAAGATCTCTTGATGAAACTTCAAGAGATCAGAGGCAGTCTCAAAAATCCAGCCTTGATCAGGACCCCGGGGAAAAAAGTTCTTCAGGAAGTCATGAATATAAAAGTAGTATTGATTACAAAAACAATAAAATCAACATAAATCAGATTTTCACCGATTTTAAAAATACTCTTAATTCAATAGGCGTCCCTGAAGACGTTAATGAAGAAGTTTCAAATTATTTAAACATGGCAAATATACAGGCAAATAAGCCGAAACCTTCCCCTTCTATTATTAAATCCAATCTTAAAAATGCCGGCTTCATACTTGACGACTACATATCAAAAACCCTTAATAAAAATTCCAAAGTTGTATCAGACTGGATTGATGCTTTGCTTCAACAAAATATCGATTATAAAGCATCTATAGATCCGTCACAAATTCAAGCCCAAACTATTCAGAAAGAAACTTCTAAACCTCAACATTCATCAAATATAGTTGAGGCAACCCATCAAACTGCATCTTCTCAAGTTAATTCTGCTTCTATACAGGAACAATCAAAACCTGAAAACGCAAAATTACAGAAGATTTATGAAAAATGCGCAAAACAAACTGATACCGGTAATTATGAGAAAGCTCTCGAAAATTACAATAAATTGCTTGAAATAGCTAAAGAAGCAGACGATAAAAACATTGAAACAAAAGTATATATGGATTTAGCTTTCATTCATGACGTAAATAATGATCTGCCTGCTGCTCTTGAAAACTATTATAATGCCGCAATGCTTGCAGGCCAAACAGGAGATAACGGAACAAAAGCAAAGGCTCACTATAATATGGCAACGATTTATGATGATCTGGGCAAAATTGATACTGCCATGATTCATTATTATTGCTCTCTTAGCTATGATGGCGAAGCCGAAAATCTTAACGGGCAAACTTTATCTTTAAATAATATTGGCAACATGTATACTGTTCAATATGATTACAAAACAGGTCTTGATTATTATAAACTTGCCTACAGTCTAACAAAGGAACTTGATGATAAAACCGGACAGGCAGCTATTTTGAATAACATCGCAGGAATCTTTAGAGACCTCGGATATGATGAAAAATCTTTAAAATATTATAGAGACGCCATAAAACTTGATTTGAAGGCCGGAAATGTTGAAGGATATGCAAAAAGTTATGATCTTGCTGGAGATATTATGTTAAAAAACGGTCAGTATGATAAAGCAGAAAATTTATACACGAAATCCCTGCTTGCAGCTCAAGAAGTGGGTGATAAAGCATGGCAGGCCAGAATGAATGAAAAACTTCAAATGACAGGTTAGTTTAGTCAATCTTTGAGATCTAGTATCAAGGTAGCGGGAGTGGAGCAAACCTGAAGCCAGGCTTTGCCCGCATGGAAGGTTTGTATAACTCGTTTCCAGAAAATCAGAATTTTTCCGCACCCTCTCAGATTTTTATGTTAAGCTAATTTTAGAGGATATGTATACTAAACAGGAGCTTAAACATGAAACCATCAAGTAGATTAGATAAAATACCCCCTTATCTTTTTGCTGAAATTGACAGAAAAGTTGATGAAGCAAGAGCTAAAGGCGTTGATATTATTAACCTTGGTATCGGCGATCCCGATACTCCAACTCTGCCTCATATTGTTGCAGAAATGCACAAAGCAACAGATGATTCTTCAACTCACAACTATCCACCTTATCAGGGCACTGCTGATTTCAGAAAAGCTTGTTCTGAGTGGATGAAAAATAGATTTGATGTTGATCTTGATCCAAACAGCGAAGTTCTTGCTCTTATTGGATCAAAAGAAGCTATTGCTCACGTATTTATTGCATTTGTAGATCCTGGAGATTACACATTAATACCTGATCCTGCTTATCCGGTTTACAAAACCGCAACAATACTTGCAGGCGGAACTCCCTATCTCATGCCAATAAATCCTGAAAACAACTATCTTCCTGATCTTGATAAAATTCCTGAAGATATTGCCAAAAAAGCAAAACTGATGTTTCTCAATTATCCAAACAATCCGACAGGTGCTGTTGCAAATCTTGAATATTTTAAAAAAGTTGTAGACTTTGCAAACAAGTATGATATTTTAATTTGTTCTGATCAGGCTTACAGTGAAATGACCTATGAAGGTTATGTTGCCCCAAGTTTCCTGCAGATTGAAGGTGCAAAAGACCGCTGTATAGAATTTTTCTCTCATAGTAAAACATACAATATGACCGGTTGGAGAGTCGGTTTTGCAGTTGGAGGAAAAGAAGCAATCAAAGCTCTCGGTACAATTAAAAATAATATTGACAGCGGTGTATTTAAGGCTATTCAAAAAGCCGGTATTACTGCTCTTGAAAGTCCGCAATCATGTATTGATGATCTCAATAAAATGTATCAAAAACGCCGTGATGTTCTTTATAACGGGCTTAAGGAACTTGGCTGGAATACAGAACTTCCTAAAGCAACTTTCTACTTCTGGTTACCTGTTCCAAAAGGTCATACTTCAGTAAGTTTTGTGGGACTCTTACTTGAAAAAGCAGGAATTGTAGTTCCTCCCGGAAACGGTTATGGACCAAACGGTGAAGGATTTTTTAGAATAGCTATTACGGTTTCGGAAGAAAGAATTAAAGAAGCTCTTCAAAGAATGAAAGATGCCGGAATAAGATATGAATAATCAATAAAAGTTAAATTTCGACTTTTAAATAACCTTGTGCAATGCACAAGGTTATTTTATGTATCTATAAAATAAAAACTACTCACCATCTATATCGTTATGAAAACCTTTAAAATAATTGTAAAATTCTTCTTTTTAATCATTCGAAATAAAGATCATTCCATGATCGTCAGGATTAAAGTCTTTAGGGAATTTAGTTCGAATGTTATAATAAGCTCCGTTAAAATCAGCAGTATTTATGTTTTTAGAATCTTTTAGATCTGCATCATTAAACCAGGCTCCCTGGAAATCAGTTTGTAGCAAGTCAGCATTAGTTAAATCAGCTCCTTTAAGATTAGCCCTTACTAAATCAGCCCATGTTAAATTTGTATTTTTTAACTCAGCTCCTTCTAAATCAGCCTCGATAAATCTTGCACGATATAATTTAGCATCATTCAGCTTAGCTCCGTTTAGTTTTGCTCTACTCAAATCAGTCAAATACAAATTAGCATTTTCTAATTCTGCCCCATTTAACTGAACTTCACTTAGTCTAGCCGCTTTCAATTCTGCCCAATTTAATTTAGCTCCGTTTAATTCAGCATTATTTAAAAAAGCCCCTGTTAAGATGGCTTTGTGGTCTTCATCACTAATTTGAACTCCATTAAGAACTGCATAACATAAAAGAGCCGAACTTAAATTAATTCCTCTAATATCTGTTAAATTATTTTCAACAAAATTAAATCTTATAAGGTTCTTTCTGTATAAATCAGCACCGGGTTTAATATCTGCAATTTTAATTCCTCCAAACTTTTTAGGAATTTGAGTATCATTTGGACATCCTTCAAAATCATCGCCAAATATTCCTTTAAGTTTAATAATTTTATCATCAGAACTTATTTTTTTATTTTCAAGAATAAATTTTTTATATTCAGGATGTATATCACTTTCTGAAGAAAATAAATCACCTATTTTAGACAACATGCTACCTGTAAAACTGACTTGCAAAAGTTTTGCATCAGGCATGATTAAATTTGACGAAGGAGAAGCTGTTTTTATATCTTGATTTGAAAATAAATTAGTTTTTACAGTATTATTTGTTTTATCAACAGGGTACGAATATCCTGTAAATGTAACTATATTCATTAAATACTTCCTTTTAATCAAATTTTAGTTAAATAAATTGGCCTACCTAAAAACTACAACCCGCCTAAAATAAAAAAGTTGCTATTTTTATACAAAATAATTTACAATTTGCAATGTTTTTAATCCTTTTTCGATATTATTTGGAGAATTTATCAGATCTTCTGTTAAAAATTCCTCTTTAACCAAATAGTAATTATACGAAAATAAATTTAAAACAGAAAAAATTAAGGTTTTTAAAGCATTACACTAACATTGATTCCCTGTCCAGACTTCTATATTGAATAGCTTCCGCTATATGGGCAGGCATTATTTCACTGCTTGCCTGAAGGTCAGCAATTGTTCTTGACAGTTTTAATATCCTGTCATAAGCTCTTGCTGAAAGATTCAGTCTTGATATTGCTGATCTGAGAAGGTTTTCACATTCGGAATTTAATTTGCAGTATTTTTTAATTAATTTTGGTGTAATCTGTGAATTTGTAAGAATTTTGTCTTCTTTAAATCTGTCTAATTGGATTTTTCTTGCTTTTATAACTCTTTCTCGTATTGCTTTTGAGCTATCATCGGATGATGACTGGGAAAGAAGTTCCTGCTCCTTTAATCTTGGTACTTCGATTTGAATATCAATCCTGTCGAGGAGAGGTCCTGAAAGTTTTGACCAATAGCGTTTTGACTGATAGTCACTGCAAGTACACTGTTTTTGTGAATCTCCATAAAACCCGCAGGGGCACGGGTTCATAGCCGCAAGTAGTATAAAATCAGCAGGATATTTAACGCTAAGCTGCGCTCTTGAAATTGTTACAACTCCGTCTTCAAGTGGTTGTCTTAAAACTTCAAGCACATCTCTTGGAAATTCAACAACCTCATCCAGAAATAAAACTCCTCTGTGTGCTAGACTTATTTCTCCTGGTTTGGGATTTGTTCCCCCTCCGATTATACCAACAGCAGAGGCAGAATGATGAGGCGATCTGAAAGGTCTTGTAGTAATAAGATGGGTATTTTTATCAAGCAATCCGCTTACACTGTAAATTTTTGTCATTTCTATTGCTTCTGAAATTTCCAGAGGCGGAAGTATTCCCGAAAAACATTTTGCAAGTAGAGTTTTTCCTGATCCCGGAGTACCTACCATAAGTATATTATGTCCGCCTGCTGCTGCTATTTCCAGTGCCCTTTTTGCTTTTTCCTGTCCTTTTACATCTCTAAAATCGAATAAAGGTTCTTCATTAAAAGATTTGTTCAGGTATTCTTTAATATCAACCATAAAAGGCTGTATTTTGAATTCTTCAAGTGTATTCTGATTAAAAAAATCAACAACTTCACAGAGATGTTCGACAGGATAAACTTCAAGACCTTCTACAAGAGCTGCTTCCGGGGCATTATCCTTTGGCAGAACAAGCTTTTTTATTCCTGCCTGTAGAAGTCCGAATGCAACGGGCAAAACTCCGCTTACTCCTCTAATATGCCCGTCAAGAGAAAGTTCACCAATAAAACCAATATCCTTAAGTTTTTCAGTATCAATATCTCCATTTGATGCCAGAACGCCAACAGCCATAGGAAGGTCAAAACCTGATCCTTCTTTTTTTATATCAGCAGGAGCAAGGTTTACCACAATCTTTTTTGTGGGAAATTCATAGCCGGAATTCTTTATAGCTGATCTGATTCTTTCTTTTGACTCAGAAACAGCAGCATCCGGAAGTCCTACTATTGTAAAAGACGGAATGGTTGAAATTGTATCAATTTCTGCCGTGATTTTATAGCCGTCTATTCCGATTACTGAACCTGTAAAAACATTTGCCAGCATTAATTCCACTCTTTTGATCAAATATTTAACAATAATATGTACCCTTTGCTTATTATACAAAGAAAAGGTTTATTTAAAATAAATTTTTTCTGTTTATATTTTTATTTTCAATAAAAATATAAAAGAAAGCTGTCACTCTGAACGAAGTGAAGAGTCTGCATTGAATATAGAAAGTATTTGGGGAATATGGTTAATTACTTATTATTGCCTGTTCAATTTCATTAAAAATTTTATAATATACAAGTTTTTGAAGGTTATACTTGCTGGTATGTCCTTCTAATAATTTGTTCTTATGTTCATAAATTCTCTTAACAAGATTACTTGTTATACCTGTATATAATTTCTTTAAATAGTTTGACAGCATGTACACATAATATTGTTTGTTTTCCATTTTTTATTTTCCAATACAGAAATTGGAAAAAATATTTTCTATAATCTCATCAGAAACAACCTCTCCGGTTATTTCCCCAAGAGAAATTAGTGCAGACTTTATATCAATTGATATAAAATCCTGAACTTCTTTATTATCACAGGAAACTTTTGCATTAATCAGAGATTCGTTTGCTTTATTCAAGCATTCCTGCTGTCTTAAATTTGTTGAAAATTCACTTTCCTGCAAATTATCGGATGATAAAATGATTTTTTCTATATTTTTCTTGAGTTCTTCAAGTCCGATTTGGGTTTTTGATGATACAAAAATATAATCTGAAAGATCACTATGCTGTTTAAGATCTGATTTAGATGCAATTTTAATAAGGGGTTTATTTTTTATCTCTTCAAAGATAGCTCTGTCTTCTTCAGTATAGCCGAATTCTGAATCTGCTATAAAAAGCACTATATCAGCTTCTTTAATACAGGTTTTTGAAATATCAATACCGATTGATTCAATGTAATGGCTTTCATGGCTATTTTCAATTTCTCTTATACCTGCTGTGTCTATCAAGGTTACAGGAATACCGTTTATATCAATTGTTTCCTGTATGATATCTCTTGTAGTACCAGGAATATTTGTTACAATTGCTCTTTCCATACTTAAAAGGGCATTAAACAGGGAGGACTTGCCTACGTTCGGCCTTCCTGCAATTGCTGCCTTAATTCCCTGACGCATTAAATTTGAACTGCCCGCTGTTTTAAGTATTTTATCTATTTCTCCAATTATAAAATTAATTTTTTCTTCTATAAAATTGTATTCAGGCTCATCAACTTCTTCAGGAAAGTCTATTGCAGCATTTATTAAAGAAAGAAGATTAATAAGT
>Ga0209340_1001893_pt1 | contig 13292 bp, 7 predicted proteins | sample EPASupsiteSAE323_FD_187266 | JGI IMG/M metagenome (GOLD analysis project Ga0209340, IMG submission 187266) | Bioremediated contaminated groundwater from EPA Superfund site, New Mexico - Sample SAE3-23 (SPAdes) (version 2) | ecosystem: Environmental > Aquatic > Deep subsurface > Groundwater >... | reverse complement strand
CCAGTTTGTTTATAGAGGACATCTCAAATATCGTTACTATAATCATCCAGTTCGGATTCTGGATAACTCCCATTATATGGAATATGGAAAACATGCCGGAAAGGTTTCGCTGGATTTTCAATTTAAATCCATTATGTTATATTGTAACCGGCTACAGGGACAGTTTGATTTATGGTATCCCGTTCTGGTCAAGGCCGTATGAAACCGGTTATTTTTGGTTTGTGACTCTTGGGCTGTTATTTGCCGGGGCAATTGTGTTCAGAAGGTTGAAACCTCATTTTGGGGAAGTGATTTAATATAAAGGAATTCACATGTCATATAGTGCCATTTTTCTTCATAGTATGTTTCGGACCGGGAGCACGTATTTGTGGAATAAATTCCGCAAGGTGGACCGGTATTATTGTTATTATGAACCGCTTCACCACATAATGACGGATTTAACCTCCACTAATGTCGATTCTCTTCTTGTCGGAGATTATGACTCCGTACATCATCCAAGGCTTGAAAAACACTACCTCTACGAATACGAACCGCTTCTAAAGCATCAGGTAAACGTGAATGCAACCGGTGTCCCATATTTTAAGAAAGAATTCAGCTACGAGCAATTCTGCAAAAATGATGAGAATCCTGAATTGAAGCAATATTTTGAATTCCTTTTATCTTCGGCTGGTGGGAAGATTCCAGTTTTGAAATTTAACCGCACCGGATGCCGGGCTGAGTGGTTTAAAGAATATTTTCCCCAGGTGTTCCATTTATATATTGTACGCAATCCGCGTGATCAGTGGGAATCCTATAATAGTATTCTCAAACGGACCGGGTATAATGGTTTTTTCATGATCGACCTTCTTACTGCCAGTGTAAATAATACTACATTCCCTTTCGATACCCTTGCCCGTAATCTCCCACTTTTTAACTACCGCATGCCCAAGCACGAAGATGAACGCCATTTTTACAAACTCCTCCTTGATGTATATTCCCTTGAAGAGAAATATTTTATATTTTATTATACATGGCTTTATGCATTACTCGAAAACCTCTCACATACACCTTTTATTTTTAATATTAACCGTTTTTGTAAGAATACCGGATATCGACAGGCTGTTTATTCCCGGTTCGAATTCGCCGGGTATCCCGACATTCGGTTTGATGATTGCAAAATTGATGAATATCCTTCGTATACACTCCCTTTACCGGTCATGGAACAAATCGAAGAAGAAGTTTTCCGGTGTATTGCACCATTGGTTTCTTCAAAGAAACTCGATGCGCTTTTCAATGCCACTTCGGTTGAGGATGCACAGTATTTTAATCTTTCACCGGAACGGTTTACGAAATACCGGGATGTTGATAATAAACCTGGGGAAATTTCTTTTCCCGATATCAGGGATAAAAAGATCGAGAAGCTCGAAGCGATTGTTTCTATTTTTTCAAAGATCAATTTTTCAACCGATATCCTGCAGCAGTACACCCTCTGGCGAGATCTTAAAATTACCTCTCTAAATAAACATATCGAAGATATCTACGCCAGCCGTTCGTTTCGTATCGGTAGAATGGTTTCATCACCTGTAATTGCTGCAAAGAAATTCATTTCCGGGATTCGAAGGAATGTTAAAGAAAATGTTCACAGGCATAATTGGAATTTAAACGGAAAATATGAACGAAAAATCGATCTTGGAGACCAGGGAGAAATCAATTTCGGGAGGCATCGCAGCGGGTTAAAATATGGAATCCGTTATCTTGGAACACTTCATAAGAAGGGAGGAATTCTTTTTGATGCATTTATTGAGCGTACTTTTCATTGGCATCCCAGGGAAATAAAACCTCATACCCGGCCCTGGATAGGGTTTATCCATGTTCCGCCGCATTTACCCGATTGGTTTCATGCCGATCAAGCCAATGATGTCATTTTCAATACTTCTGCTTGGAAACAGAGTCTCCCGCTTTGCCGTGGGCTTTATACCCTTTCGAAGTATCACAGGGAAAGTATTGAAGTGAAGCTTGATATTCCTGTTAATAATCTTATCTTCCCCACAGAGATTCCACAGATCAAATGGTCCTGGGAAAAGTTTTCAAAAAATAATGAAAAGAAAATTATCCAGGTTGGGTGGTGGCTCAGGAAGCTTCATGCTATTTATCAATTGCCTCGAACTTCTTATAAAAAAATCTTCCTAAGTGTCGAGCATGAATCCATTCCCGGTTTAATCCGGAAAGAAAGGGAAGTTCTTAAAAATGAAGGTACATTCGATGATAATATGTATCATACTGCCGAGACCATTACATATCTTTCAGATGGTTTGTATGACCGGGTATTAAGTGAGAATATTGTTTTTATATATTTGTATGATGCCAGCGCCAACAATACAGTAACCGAATGTATTGCTCGTTGTACTCCTATCCTGGTGAATCCTATCGAACCCGTCCTGGAGTATCTCGGCGAAGATTACCCGTTTTACTATTCTTCACTTGAAGAAGCAGCAGAGAAAGCAATGAATTTCGACCTTGTCCGGGAGACACATGAATATCTTCTTAATCTTCCCATACGACAGAAGTTATCCGGCGAGTATTTCCTGGAAAGTTTCGTCAATTCGCCCATTTATAAAAGCCTATAAGTGTCTGTGTCTGAAACCGCTTCGTGTTGTTTTTATTCTATCCACAGAAGGCACACTTATTCTGCTCTTTGCCCTTTGAATATTCGCCTCTATCGTCGAGGTTCAATCTCTCACGTACATTCATAGCTTAATTTAAATAAATAAAACCCAAAACTGTTTCCTCTTAAAACTTTTCACAACATTCCACCATCCAAAAACACTGTCCCCAAGACCTTCAAGAAAGCAGGTTTGTATTTTAGGAATTTTTCTGTTAAAATAATCCCGGACAAATGAAAAACAGAAGGAGTTTGACATGAGCCGTTTCTCATCTTATAGACCTATCGATACCAGGACAGAGTTTTATGCTCTAGGGGAAGCGTTTCTATCAAGAATTTTCCTTCTCAGTTTTACCGAATCCATCGATGAAAATATATGTGCAAATTAAGAAAAACCTTATGAGGACACTGAGACCGGTGTAACAGTCAAACCGTTTTTTATTCAACCCGGTTTGAGTTGATCCTGTTTCTATAGAATTTTAGTGAAATGAACAATACGAACAATTCATCAAGACCTTTATTATCAATTATAGTAGCAAGCTACAATTACGAGAACTTTATCCCTGAATGCCTGGAAAGCATTTTAAACCAGACATACAAGAATGTTGAAATCGTTATATTCGACGATGCATCTACAGACAGAACACCCTGTATTATTCGTGAGTATGAAGCAAAACACCCCGGCAAGATTAAAAGTATTTTTAATACGGAGAACTGTGGCCCTGCTCATTCCCGTGACCGCGCGATTCGCGCAGCTTCGGGTGAATACATTACCACTCTCGACAGCGACGATTACTACATCGATTCACGAAAACTCGAAAAAGAAATGGATATTATCATCGACTTCCAAAATCAAACAGGAAAAGACGTGGTTTCCTTTTCAAATATCGTGTGGGTCGACCGTGATAAAAACCGCCTCGGCGTCTGGGGAAATCCTTCTAATATCAAAGAAGGACGAATATTCAATCAGGTCATGGGCCGCAGTATTATGATCCCGCGTGATTATGTTATGAAAAAAGAACTTTATTTTGAAGCTGGAGGCTATGACCCCCGGTTTCCTCCTTATGAAGACTGGGATTTGAAAATCCGTCTCGCATTCCGATATGAGTTTTATTATACCGGCGTAGAAGGAACAGCTTACCGTCAACACGGGAAAGGATTATCCTCTCCTCCCATTCCCCTTCATATCCAGTGGATGAGAAATGTGTTCAACGAAAACATCAAACTTGAAAAAGACGAATCAAAACAAAGCGAAATCATAGGGGAATTCGAATCGTTTATCAAAAACCTGGAGAAAAGGCTTGAAAATGGATAACTCCAAAAGTTCCTACCTCTCTTCATTGAACCGGAAGAAACTCGTCCGGAATGGAGTCGTTATTGTTCTAACCTTAGTGATACTTGCGGTTATAAATTTGGAGAAGTTTTTTCCCAACAAAAGAGATTCCATCAAAGAACCCAATTTGATTATTATCTGTATCGATTCCTTGCGAGCCGACCATCTCGGTTGTTACGGGTATTCGCGAAATACTTCCCCCAATATCGATTCCCTTGCAAAAGAAGGAATCCTTTTCGAGAATGCGTATTCCAATTCATCGTTTACCCGCGAGTCCGTATCTGTTATTTTATCCGGTCTTCTTCCTTCTTCAAGCGGTAGTATGGGTTGGTTTGCAAAACCCGAATCCGGGGCAAAAGGAATCGGAGAAATTTTCAACAATGCAGGGTACAGGACAGCCTTTTTATCTGCAAGCAATACACTCCGCTTCAAACCCTTTACGAAAGGGTTCGAAGTCATTTCTCATCATTCGGAAGTTAAATTAAGCGGGAACGGCCCCAATCTTTCTGCAAGAGCAGCAGATTTCATTACAAAGAATAAAGATGGGAAGTTCATGATGTATTTGCACTATCTTGATCCTCACGGCCCTTATGAACCACCCGACGATTTTATCAAGCGTTTTACCCAGGAAATATATCCTCAACCCGTCGGGATATATACGTATGTGCGCCCGAACTGCCAGAAACTCATCGATGAAGGCTTCGGACCCGGAGACCCCCGGTTTGAGGATATTGTTGTAAGGTATGATGCGGAAATCGCTCACACCGATTATTCCATCGGGATTCTCCTGGATAAATTGAAAGAACTCGATATCCTGGATAATACTTTTATTGTTATCACCGCAGACCACGGCGAAGAATTCCTCGAACATAATTTCGTCGAACATGCCTGGACGTTATACAACGAATCCACTCATATCCCTTTGATATTTTGGGGAAATCCCATCTTACAGCCTCGCCGGATTACCCAGCGCGTTTCCAGTGTTTATATTACGCCTACCATTTTATCCATGCTCCGTATTCCGAATGACAGGAAGGATTTCGATGCTCACCCATTGTTTTCCATCCAGGGCGATTCTCTTCCCTTTACTCCTCCGGCAAAGCCCTATATAGGGGAATTACTCATCCAGCACCGTAATATTCTTCGTGCAGTCGTAAAAGACAACTGGAAATACATCGCTGCTATAAAATGGGCAAATCCGGAGAACCGTCCCCCCCTGGTCGATCATGACATCACTGCTTTTGAGAAAAACACCACACTCCATGTCGATACATGGAATCCTGTTATCCGCGAAGAACTTTATAATCTTTCCGATGATCCCGGCGAGCATTCCAATTTAATAGAGAACCAGCCCGGCAAACGTGACGAATTGCGGACCATCCTTCTTCAATACGAAAGCCGGTGTAAAGCCAAACACGCTGGTAAATCAAAAAAAACGACAGATGATGGGCCTTTATCCGAAGAAGATAAAAAGAAATTGAAAACACTGGGATATCTTTGATTTAGAATACCGTTTTATATATAAATATAGATTAAATAGAGAGGATAGATAAGAATGAAACGTTTCAAAACTGTTTTTGCTCAGTGGTTTTCCCGCCGGAGAATTTTATATAGCGGGATAGGTGTTTTCCTGGTTTTATTAGTTGTATTTGCAGGAATTTTTTCTTTCCTGTCGTGCAATAATACCAGGGATTCCATCAAACAGTATAATTTAATTGTAATTTGTGTCGATACGCTTCGCGCTGACCATGTCGGGTGTTATGGTTACAAACGGGACACCACACCTCGAATTGATTCCATGGCGAAAGAAGGTATCCTGTTTGAGAATGCCTCTTCCAATTCGTCGTTTACCCGTGAATCCGTGCCCGTTATCTTGACGGGCCAACTCCCATCAGTCAGCGGCAGTACAGGATGGTTTGCCAAACCCTCTACGAAAGTGAAGGGAATGGGAACTCTTTTTAAAGAGGCCGGGTATAAGACTGCTTTTTTTGCTGCTACCAACACAATGCGTTTCCCGGAATACACTCAGGGATTCGATGTCTTCGACCATTACAGCGAGTCGAAAGTAAGTGGAAACAGCCCCGAACTGTCCCGGATGGCGATTGATTTCATCGGTAAAAACAAAAACAATACATTCATGATGTATCTTCACTATCTTGATCCTCATGGTCCGTATGATCCGCCCCTGGACTTTTACAAAAAGTTTTCTCCTATTGTATTCCCGGAACCTGTCGGGATTTATAACCATGTCCGGATGATGTGTGAGCAGTTGATAAGTGAAGGATTCGGACCCGGGGAGAAACGGTATGAAGACCTCGTTTTGCGTTATGATGCTGAAATTGCGCATACCGATTATTCCATTGGAATGGTATTGGATAAATTAAAGGAACTCGAAATTCTCGATAATACGGTTATTGTTCTTACATCCGACCACGGAGAAGAGTTCCTTGAACACCGTTTTGTTGAGCATGGATGGACATTATTCAAAGAAGTGACACACGTGCCGTTAATCTTCTGGGGAAAGCCTTTTTCCAAACCCATTCGTATTGCACAACCTGTTTCCAGTGTTTATATACTTCCCACCGTTTTATCCGCACTAAATATTCCTCATCAGCGAAGCGATTTTGACGGTCACCCGTTGTTTTCGATAAAAAATGGTGATGTAACATTTATTCCCGTTGTAAAGCCTTACATCGGGGAATTACTTGTGCAGCACAGAAATGTATTGCGGGCTGTTGTCAAAGATAACTGGAAGTATTTTGCCTCTGCGAGCTGGACATTACCTGAAAACCGCCCTTCACGTCTAATTATCGATATCGATCAATTTGAACTAACCCCTTCACTTCATGTCGGCACATGGAATCCTATCCGATATGAAGCCCTTTACGATCTAACAACAGATCCCGGTGAGAAAACAAATGTCATAGCTTCCAATCCTGCTAAACGGGATGAACTGCGCAAAATTCTCGATCAATACGAAGCAAGATGTAAATTATTCCATAAAGGTGAGATCAGACAGGGAAACACAAGACCTGCTCTTTCTCCAGAAGAAATCAAGAAATTAAAATCGCTCGGATATATGTAAGGTATAATAAAATAGATTTAAAAATTAAAGTTGAAGAGGTTGTATGGGTTTAAAAAAATGTTGTTTGTTTTCGTCTTCTTTTTTTGCCTGGAAGAATTCATGGCTGGCATTGCCAGGTATTTTCTTTTTATTAGTAGGGATTATCTTTTTTGTTTTTATACCTTTTATTAATAAAGGAAATACAGGAAGAAAGCCCAATATTATAATAATATGTATCGATTCGTTAAGGGCTGACCATCTCGGGTGTTATGGGTACACCCGGAACACTTCGCCCCGCATCGATTCGCTGGCTAAAGAAGGAATTGTATTTGAAAATGCCAGTTCTCAATCATCCTTTACTCGTGAATCCGTATCTGTTTTTCTATCCGGTCTTCTTCCATCCTCCAGCGGCAGTGCCGGATGGTATGCCAGCCCCGGTGCAAACAGGAAAGGAATGGGAGATTTCTTTAAGGAAGCAGGATATCGCACCGGTTTTTTCACAGCCAATAACCTGTTGGATTATGCAGAATTTAAAAAAGGGTTTGATGAAAAACAAAAGGAAACACAAAAAGTAAGCGGGAGCAGTTTAAATCTTTCAAACACCGCTATCGATTTTATTACTCGAAACAAGGAACAGAAGTTTATGTTGTATCTCCACTACCTTGATCCTCATTACCCGTATGATCCGCCTGTTGATTATTACAAACGTTTTTCTCCCGATTTATACCCTGATCCTGTTGGCGTTTTCGATGATATCCGGCAGACAGTCAAGCAATTAGTAAAAGAAGGTTTCGGCCCCGGCGAAGACCAGTTTGAAGATATGGTCCTGCGATATGATGCTGAAATTGCTTATACCGATTATACCGTAGGCTTACTGCTGGATAAATTAAAAGAACTAGATATCCTATACAATACTGTAATCCTCGTTACATCGGACCACGGAGAAGAATTCCTTGAACATGGGTATGTGAATCATGCCTGGACTTTATTTAATGAAGTAACCCATATTCCTCTTATTCTCTGGGGAGGGCCTATTTCTGAACCCCGTAGGATTTCGCAACCTGTCTCCAGCGTTTACATTCTCCCCACTGTTTTATCCCTATTTGATATAAAGTTTGACCGTAAAGAGTTTGACGGGCACCCCTTATTATCGATTAAAAACGGTTCCGTTTCTTTTTTCCCACCCGCCAAACCCTATATCGGTGAGCTGCTTATCCAGCACAAAGATATTTTACGCGCGGTTGTGAAAGATAACTGGAAATATATTTCTTATATCATCCACACAGAACCCGAAAACCGCCCCAGGAATCTTCCCAGATATAACGAACTCCTTGAACGAAACACCGCACTCCATATCGATACCTGGGCTCCACCTAAATATGAAGCACTTTATAATCTAACCGCCGATCCGGGGGAAAAATCCAACCTGATTGATTCCAATCCTGAAAAACGAGATGAATTCTGCAAAATTCTTTCCAATTATGAAATGTATTGTAAATCAAAAAGCAATGGAAAATCGAAACAGGAATTAAAAACTTCTCCTCTTTCCCCCGAAGAGCTAAACAAACTAAAATCTCTCGGTTATATGTAATGATTGAACATATTTACAGTTTACTGCTTTTTTTTGTTAGTGTCAGCGCCCCTATTCCGCTCTCATTTTCATTCCTTTACCTCTTTCCCAAAGAAGAAGAAAAATACTCTTTTTCTCATTCCCTGATTGTGATTTTTACGTCCTGGTGCATTATCCAGTCTACAATCGGGCTTTTACTCGGTATAATGAATACTCTCACTCCTCTTGCTTTTTTCCTTTCTGAAATTCTTATTTTCTTAACCGGCATTCTTCTTTTTTATTTTTTCAACTCGTCTTCATTTACAAATCCTTTGAAAATAATCAAACCCTCTCATCCGTTTTCCTGGCCCGAGAAGGTAATCCTCGTTGCTGCTGCAGGTTTAATTGTTTTCCTTTTATGGTTGACTTTCACTACACCTATTACCGATTACGATTCTCTCGCGTATCATCTACCCATTATGGTAAAATGGTTTCAAAACGGTCATCTCGATATTTCAGGACATGGGAAACTCATCGACCGCTATTTATACAATTGGGAAATCGTATGTGCTTTGTGTTTAATGCCTTTTAAAGAAGATTATGCAGTTACATTTCCCAATTTTATTGCGTTATTTCTATTGATTCTCGGTGTGTACCGTCTTGCTGTCGAAACCGCAGTGCGCCGCATTCATGCGCTTGCCGGTTCTGTTTTACTTCTCGGCATGCCCATTCTTTTCGATAATATTCACTCCATTCATGTCGAACTCCCATTCGCAGCATTTATAATTATCTGCATTTATTCTATTGTCCGGTATGTCCGGTCTCCTCATTTTTCCTATCTCCTACTCTTTTTCCTTTCTCTTTCGATGGTAATGGGAATAAAAACTTCAGGTCTCGCGTATGGTCCGTTCTTATTCCTTATTACGCTTGTGACCGTTTTTTATGCTCATTACAGGAAAGAAAAACTATCTCCTCCCCTTTCTAGCTTTTCTTCCAGGTCTTTTCTTTCCCGGTCATTTATTATTATTGTTACTTCGTTGATATTCTTTTTAAACAGCGGGTATTGGTATACCCGGAATTTTGTCGAATGCGGTAATCCTTTAGGTTTTCTCGAATTGAAAATCGCAGGCATAACTCTCTTTCCCGGTCCTGTTTCTTACCTCTCTTTCAAACAAACCACTCTCGCATCTCTTTTTAATTTTTCAGACTTCTCGCATATCCGGTTAATCAGTGAGCTGGTATTCACAAAGCTTTCCATTCCTTTCCTATTAATCATACTTTTTTCGATATTTTTTTTTCGTCCTTCAAATTTTTGCCTGTCCCCTATCGCTAGATTTTTGAAATTTTTGCCTGTCCCCTATTTGAAAAATTCTTGCCTGTCCCCTAATATACCATCAAAATCCTTTATGTACCGCGGTTCTACCCGGTTTCCGTTTTATTTTTTATTGGTATCAGCCGCAGCCTTTTTGTTTTTTTACTGGAACACCCCGTATTCAGCCAGTAATGTCCAGGCAGGGTTGAAATTCTCTCCCTGGGCAGGTCAGGCTCTCAGGTTTGCGTTTCCGTTTGTTGCAGTTCTTGCCGTTTCGTCTGCTATCGGTCTTTCTTCGTTTAAATTCAAAGACTCTTTCGTTTCTTTACTTGTTTTTTTAGCGATTTTATCCCCTTTTGTATTTTATCCTCCCTATTCCTATCCTCAAAACCGTTTGAAAATTGTAGTAATATTTCTTTTTTTATCTTTTGCTGCTTTCGTTCCCCGGTTTCTCCTGCCCCGGTTTCATCAAAAAACTTTCGCCCGTACACGTCAGATCGTAATCTTTTTTATTATTGTTTTTGTCTTTCTGTCCGGTTTTGGGTTTGTTTCATATAAAGCAAGGATTATAAGGAATAACAAACGTGGTATTATGTATGGTTCTCTATATAAAGTTCTTGAATCGCAAAATCCCCCGTGCAAGAAACTGGCTATTTTTTTTGCCAATCCCCAGTATCTTCTTTATGATAAAAACCTTAATCGCCGGGTAGTGAATATGTGGAAACCCGGTCAAACACTCAAGCAGGTTCGTGAAATACTTTTGAAGAATCAATTTGATATCGTTGCAGTCGGCCCTGTCCAAAATGAAAAGATGCTTTCCAATCCTGTAATAGAGGGTTTTAAGCCCGGAGTTTGTCCGTTTGAATGGTTAGAGGGGAGTGATCTTCGGGCAGAGACTGTGCTTTATCGTTTAAAAAACGAATGATTAATTAAAAATTATTAAGTTTTAATTGAATTTGTGGCACATCGTGACGGTTTAAAAAAGCCAGGGGTACAACCACCTCCCCGGAAATAATCGAAATTCCAATCGAGAAAAGGAAGAATTTCGCACGAGAATTCCAAAAACTCGCTCCTGATATATCAGGAGAATCTTAAATATTTTAAAACCTTTTTTTACTGCTAATTTCCAGGAAAAAGCAAATAATAAAATTAAAAAAAAAGTATTGAAATCATCGCAAATTTGGTCTAAAATAGGACATTAGAAACAAAGAGGAAAAATACCGAAATGGAAGCACAATATACAGAAGATAGTATTATAACACTGGACTGGCGCGAACACATACGGCGGCGCCCGGGAATGTACATTGGGAAACTGGGCGAAGGCTCTTCCCAGGACGACGGAATCTACGTCCTCATAAAAGAAGTCATCGATAACGCTGTTGATGAATATATGATGGGTTTCGGGAAAAAAATCGATATCACTATCTCAGACCAAAAAGTACGTGTTCGCGACTACGGGCGGGGAGTTCCACTTGGAAAAGTTATTGAAGTCGCCTCTAAAATGAATACTGGTGCAAAATACGACTCGAAAGTCTTTAAGAAATGCGTGGGACTAAACGGGATAGGTATCAAAGCTGTTAACGCTCTATCCAGCGAATTCACAATCCGGGCCTACCGCGATGGAAAAGTAAAAGCAGCAGACTTCGCTCGCGGATACTTAGTAAACGACCACCCATTAAAGAAGACCGAAGAACCATCCGGTACTGAAGTGATTTTCGAACCGGACCCGGAACTTTTCGGCAAATTCCACTACCTGGCGGAATACATCCAATCCCAGGTCCAGAACTATGTCTACCTGAACGCAGGGCTTGTAATGTATTTAAACGGTGAACGCTTTCATTCCAAAAATGGACTGATGGACCTACTGGAAGCCAACATGACAGCAGAAGGCAGATACCCGATCATATACCTGAAAGGCGAAGACCTCGAAATCGCATTAACTCACGGGAGCCAATACGGCGAAGAATACTATACCTTTGTCAACGGCCAATATACCACCCAGGGTGGAACACATCTCCAGGCTTTCCGCGAAGGTATCGTCAAAACTGTCCGCGAATACTATAAAAAAGATTTCGATATCCAGGACATTCGAACCTCTTTGATCGCAGCAGTAAGCATAAAAATCGAAGAACCCATCTTCGAATCCCAGACCAAAACCAAGCTGGGCTCCAAGGATATGGGACCAAACGGACCCTCGGTTCGTAATTATATAGTAGATTTCCTGAAACGTGAACTCGACAACTTCTTACATAAAAACCCTGATACTGCGGAATTACTTTTACATAAAATCCAGGAATCGGAACGGGAACGCAAAAGCATGGCAGGAATCCAGAAACTCGCAAAAGAACGAGCAAAACAGGCAAACCTCCACAACCGGAAACTGAGAGACTGCAAAATTCATTTCAATTCAAACGATGATCGCCGAATAGAATCAACACTGTTTATCACCGAAGGCGATTCCGCGAGCGGTTCAATTACTAAAGCCCGCGACGTCAGCACACAGGCAGTATTCAGCTTAAAAGGAAAACCGTTGAATACCTACGGCCTGGATCGCAAAATCGTTTACCAGAACGAAGAATTCAACCTTCTGCAGGCTGCCCTGAATATTGAAGAAAGCCTGGACGACCTGCGTTATAACAATATCGTAATCTCTACAGACGCAGATGTGGACGGAATGCATATCCGCCTCCTGATGATTACGTTCTTCCTGAATTTCTTCCCGGAACTCATCAAAAAAAGACACCTCCATATCTTACAAACTCCTTTGTTCCGCGTAAGGAATAAAAAAGAAACCTATTATTGTTATTCGGACGAAGAAAAGATAAAAGCTATCCATACATGCGGAAAAAATGCCGAAATCACTCGATTTAAAGGTTTAGGAGAAATCTCACCCGACGAGTTCCAGCATTTCATCGGAAAAGACATCCGCCTGGAACCCGTGGTCCTGAAAAAAGAAGATTCCATTCAAGACCTGCTGGATTTCTATATGGGAAAAAATACTCCCGACCGGCAGGATTTTATTATTAATAATTTGAAAGTGGAACTCGACAGGGTCGAAGAAGAAATGATTTCACCGGAACGACCGGAATAAATCGATTAAGGATAATCATCCATGAGCAAACCAAAAAATACAAATCACCAGGAAGAAAACAACACAGGAATTGAACCGGGAGAAACCGATACGGAAACAGAAACCGAGATTCCCCCCACTGATGAAATCAGCGAGGAATCGGACTGGTCTCCCGAAGACCTTCATCATATTAAACCCATTTCCAATTTATATGAAGGGTGGTTTCTCGATTATGCCTCTTACGTTATCCTCGAACGCGCCGTCCCCCATGTCACGGATGGATTGAAACCCGTTCAGCGCCGTTTATTGCACTCAATGAAACG